>SWBW01006716.1_pt1 | contig 12979 bp, 9 predicted proteins | sample 4693041 | NCBI WGS metagenome assembly SWBW01 (sample SAMN10267271, study PRJNA491770) | bioreactor metagenome | isolation source: DHS bioreactor inoculated with marine methane seep sediment | place: Japan: Omine Ridge, Nankai Trough | collected 2006-05-06 | reverse complement strand
ACGCTGTAGTCGAGTCCATCGAACCCGGCCTCGCGTAGGGCGCTGGCCCAAGCCTGGGGCAATGTATAGGGCGTGATGGTGAAGATCTCCGCGGTGACACCGTGGCCAACGCTCTTCCTGCTGGTCAGATCCGCCAGCTGCTGTGAGCGAGGCGGCCGCAGCTTGTGGATCCGCCGCTGCTGGATGAACCGATCCGAGACGACGCCGTCTACCAACGTTGGACCGATGATCTCGAGCAATGCGGCCAGGGGATCTCGGGTCAGGTAGCAGGTCCCTTGCGGAGGGCTCAGATCGAAGCGTCCCTGGCCGGAGCAGGAGAACCACCAAGGTCCGTTGCCCTGTTGAACCACCCGGAAGAGGGCCGTCTGCTCGTCCAACCTTCGACGAGGGAAGCGCGTCAGGGTAGGTGGTGGCGGCTTGAGGGACGGTTGCTGTCTGCCGCGTGTCACCTTGAAAACCTCTCGGCGGCCTCCCTGGCCAACCCCAAGACCAGCTCCTCGTCTCCACCACTCTTGAGCCAATCCACGACGTTGCTGCCACTCAGTTGCCGCTGTCGTGCGCGCAGCCAGCCTGCGAGGGTCCACCCGTCCACCGCGTCTTTGGAGAAGGTGCGCAGCACCTGTGAGAGTCCGGAGAGCACCCGTCCCTGTGGGTCGAACTGGAAGGTTGGGTAGACGTATCTGCCGTCCGCTGTCCTCAGGGCCAGCAGCCTCCTCCTCCGGACGCGATCGTCGACGGCCTGGCGCGTGATTCCACCGAGGAGTCGCCGCACCTGACCCGTGCCGTAGAAGGGGCCCAGCGCCTCGTCCCAGGGAGAGGGGAGGGGGATCGTGGCGGCCATCCTCCTGGCAAGCGCCTCCGGCGATCCCAGTTCGGAGATGTTCCGGTTCTGACCGCGGTAGGCTCGCCGGGTGCGCTCAAGGTTGTGCTTGAGCTGCTCCATCACGGCGTCGAGGTAGACAGCTTCCTGCTCGGCGGCCTTGGATGACTTGGAGCTCATACCTAGATCATGAGGTATGCCGGCTCAAGCGTCAAGGGCGTCAAGGGCAAGGGCGTCAAGGGCAAGGGCGTCAAGGGCCTACAAGGCCATCGACAAGGTGATGCGGGCGCAGCGGGAGCTGACGCGCATCGAGCGGCGGCTGCGGCCGCTGCTCTCGTACAAGGGAGTCTGAGATGGGCCAGCAGACGACATCAACGTTGCGCTCGATCAACGTGGCGCTGTTCGGCGACCCCGGTGCTGCTGCCGTTCTACCTCTGTGGACGCTGAGAGCAGGAGCACGGACCTAGGCGGCCAGGGCCAGCGCAGGCGCGGCGCGCGGCGCGCGGCGCAGAAAGGGGTTGATCCCCAGCTCGCGCAGCAGCGAGCTCCACTCGGGGCGGCTCTTGGCCACGTTGAGCGTGTGCTTGATGCGGTTCCAGGAGTCGTGAGCCTCCTGCTTGCCGATATAGGGCTTGGCGAAGTCGATCCACTCGCCGTACTTGAGCTTCTTGAGGCCCTGGACCAGGTTGGGGTTGAAGCGCAGCGGCAGGACGCTGTCAGACAGGTTCGGCTTGTAGGTGAAGGCCGAGGCGTTGTCGATCATCATCAGGCGCTTGGCTGCGGTGTGCACCGGGAAGGGCGTACCGGGCTCGGCCACCATGATGTTGCCCTTGTTGCCGCCCAGCAGGTTGCTCGGTACGTGCTCCTCGGAGCTGAAGATGTAGGACAGCGCCTTGACCATGTCGTGCTGGCGCGAACCGTCCTTGGAGCGCATGAAGTCCCGGTACTGCGGGCGGGTGTCCTTCCAGTTGCTGCCCAGGGCCTTGCCCGAGGGGATGAAGTACTGCAGCGAGCCGAAGGCGTGGCCCAGGCCGGGGACGTTCAGCAGCGCGGCGTCGGTGGGTGGCACGCGGCGCAGGCCCAGCTTCTTGTCGAACTGGTAGGCGAAGACCTCGCGCGCGACGAAGGCGTGCGCCCCGCCGTGGCCGTGGCGCCGCTGGGAGTACATGACCCAGTTCTCGTTCTCCTTGGGGCCGGTGGGCTTGAAGACCGCCTTGATGTTCTGGCCGTTGAGCTTGTTCTTGAAGGTCACCACGTAGGTGTCGAAGGCGTGCTTGTTGTCGGTCTTGAGCGGCTTGATGCTCTGCACATCGCCCCTGGCCAGCACGGCCTCGATCTGCTTGCGCACGCTGCTGTACTTGCTCAGATCGAGTGTTGAGCGCTTCGGGGCAAACGAGCTGTCTCGCTTGGCCACCTCGGCGAAGGCCTTGACCGCCTGGGGGATCGTCTTTTTGCTGCCGAGGTAGATGGCGCTCTTGAGCGCGTCGAAGGAGCTGCGGTCACCGATCTCGCGGATCTTGCCCACCACGGCGGAGGAGAGGTTGTCGCTCTTGGAGAACTTGGCCACCTCGTTGAGCGCCATCACCTGCTGCTGGCGGGTGTTCATGCCCCGGGTGAGCTGGTCGATCTGGCCATCGCTGACGCGGGACTTGCTGTAGCCGCCGATCTTGCGGCCCACCTGGTGCAATAGCGCACCGTCGGTGTTGAACTGGTTGGTGAAGGTCCGCTGCAACACCCGCATGGCGGCATAGCGCCGCTGCGCGGTGGAGAGGCGGCCGAAGGGAGCCTGCGGGCTGCGTGCCAGGGCTGGTCCGGCCAGAAGCGCCAGGGCCAGCAAGGAGAAGATCAAGGTGGTGAGGTTGCGTCGCATCGTCCAGCTCCTTGAAAGCTACCCCTCTGTAAAGCAGGAATCGGGCCAGGCTGCAGGAGCTCAGAGTTGACGTAACTTGCTGATATTATGTGATGGCGAGGTGGGGCTGGTGCTACGGGTTGGCTAGACGAGTAGCCGATCGGGGGCAGAACCCTACATGAGTGCTAGCCCGCGACCTCCACCAGGAAGGCGGCGATGGCGCGGGTGCCCTTGTGGTAGTTCTCCACGTGCAGGTTCTCGTTGGGCCCATGGATGTTCTGGTCGGGTAGGCCGAAGCCCATCAAGACGCAGGGCGACTCCAGCACCTCGGCGAAGGTGCCCACGATGGGGATGGATCCACCCTCGCGGATCTCCACGGCGGGCGCGCCGAAGGCCTGCTCCAGCGCCTTGCGCGCCGAGACGAACACGGGATCCGAGGTGTCGCCCAAATACGCCTGCCCCGTGTGGTGGCGGATGAAGGTCATCTTCACCGTGTCGGGACAGACCTTCTTCATGAAGGCCTCCAGCTGGTCCAGCGACTTCTCCGGCACCTGGTTGCCCACCAGGCGCACCGAGACCTTGGCGCTGGCCCGTCTGGGCACGATGGTCTTGGCGCCCTCGCCGGTGTAGCCGCTGATCACGCCGTTGATGTCGCACGAGGGCCGGGCCCAGACGCGCTCGAGGGTGGTGTAGCCCTTCTCCCCCGCCACCACCGGCGAGCCGGTGTTGTCGAGGAAGTCCTGCTCGTTGAAGGGCAGGTCGGAGATGGCCTTGCGCTGTAAAGGCGTCAGCTCCACCACGTCGTCGTAGAAGCCGTCGATGGCGATCTTGCCCTGGTCGTCGTGCAGCTTGGACAGCATCTGCACCAGCACGTTGGCCGGGTTGGCCACGCCGCCGCCGAAGGACCCTGAGTGCAGGTCGCCCCCCGGGCCGTCGATCACCACCTCGCCGAAGGCCAGGCCGCGCAGCCCAACGCAGATCGAGGGGTAGCCGGCGGCGAACATCGGGCTGTCCGAGACGAGCACGATGTCGCAGGCGAGCTTGTCGGCGTTGTCGCGGATCAGCGCCTCGGTGTGCTCGCTGCCCGCCTCCTCCTCGCCCTCGACGATGAACTTGACGTTGCAGGGCAGCGACCCCTTGACCTTGAGCAGGCTCTCCACGGCGGCGAAGTGCGTGTGCACCTGGCCCTTGTCGTCGGCGCCGCCGCGGCCGTAGATCTTGCCGTCCTTGATCATCGGCTCGAAGGGCTCGGTGTCCCAGCCGTCTTCCTTGACCGCGGGCTGCACGTCGTAGTGGCCGTACATCAACACCGTGGGCTTGCCCGGGGCCCCGAGCCACTCGGCGTAGACCGCGGGGCGGCCGCCGGTGGCGATTTTTTCGGCCTTGAGCCCGGCGCCGGTGAGCTTGTCCACCAGCCACTGGGCAGCCTTGTCGCAGTCGTCGAAGAAGGCCGGGTCCGCGCTGACCGACGGGATGCGCAGCCACTCGAACATCTCCTTCAGCCGCGCGTCAAGGTTGTCGTCGATGTGCTTGAAGATATCTTCCATGGTCTCTGTATCCTAAAACACGGCGGCCAGCAGGTGTGCTGCTGACCGCCGCGGGGTCTGTCGTTTTCTGCTGCTGGCCTAGCTGATCGACTCGAGGATCAGCGCGATCCCCTGTCCGCCGCCGATGCACATGGTCACCGCGCCGTACTTCTCCTTGTTACGCCGCAGCGCGTAGCCGCAGGTCAGCGAGAGGATGGCGCCGGTGGCGCCCAGGGGGTGCCCCAGGGCGATGGCGTTGCCCATCAGGTTGACCTTCTCCGGGTCGATCCCCATCTTCTCCTTGAAGTCGCGGATGCAGGCCAGGGCCTGCGGGGCGAAGGCCTCGTTGAGCTCCACCCGGTCAAGCTCGCTGCCCTTGATCCCGGCGCTGTCCAGCGCGTACTCCATCGCCGGCACCGGGCCCCAGCCCATGATCTGCGGGTCGCACGACGCCACGCCCATGCCCTTGATCCGGCAGAGCGGCTTTGCGCCGTCCTTTTCAGCCTGGTCCTCCAGGCCGATCACCATCGCCGCCGCGCCGTCCACCACCGCCGAGGCGTTGCCCGCGGTGATGATGCCGCCCGGCTCGAAGGCTGCCCGCAGCCGGGCCATCTTCTTCAGCGAGATCTTGTCCATGATGTGGCCGTCGTGCTCGACGCGGATCGGCGCCTCGGCGCCGTCCACCACCACGTCCACCGGCTCGATCTCCTCGGCGAACCAGCCCTCGTCGCGGGCCTTCTTGGCGTTCATGTGCGAGCGGTAACCAAACGCGTCGGCCTCTTCGCGCGTGATGCCGTAGCGCCGCCCCAGCTCCTCGGCCGTGTTGGCCATGGCCATCTTGGCGCCAGGATCGTACAGGTTCATCAGCAGCGAGTCCTGCAGCGCGGTGCCGGGAGGCAGGCCCTTGACGTCCACCGGGCCGTACTTCTGCACCGCGGCGCCGACCTTACGGCCGCGCCAGTTGTAGAGCGTGAACGGGTACTGCATGCTCTCGCCGCCGCCCACCACCATGTAGGGGCGCTTTTTGTCGTGGCGCACGCCGGCCAGCATGATCTCCGAGCCGATGGCGATGGCCTCGGCGCCGCTGCCGCAGATGCGGGCCACGGTCAGCGCCGGGACGTCATCGTCCAGGCCGCCGCGCCAGGCCATGCCCTGCGCGCCGTAGATCGAGTCGCGGTGGCTGTGCTGGGCCATGCCCATCACCACGTGCCCCACCTTGCCCTTGTCGATCTTGGTGTTGGCCAGCGTAGCCTTGATCGCCATGCCGCCCAGCTGGGTGGCGGAGAAGCGGGAGAAGAGCCCGGGCTCCTGGTTCTTGATCAAGATGTCGGGCCGGGGGGTCCGACGGGCTCCGTCGAGGATGACAATGGATTTCTCTGGCATTGGTCTCCTCCGCTCCTATTCGTTTAGAAAGGACGCCGGTACGCGGGGTCCGTTGACAATGAAGTTGGTCATCCCGATGTCGTAGTCGATGGTCTGCTGGCAGCGGGCGAAGCCTTCGGCCTCGACCACCAGCCCATCCGTCAACGACTTGGTCAGGCCGTCGCGGCAGACCTGCATCAGGATCTCGTCGATGGTCAACGAGTGGTGACCGATGTCCAGCTTGGGCAGGTCGGCCGAAACGGGCAGGGGCTCCGGGTTGACCGGCGCCAGCTTGACCTTCCCCGCGATGTGCTGCTGCAGCAGGTCCCGCGCCGCGGCCACCGGGTCCTTCTCGGGCTGACCGTGAGCCCAGCCCCAGGCGCAGGCATCCTTGGCGCCCACGGGCCGACCGGTGCGCAGCAGGTCGAGGCCACGCTCCAGGCCGATCAGCCGCGGCAGGCGCTGAGTGCCGCCGTAGCCCGGGATGATGCCCAAGTTGACCTCGGGCTGGCCCACCAGCAATGCCGGGCCCACCACGCGGGCGTGGCAGCCCATGGAGAGCTCCGAGCCGCCGCCCAGCACCGGACCGTTGAGCGCTGCCACCACCGGGGTCTTCATGGCGGCGATCGTGTTGAGCACGCCCTGGCCGCGCAGGCACTTGTCCCGCGCCTCCTCGGGCGTCTTGAGCACGGCCAGCTCCTGGATGTCCGCGCCGGCGATGGCGCCGTTGAAGCTGGTCAGCACGATGCCCTTGATCGCGGCGTCGGCCTCCAGCTCGCCCAGGATCTGCCCCAGCTCGGCCATGGTCTGGTCGTTGAGCGCGTTCATCACCTCGGGCCGGAAGAGCGTCACCGTGGCGATGCTTCCGTCGCGCTCCAGCTTGACGTTGCGGTGGAAGTTGGCCAGCTTCTTGTCGGCGATGCTCTTGGGCACCTCGAAGCCCTCGTACTTGGCCGCGTAGGTGGTGCAGACCTCGTGCACGCGCTCGGCGCCGTACTCCTCGGCCAGGTCGAGCAGGCCGGCGCGGTAGCCCAGGGCCATGCGCGTGAGCCAGTTGAGCTCGGCGGCCTCACAGATGCCGTTGTCCAGCACGAAGTAGGTCCGACCGATGATCACGGCCAGGATGCGGTCGACGATCTCCTTGGTTAGGGCCTCGTCGGCCTCCGGATCGCCGGGGTTTTTGCGGTCGTGCCAGGGGGTGTTGGCCTGCTTGGCGAAGATCGGGGGCGGCTCGAACCACTTGCCGCCGGTCTCGACGTCGCGCATCAGCTCGAGGCAGTGGATGTTGAGCAGGTTGCCCTGGGTCAGGTCCATCACGTTGAAGGGGCCGCCGCCGCCGATGGCGTCGTTGACCGCCTTGTCCACCTGGGCCGGCGTGGCCGTGCCCTCTTCGACGATGCGCGCGGCCTCGGCGCAGTAGTTACAGAAGATGTCGTCGGCCGCGAAGCAGACCACGTCCTTGGTCAGGATGGGCACCTTGCCCAGGGTCTTCATCGTGACCACCATCTGCTCGGTCAGCGCGGCGTCCGGGGAGGGGACGATCTCCATGGGGGGCGAGCGCCAGGCCGGGAAGAAGGGGTGGTTGACGAAGCAGCGGTCGGGGTGCTTGGCGTCCTTGGCGATCCAGGACCGGGGGATGCCGCTGGTGGCGAAGCCGATCAGGCAGTCGGGGCGCAGGACCTCTTCGAGGTTCTTGAGGATCACCTTCTTGATCGGAAGATCCTCGGTGGCCGCCTCGAGCACGTAGTCGCAGTCGGCAAGATCCTTGAGATCCTGGGTCGGGACAAGCCCCGCCTTCATGGCCTTGGCGGCCTTGGGGTTGAGCTTGCCGCGATCCAGACCCTTTTGCATGTACCCGTTGATCCGCGCTGTGCCTGCTTCCAGCGCTTCTTGTTTGATATCAACGAGGTATACCTTGCCGCCCTTGGGGCCGACGGCAGAGAGGAACCCATAGGCTAAGTCCGGTCCAATGGATCCAGATCCAATCACGCCGACAATCATGCCTTTCTCCTTCCGATTGGGTTTTCGGATGCGTCTGCTGCAGCAGTGGCGGTCCGGGGACGATGTAGGTGTTCCCGCGGAGCGCGGGCGCATCATCACATATCTTGGTCAGATTTCAAGGGCCAGGGGGTGGGGAGTTGGGAAGAATGGGGTCAGCGCCGGCTCAGGATCGCCGACGCCGATCGGTTCCCGGGATCGAGCAGCAGCACCAAGCGCGCCAGGTGCTGAGCCCTTTTGGGCCGACGTCGCCTCATCGCCGTGCGGGCCCAGGCCAGGTAACGCCTCGTCTTGATGCGCTTCAGTCTGGATCGCTTGGCGGTCGCTCGGCGGGCTCTGAGCGTCTTGTTCCTGCTGGCGGCTGTTCTCGTCTTCTTCGTGCTCGGTGCAACCAGCATTGGCGGGGTCGATTTCGGGGGAGGTGTGACGATGATCTGCGGCGGCAGGGGCACCGCCAGGACCGTGGTGACCGATGATGCTTGTGGCGCCTCGCCACTCCCGGCGATGGCCGATCCCACCCCGGCTCCCACAACCCCCAGGGCGACCAGTGCCAGCCGACCCAGCCACCTCCGTGAGGTGGAGGCGCTCGGGGGCAGCGGCAGGGAGGGCGTCTGCGCTTCCTTCGGGCTGCTCAGCGCCTGCTCGTTTGGAGCTGTGTCCTGCTTGTTCGCCTCCTCCGTGGCGTCCAGCTGGTCCAGGCCCAGTCCCAGCTGAATGCGCGGCATCTGCGCGTCGTCCGAGACGTCCAGGGCGACCCAGTCCAGCGTCCCCCGGTGGATCCTGCTATCCCGCCCGGCCCGCTCCAGGTTCAGCCTCGAGCCCAACCGCAAAAACGGCAGGTCGCAGGTGGCGACGAGCTGGTTGCTGCCCGTGGCATGGGCCTCCACCGCGATGACGACGTCCATCCCGTCCAGCTGCATGCGGACGCGCTCTGGCGTCTGATCATCGGGGACCGTCCGGTCTTCCACGATGATGGCGGTGTCTATCCGTTCGTTAACGCTGGCTCGGTCGATCTTCATCGTCTGCTCCCGACCCCATTGGGTCTGTAGCAGACATCAAGGTAACAGCGCTGATCCGAGGGAACAAAAAACAGACCCATTTTCTACACGCCAGCGACCGACTTGACGCACTGCCCAAACTGTATTCAGCTTACCTCCACCGGTCAGCAACGCAGGAGGAGTGCCGTGTCCGACGACAAGAAGAAGATCAAGAAGATCAAATCCACTGGGGCCATGCGCCAGCTCATGGGGGAGTACTTCATGGAACTGGACGAGGCGGCCAAGACGGGCAGCGCCAAGGTTGCCTGGTGCACCTCCGTGGGGCCGGCCGAGCTGCTGCGCTCATTTGGATTCAAGGTCTACTTTCCGGAGAATCACGGGGCCCTGCTGGGCACCTCGCGGCTGGCGGCGGATCTGATCCCTGCGGCCAACGCCATCGGCTACTCGCCGGATATCTGCTCGTATTTGACCAGCGACGTCGGGTCTTACCTCAACAAGAAAACGCCGCTGACCCGGGCCTTCGGCATGGAGACGGTGCCCAAGCCCGATCTGCTGGTCTACAACACCAACCAGTGCCGCGACGTCAAGGACTGGTTCGCCTTCTACCAGCGCGAGTTTTCCGTGCCGATGATCGGCATCGAGACCAACCGCAACATCGGCGAGCTGACGGGCGACATCGTCAAGGACCTGTCCGGTCAGCACCGCGCGCTGATCCCTGTGATGGAGGAGGTCTCGGGTGTCAAGTTCGACGCTGACCGGCTCAAGGAGACCATGGACTCGTCGTATCGCTGCACCCTGCTGTGGAAGAAGGTCCTGCGCGCCGCCGCGGCCAGGCCCGCGCCGCTGACATTTTTCGACGGCACGATCCACATGGGCCCGGCGGTGGTGCTGCGCGGTGACGTGCGCGCCGAGGCCTACTACGAGACGCTGGTGGCCGAGCTGGAGCAGCGCGTCGCCGACGGCGTGGGCGCCGTGGACGACGAGGCGCTGCGCTTTTACTGGGACGGTATGCCGGTCTGGGGCAAGCTGCGTGGTCACGCCGAGCTCTTCGCCGCCAACAAGACCTGCGTGGTGGCCTCGACCTACTGCAACAGCTGGATCTTCGAGGACCTCGGCACGTGGGACGACCCCTTCGAGGCGATGGCCCGGGCCTACACCGAGCTGTTCATCGTGCGCGACGAGGACTTCAAGGAGTCGTATTTGCGCGGCATGTTCAAGGACTACGGCATCAACGGCGTGATCTACCACGACGCCAAGACCTGCCCCAATAACTCCAACAACCGCTACGGTATGCCCCAGCGCTTGCTGGAGGAGCACAAGCTGCCCTACGTGGTGATCAACGGCGACCTCAACGACCTGCGGCTCTACTCCGAGGAGCAGGCGATCACCCAGTTCGAGGCGCTGGTGGAGCAACTGCAGGAGGCTTGACCGTGACGGCAGCAGCCCTGTACTGCGGCGTGGACGTGGGGGCCGCCGCCACCAAGGTGTGCCTGATCGACGCCGAGCACCAGCAGCTGGGCCGGGCGGTGCGCTCCTCGGGGGTGGACTACGCCGCCGCGGCGCTGGGCTGTCTGCAGGAGGCGCTGGTCGAGGCCGGCGCGGCGCGGGAGCAGATCTCGCGCGTCGTCTCCACGGGCTACGGCCGCCACAACGTCGACTTCGCCGACGGCACCAACACTGAGCTGCACTGCCACGGCGTGGGCTGTTACCACCACTTCCCGCGCGCGCTGACCATCGTGGATATCGGCGGGCAGGACAACAAGGTGATCCACCTACAGGCCGACGGGAAGCGCATCGACTTCAAGATGAACCGCAAGTGCGCCGCGGGCACCGGCGCCTTCATCGAGGAGATCGCCCTGCGGCTCGACCTGACGGTTGAACAGATGGACCCGCTGGCCGCCAGCACGGAGGAGGCGGTGAAGCTGAGCAGCTTTTGCACCGTCTTCGCCAAGACCGAGATCCTGAGCCACCTGCGCCAGGGGGTGCCCGTGGAGTCCATCGTCCGCGGCGCCTTCCGTTCGGTGGTCCTCCGGGTGGTGGAGATGGATCCCCTGGCCGGTGAGGTGGTGCTCACCGGCGGCCTGGCGGCACACAACCCCACCCTGGCCAAGCTCTTCTCTGAGCGGCTGGGCCGCAAGGTGCTGGTGCCGCCCGAGGCCCAGCTCACCGGCGCGTTGGGCGCCGCGATCCTGGCCTCGCGCGGGTAGATTCTTCGCCTGTGTTGCCGATCACGACCTAGACCATCGCGCTTCTGGTAAGCTGTCATTGTAGATGTCCTCACCATCCTTCGTCTCGGCATCCCTTCGCTGCGCCATGAGCCTGGGCCTGCTCTGCCTCATGTGGCCCGCTTCGGCGTCCGGAGACGACGGGTGCCCCCCAGGACACTCCTGTATCGAGCTGCCCTCCGAGTGCCAGCCGGGCAACCTGCCTCCGCAAATGGTGGTCGTGCATGGGTCGGATGTTCGGGCTGAAATGCTTCGGGCGGCCATTGGCCTCCTCACCCTGGAGAAGGCCCTGGACAAGATGGGCACACCGCGCTGCCGCCGGGCGATCTTCGTCGGCTTCAGCCTCTGGGCGCCCACAGTGGGCGGCGCCCCCAACAACCGCGACGATCTGGAGCCCGGGATGGGCGGCAGGTTCCGCATCGGGTTCAGAACGCGACCATGGCTCCCCTCGCTGCTGGTGCTGGAGATCGCGCTGGACGTCGGCATGGGCGGGGGCCTGGACGCCGAGCGGAACAACAATCCCCAGGAGGGTGGCCTCACCACCATGGCCCTGGACCTCGACTTTCGCGTCATGTTGAGAGCCCTGAGCCGGGTGCAGCCGATGCTCATCTTCGGGGGCGGCATGGCCTCGTTGAGCGTTGTGGACCCGCTGCAGCAGGCGGTGGGCCTCGGCCCCACGTTCCACGTCGGGGTTGGCCTGCAGCTGTGGGCCTCCAAGCGCATCGCCTTCGTGCTCCGGGCAGGCTATCGCCACAGCCAGATCGCGCTGGACTGGCGCGATCCGGATGGGCTGTTGACCAAGCGGGGCTGGCGCGGGATCCACTCCCTGGACACGGCCGTGGGCGTCAGCTTCTACCTCTGAGCAGCGGCAATGCGCGCTCGCGGCGACGCGGCGCTTGGCGCCGCCCAGCCCGGACGCCCGATCTCTCTAGCCACCCTGGGGCGCGCCGGTTTACACTTCTGCCGCCAGCATGGCGGGGAGAGCCCCGCCACCCTGGACCTGAAATCTGAACCTGGAGTAACGATGCTTGACGGCCTGTTCAAACCCCGCGCGGTGGGCGTGATTGGCGCCTCCAACAACCCGTTTTCCATCGGTCACATCGTGATCAAGAACCTGTACGAGTATGGCTTCAAGGGGCCGATCTTCCCCATCAACCCCAAGGGCGGCAGCATCCGCAGCTTCCAGGCCTACAAGTCCATCGCCGACGTGCCGGTCCCGGTGGACCTGGTCAACATCTCGGTGGCGGCCAAGTACGTGCCGGCGATCATCGACGACTGCGGCAAGGCCGGCGTCCAGTTCGCCATCGTGCACAGCGCGGGCTTCAAGGAGGTCGGGGAGGAGGGGATCAAGCGCGAGAAGGAGATGGTGGCCATCGCTCACAAGCACGGCATGCGCATCTTCGGGCCCAACTCCCAGGGGATCCAGAACGCCGACCCCGAGGTCAGCGTCTACGCCAACTTCACCTTCGTACCCATGGCGCCGGGCAACGTCTCGATCATCGCCCAGGGCGGCGGCATGGGCGAGATGCTCAAGCTGCACTTGCACAAGGTCGGCCTGGGCCACCGCATGTACTGCTCCTACGGCAACGAGTGCGATCTGAGCATGCCCGAGATCCTCGACTACTACGGCAAGGACGAGGGGACCAAGGCGATCATGATGCAGATCGAGTCGTTCAAGAACCCCGCGGCCTTCCTCGAGGTAGCGGCGCGCATCTCGCCGCACAAGCCGATCCTGGCCATCAAGGCCGGCCGGACCCGCGAGGGCTCGGTGGCGGTGAGCTCCCACACCGGGACGCTGGTGGACCAAGGGGCCATGGCCACGGCCATGTTCCGCAAGGCCGGGGTGCTGGAGTTTCACGACACCGAGGAGATGGTCAAAGCGGCGGTGGCCTTCTCGATGCAGGAGCCCCCCACGGGCAAGCGCATCGGCATCATCACCAACACCGGCGGCCCGGGGATCCAGGCCGTGGATATGTCCGTGGCCCACGGGCTGACCCTGGCCAAATGGTCGCCCGCGGGGCGCAAGCGCCTGGAGGAGACCCAGTACGCCGAGGCCAGCCTGGGCAACCCCGTGGACGTGGTGGCCACCGGCGGGCCGGACCACTACCACGCGGCCATCGAGACGCTGCTCAAGGAGAAGGAGACCGATATGGTCCTGGTCTTCTTCGTCACCGCGCCCTTCGTGGATCTGGACGCCATCT
>SWBW01000256.1_pt1 | contig 13061 bp, 14 predicted proteins | sample 4693041 | NCBI WGS metagenome assembly SWBW01 (sample SAMN10267271, study PRJNA491770) | bioreactor metagenome | isolation source: DHS bioreactor inoculated with marine methane seep sediment | place: Japan: Omine Ridge, Nankai Trough | collected 2006-05-06 | reverse complement strand
CGCTCGCTTCACTCGCTCCCTGAACTGATAGCGACCAGCGGGAGCGGCAAAACGCGACGGTAGCCTGAGGCTACTCGCGCTTTCGCGGCTAATACCTACTCCCGCATGAAAGTCTATCTCTACGTTTGATGCTAATCCAATCGGACTACTCGTGGGCAGTAGCCTGAGTCGTGATGCCCAACCTCATATACATCGCTTATAAAAAAGGGCGAACACAAGGTTCGCCCCTACAAGTCAAACGTACAGTTTATCACCGTTGCCTAGAAGCCGACGTAGAATCCGGCGGTGAAGGTGAAGCACTGCACGGTGGCAGGTTCGGTATCTGCCCAGTGGTAGGTGCCATCGGCGTAGGCTCCCAGGAAGCCGAGGAAGCCGACTTCAAAGCCGATTCCGGCGTTGTAGCCGAACTCCGCCCCGGAGCGATCCACCAGTTCACCAGTGTCTGTGTCGGTGTACTCCAGGTTATAGAGGTACAGTCCAATGCCACCGACGACGTAGGGAGAGAAGATGCCGGGGAGCTTCAGCTTGCCCTGGATGGTGATTGGCACGATGGAGTTCATCTCTTGTTCGGGAATGCCGAGGTCGTTATCGTCGGTAACCGTTCCCTCAACGTACATGATGTTCAGGCTCACATCGACGATGGGAATCAGCCCCAGGTTGAAGCGGAGGTTGGTGGTTACGCCACCGGTGAAGGCATCGGCGTAGGTTCCCGAAGGAGCGAGATAGCCAACCTGCGCGCCCACGGAGAAGAGGGCAAGGCTCGGAGCAACCAGAGCGAGAATGGCGATAGTGAGGAGATACTTTTTCATCGGTTTCCTTTTGTTGGAGTTCTTTGTGTACGGTTTGTTGCTTACCACGCCAGTATAGTACAATAGGCTGGACTCTGAGACAAATGAAAAGAGTCCCTGCTTCGTTGAACAACATCGCCCCGGGTTGGGAAAAGTCAGCTTTTCGGGGTTTTTCAAAGGTTGCTGAAAAAAATGCAAACCAGCTTCATTGCCCTTGATGTAGAAACCACCGGGCTGAGTCCGGCTGCGGACCGCGTTGTCGAGGTCGCCATCCTGCGCTACGAAGATGGCGTGGAGGTCTCCTCCTGGTCGAGTCTGGTCAATCCGGGCATTGCGATTCCCCGGATTGCCGTGGGCATTCACGGCATTACCAACGCGAAGGTTGCCCAGAGTCCGTCTTTCACCGAGGTGGCTGCCGAGGTTTCTTCCCGATTAAAGGGCCTGCCGCTGCTGGCTTTTAACGCCCGGTTCGACCACGGCTTTCTACAGATGGAACTGGCAAGAGCCGGTTTCAATCTTCCTCCGGTGGCCTCCTGGCTGGACTCGATGGTGGCGGCCTCTCGTCAGATGGGTCGCCCCCGGGTCAGCCTGAAGCACTCCTGCGGACATTTTGACATCGAGCAGGGTAAGGCTCACCGGGCAGAGGACGATGCCCGCGCGGCGGCTTGTCTCTGGCTGCACATCGCGGGAATGAGTAACGGTGTCTAGGTAATAAGACAAGGGGTTCAACCCCTCACCCCGACCCTCTCCCCAAAGGGGAGCGGGAGAATAGGGTATACACAACTCAAGAAGTATTTCGGAGAACGAATGGCGAAGAAGCGATACATCACCCGCTCCTACGGCTATCCCGAACCAGCCCGGACGGCGGCGAAGCTCATCCGCCTCCTCGACGAGTGCGAGGTAAAGCCGGAGACCGAGGTCTTCGACGAGGAGACTCGCGACTGGAAGCAGTTGAAGGAGGTAGAGCCTTTCGCCTCGTACCTGGCAAAGGAAGAGGAGCTGCGCCAGCTTGGCGCGGAGGCCTACGCGAAGAAGAAGCATTTCCGCCGCCCGGCACTGTACCTGTTGACTGGTCTGGGAGTGCTGCTGACGGCGGTGGTGGTGGCGATGATTGTCGCCTCGCTGTTCAACGTGATGATTCTGGGGATGGGCGACCTGCCCGACCTCCCCCGCGCCAGGGCGGAGCTGGTCTGGAAGTTCGTGGTTGACGCGCCGCTCTCCAGCTCGCCCTTCTACGCCGACGGACGACTCTACTTCGGTTCCGAGGACGGCTGCCTCTACTGCGTGAATGCCGAGGACGGTCATGGTCTCTGGAAGCACGACACCGGAGGGCCGATCATCGGTGAACCCTTCGTTGCTGACGGCAAGGTTTATATTGGAAGCTGCGACAACGCCCTTTGGTGCTTCGATGCCGAAACTGGAAAGCGGCTCTGGCGATTCGCGACGGGGTTCTACATCGGTGGCGGGGTTTTCTCCGACGGCGAAGCGGTTTACTTCGGCTCCTACGACCACAAGCTCTACTGTCTTGATGCTGAGACCGGAACCGAACGCTGGAGTTTTGAAACCGCCGACTGGGTTTTCTCCACGCCCTTCGTCAGTGAAACGGTCGTCTATTTCGGCTCCTTCGACGGTCGGCTCTACTGTCTGGACAAAGCCACCGGCGCGGAGCGGTGGAGCTATAACACCAACTCGCAGATAAAAAGCTCACCCTACCTCTGGGAGGGCAAGCTCTACTTCGGTGCCGACGACACCTTCCTCTACTGTCTGGATGCTGAAACTGGCGAACGGTTCTGGCGTTGGCACGAGGCCGATTACCGCAACTTCATCCGCTCGCGGATGGTGGTCTTCGACGGGCGGGTTTATCTGGGCTGCTACAACCAGCGGATCTACTGCGTGGACGCGGTGAGCGGCGAGCTTGTTTGGAAACGAGAAACGACAAACACCGTGGAGAGCGGCGGCTGTCTGGTCGGGATTCAGCCCGACGGCGGCGAATTCGTCCTCGGTCAGAGCTACACTCGCCCAGCCGACCTTACCGACGAGCCAGTCTACACCGAGCTACAGTTCATCATCGGCAGTGCCAACGGCTCGCTCTATAACATCGATGGCGTAACCGGAGAGCCGATCTGGGGATTCGCCGCCAAGGCGCATATACTGGCCGATCCTGCCTACGCCGACGGGCGTGCCTTCTTCGCCAGTGAAGATGGCAGGGTTTACGCTATCGACACCGCCCCCGCCGAAGACTAGCCAGCTTGAAGCTGGACACCAACGCGGTGCGTTGGATCACAGCCTCACGGCTAACCGACTGAATTAGACTACGAGAGTTCCCGCGCAGACGCTCGCTTCACTCGCTCCCTGAACTGATAGCGACCAGCGGGAGCGGATGACTGTGGCAATGATTGTAAAACTGTTGTCATCCTCGGTCGCGAAAGTGTGATGCAACGCACCGCGTTGCCGCTCCCGTTGGTCGCTCACCGTCCCCCCTTCTCTCTATTAGGAAGGGATTCATCCCACGGGTTGGGGTGAGGAGCTGATGTCGGTCAATGCCAAGTTCAGAAGACCAGTCAATGGTAGATGGTTTTGCTTTGCAATGACTCAATGGCAGGTTTTGTTAACCGTTGAGGATAGCCCCTAAATCCATGACCATAAAGGGCGAACACAAGGTTCGCCCCTACGGGTAACATTCTTAATGTAGAACAGGCATCGTCCTACTGGCTAAATGTCCGTTGCCCCGGACTCATGTTATCTCACGCGCCTTTTTGGATACTAAGAATGATGAACAAAGCTAAAGACGACGAGAACAAATCGCTGCGGAAGCTCACCTCGTCCCTCGCCCGGCGGCGTGCCAAGCAGGGGCTTACGGTGGCGGTTATCGTCGCGCTGATCTGGCTGCTGGCCCACGTCTATACCAGCAGTCTGGCGGATACCCTGAGTCCCGCTCCGGCGGTGATCCTCCGGGGGAGCCTTTACTCTGATTCAACCGAAGCGAACGCCCGGCTATATCCGAAGCTGGCGCGGCATCTGCTCGCTCTGCCAACCCTGACCGTGGCTACGGCGGACGGCTACCACCGCGTGGAGATTATCATTGGCGAGGATTTTCCCGAAGCTCTGGAGTACGGGGTGATGGCCGAGGAGCTAATCGGCAGTTGCAGCCCCTACTATCCCGAACCCTACGACGACCGGGCGGTCTGCTATCTGCGGATGCGACCGATCGGCTCCGGGCTGATAACCGGGGTCGGCGAGTTTCTCTGCGTTGCCTACCACGAGTCCCTCCACGCCCTGGCGAATAGTTTACTACCCCCGGAAGAGGCCATCTCCAGCCGGGTGCATCAGGAAATCTATCAGGCGGAGTTTGAGCTTATCCAGTGGATGATCGAGCGTGGCGTGCCAATCAACCCCAAATATCTGGAGAATGTCCGGTTGGGTTACACTCAGCTTGAGGAGAGCGGTTAGCAATCTCCCTGCTGTTTGTGCTACGCTTGAAGGGGAGTCGCTTTCCGGTTATTCTGTACGTGTTGTATTCATCTAAAGGAAATCTATGCCGAAGTTTGCCTCTCGCCTGTTGTTGTTAACTCTCTTGGCGGCTTTGCTAACTATTGCCTGTACAACGACGACGGGGAATGATGATCCTGTCGGCGACTGGCAGAGCGAGACCGTTGACGGTATTACCCTCCGCTGGCGGACGGTAGGCGGGCTGCTCAAGGTAGAGCTGACCGCGCCGACGACGGGGTGGCTGGCAGTTGGCTTCGACCCGGCAACGGGGATGCTCCGTGCCAACATCATCATCGGTTATGTTCAGGCGGGAATCCCCTGGTTGCGCGATGATTACGGCGATACTGCGGACAGCCACCGTGCTGATGTTGACGCTGGTGGCTCCAACGACATCCTCAGCACCAACGGAATCGAGGAGAACGGCTCCACCACCATCTATTTCACAATCCCCCTCGACTCCGGCGATGACAGAGACCGCCTGCTTGAAGCCGGCGAGAGCTATCCCGTTATTTTGATTTACGGTGAGGACGATGCCGACGACTTCAGTTCGGCTCATCGCTTTACCGCTCAGACCACCATCAATATCCCGGAGTAGAGCGACTTTACCTCACCTGGAAGAAAGAGATCGCCCCGCGATATGCACACAGTAAAAGAAACTGTTAAAGATCGGTTTGCCTTTCTGCCCCGCTTTCGCTACGAAGATGAGCTGGCGGGCGGAACCACCGTGGAACTTCTCGGTGAGGAGGCTCGCCACGCTCTGCGCGCCCGTCGTCTGCGTCCAGGCGACGCGGTGGCACTGGTCGATGGCAGAGGAATCACGGCGCGGGGTCAGCTCCTCCGGCTGACCTCGTCGGGAGTTCTGGTCGAGCTGACAGAAACCGCCCGTAACCTCAACGAGCTACCCCAGCGGATTGTCCTCTATCAGGCTCTGGTCAAGCACCGCCGCTTCGAGAACGCCCTGGCGATGACCACGGCACTGGGAGTCTCCGCCATTATTCCGCTGCTCAGTGAACGCAGCATCGCCCGTCCCAACATGGAGCGGCTGTCGAAGAATATCGAACGGTGGAAAAAACTTGCCTGGGAAGAGGTCAAGGTTGCCGAGCGCAGTGTGGTTCCCGCTATCGGCGCGATGGTTGACCTGCCCATTGCCATAGGTTGCAGTGCCTGCGACCACAAAATTATCCTCACACCGCGCAAGGGAGTTCCGGCTCTGGATCGCCTCGTGGAGAGGCTCCACATTGAAGCCGGTGAGCGGCTGGCTCTGATAATCGGCCCTGAGGGCGACTTTACCGAAGAAGAATACGAAAGCGCGATTGCCGCTGGCTGCTTACCCGCCAGCTTGGGAGATCGCCTTCTGCGCAGCGAGTACGCTGGCATCATGGCGGTGGCGGCGACCCTGGTTGGTCTGGGGGCGTTAGAGGAATATCCGTAGAATTCTTTCATGCCCGACCGTTTTCGCGATTTAGTGGCGTTGGCGTGCCTGTTGCTATTGCATAGCGTTTTGTTGTAAGGTGAAGTAAGGTTCGGGAGAGGGTCTGATGCTTTGGGCTGCTCAAAGCTTTTCACCCACTCCCGGCTTACACTAACCAAACAACACGGGGAGGAAAAATGAAGGGTATTATTGTTATAGCACTCAAGGGTACCGTCGTCGATAACTTCGGCTACGAAGCCTGGCAAAAATCTCTCGAACGAGCCGGGCTGTCGCCACATTCGTACTTCCGTTCCATGGTGGATGTACCCGATGAAACCGTTGTCAGGGTCCTCGAAGCCGTTTGCGCCGAGCTTAACATTACCCTGGATCAGGCAGGAGAGGCATTTGGGCATTACTGGATGCACAAAATTGTCCCCCGGGTGTATTCGGTGTTTACGTACAACATAAAAAGTGCCAGGCAGCTTCTGCTAAAAATGGACAAGATTCACGAAATGGTAACCAGAACAATCGCAAACGCCCGCCCTCCACGGTTCGAATATAGCTGGACCGACGACAACACCCTGATCATGACCTACAACTCACTCCGGGGGCTGATTTTTCTTCTTCCCGGTCTCATCAGGGGCGTTGGAAAATACTTTGACGAGGAATTGAGCGTCCGCAAGCTCAGTGATACCGAGATTGAGGTTATTTTTCCCCCTGAAAAGGAAACAGCGTAGTGGAAAGCTGCATTTTCTGTAAGATCATCGCCGGGGACATCCCCTGCGAAAAGGTGTACGAGGACGACCGCTTCTTCGCCTTCCGCGACATCAACCCCAAAGCACCCAGCCACTTTCTGGTCATCCCCAAAGAACACCTCCCCGGTGTGGCGGAGCTTGCCAACAACCCGGAACTCCTCGGTGAACTGATGACCCTTTCCGTCAGACTCGCCCACGCCGAAGGACTGACAGACTCCGGCTATCGCCTGGTCATCAATCAGGGCGAGGACGGCGGACAGAGCGTCGCCCACCTCCACGTCCATATTCTGGGAGGACGCGCCCTCTCCTGGCCCCCAGGCTAGCAACGCGGTGCGTTGCATCACACTTTCACGATTGGGTTGATGGTCGTTTTACATCAACCGCCACGGTCATCCGCTCCCGTTGGTCGCTATCACTTCAGGGAGCGAGCGAGGCGAGCGTGTACGCGGGAACCCTCGTGGTCCAATTCAATTGGTTAGCCGCGAAGCTGTGTCCAGCTTCAAGCCACCAACGCGGTGCGTTGCATCACACTTTCGCGATTGGGTTGATAACCGTTTTACATCAACCGCCACGGTCATCCGCTCCCGCTGGTCGCTATCACTTCAGGGAGCGAGTGAGGCGAGCGTGTACGCGGAAGTTGACATGAAACATCCAGACCATCACCATCGTCGGTCAATCCGCTTGCCGGAATACGATTACGCCACTGTGGGCGCGTACTATGTAACCCTCTGCGCCTGTGGTCGGGAATGCCTGTTTGGTGAGATTGTCCGTGGGCAGATGCGGTTGAATGATGCGGGGCGGATTATCCAGGAGGAATGGCAGAGAACCCCGCAATTGCGCCCAAACGTGGAATTGGATGCGTTTATAACGATGCCGAATCATCTTCACGGGATTATCGTTATTACGGAATCCCGTAGGGGCGTATTGCAATACGCCCCTACAATCGGTCAAAACCCCGGATTCCGTTCGCCGTCCCAAACCCTTGGGGCAATTGTCAGAGGTTTCAAATCCGCCGTAACCCGTCGCGTTAACACTCGACACAACACGCAGGGTAATAAACTCTGGCAACGCAACTATTACGAACACGTTATCCGCGACGAAAAAGACCTGAAAGAAATACGTCGATACATCGCCGTCAATCCTCGATTATGGAAATACGACGAAGAAAATCCCGACGGACACCATCTCATGCGGTAAAAGGTGAATCGGTCATGCCCCCCAAACTCAATCTCCTGCTCTCTCCACCGACCGCGCCCCGGCAGAACATGGTTCTCGACGAGGCTCTCTTCAAAGCTGCTCTCGATGGCGAAGGCGAGCCGACCCTGCGGATATATTCCTGGGAGCCGCCGGGAATTAGCCTGGGGCATTTTCAACCCCTGGAGATGGTAGATGCCACAGCCTGCGACCGCCACTGCGTAACCGTTGTTCGCCGGGTAACCGGCGGTGGCGCGGTCTTCCACTGGGGCGATGTTACCGCCTGTCTGGTGATTTCCGCGTCGCTGCTGCCAAAGGGGGTTCGCGACAGCTACCGTCTGCTTTCCGAGGCACACGCCAGGGCGATTGCCGCCTTTGGTATTGCGGCTCATGTTGGTGAGCAGGCTACTCCGCTGCCCCGCAAGCTGCGTTCGGGGTACGACTGCTTCGCCCGCTTGACCGAGTGCGATGTGGGAGTTGGCAGCGTGAAGATTGCTGGCAGCGCGCAACGGCGGAAGGAGGGAGTCATCCTCCACCACACCAGCATCGTCTTCGAACCACAGCCAGCGGGTCTGCTCGGCGAGCTGCTCCCCGGGGCGGCGGCAATCGGTAAGCCGCTCTCCCTGCGAGAGCTGGCACCACAGATCGACCGCGAGGATTTCGTCCAGCGTTTGGGCGAGGAGGTCGCCGCCAGCCTGGGGCTGGAGATAGCCTAGATTTCGTTTGATACAGCAGGGGCAGGTCCCTGTTTCCGCCCTGAAACCACCCCTCACCCCGACCCTCTCCCCAGAGGGGAGAGGGAGAAAAGTATGTATATTCAGGGTGAACACAAGGTTCGCCCCTACCCTGTGCCGCGCTGCTTAAAGAGATTGATAATCAATACCACAAATGGTGATAAATCCACTAAGCGGGGTGTTTATTCAGTTCCGCCGATGTGCTACCATCTGCCCGTTATCATTCTTATCTGTTGCCCTCAACCCCGGCTTGCCGGAGGCTGCTCATGGCTCTGACTTTCAAGGGCGGGATTCATCCCCCCGACTTCAAACATTTCTCCGCGAAGAAGCCCCTCGAAACCGCCAAACGACCCACCGAGGTTGTTGTCCCGATGGGGCAGCACATCGGCGCGCCTGCCAAGCCCATCGTCGCCAAAGGCGACCGCGTGCTGGCGGGGCAGGTCATTGGCGAGGCGGCGGGCTTTGTCTCCGCTCCGATCCACAGTCCGGTCTCTGGCACGGTAAAGAAAATCGCCGACCACGCCCACGCGATGGGCGGAAAAAAGCCAGCGGTTATCATCACCGTGGACGAGGGCGAGGACGAGTGGCAACTGATGGAGCCGCTGACCGACCTCGACCGCGTTGAACCAAAGACGCTGGTTGAGCGCGTCCGTGAAGCGGGCATCGTCGGGATGGGCGGGGCGACCTTCCCCACCTCGGTCAAGCTGGTTCCGCCGCCGGGGAATGAGTTCGACACCGTTATCCTCAATGGAGCCGAGTGCGAGCCGTTCCTCACCTGCGACCATCGCATGATGCTGGAAAAGGGCGAGGAAATCGTCAAGGGTCTGGAGATTCTCCTTAAAATCACCGGAGCCGAGCGGGGCATCATCGGCATTGAAGACAACAAGCCCGATGCCATCGCTCACATGCGCAAGCTGACCAAGCACACCGCGCGGATTGAGGTTGGCTCCTGCCACGTCAAGTATCCCCAGGGCGCGGAGAAGCAGCTTATCAAGGCACTGACCGGGCGAGAGATTCCGCCGGGAGAACTGCCCTTCGCCGTCAACGTTTTGGTACAGAACGTCGCCACGGCGTATGCAATTTGGGATGCCGTCATCAACGGAAAACCCCTCGTTGAGCGGGCGGTAACCATCACCGGACCATTGGTGAAAGAGCCGAAGAACCTCTGGGCGAAGGTCGGTACTCCGGTTGCCGAGTTGGTGGAGCAGGCGGGCGGCTTCAAGAAACCCAGCGGACGCTTCATCATGGGCGGACCGATGATGGGGATGGCGCAGCACCAGTTCGACCTCCCCCTGACCAAAGGCACCAGCGGGCTGCTCTTCCTGCCTCCGGCTCCGCCGAAGTCCTTTATCGCCACGCCGTGCATCGGCTGCGCGAGCTGCGTGGATGTCTGCCCGATGAACCTCGTTCCCAGCTTCGCGGCACAGTTCGCCGCCGCCGGAATGCTTGACGAAGCAGAGAAGTACGGTGCCGGAGAGTGTATCGAGTGCGGCTGCTGCTCCTTCGTCTGTCCGGCGAAGCGGCACCTGGTTCAGGAAATCAAGCTGCTCAAGCCAGCGATTCTGAAACGCCGGGCGGAACGGGCAAAGGCAAAGAAAGCCGCCGCAGCGGCTGAATAAAAAGTATCCCTCCTCATATTTTCGATGGGGTGAGGCAGTTAATGTAGGGCGGGCATTTCAGCCGATGGGGCAATCCCCGCCGCAGGACGGATGTCGCTGCCGAGAGAAATACCAATTTGTGCATGGTTTCTGAAGACGAAACGGCTTTTGCCGTTAGCCCCTCACCCTAGCCCTCTCCCCAGAGGGGAGAGGGAACTGGGCGTATGCTGAGTGAGATACCAGTTTTAGTAAGATGTTAAGACAAGGGGCTTTAGCCCCTGCTCAGAATTGATAAAACTGTAACTTACACACGAAAAATCCCCTTGTCTGAGACAAGAGAAGTCAACACTGCCCTTTCTTTTCTTTAGGAAGTTGTAGATGACCAACGATAACGTCGGAGCCAGCAAGCAAGCGGCTCCCAAGCCCAAACCGAAGCCAACGCCAGTTCTCGCGAACAAGCTGGAGCTTGCGCTTTCGGTTAGCAACGCGCCGCACCTGAAGAGCAAGAAGGACACCGCCAAGATCATGCGGCTGGTGTCCATCGCTCTGATTCCGGCTCTTGCCGCCTCGGTTTACTTCCACGGCTGGCGCAGCCTCGTCCTCACCGCCATCGGCGCGGTCAGCGCGGTGGTCTTCGAGGCCCTGACCCAGTGGCTGATGAAGAAGCCGATTACCATTGCCGACGGCTCCGCCATCGTTACGGGCATCCTCCTCGCCTTCAACCTGCCCTACAACGTGCCGTTCTGGCTGCCGATTATCGGTAGCTTCGTGGCGATTGCCATTGCCAAGCAGGCGTTCGGTGGGCTGGGATTCAACCTCTTCAACCCGGCTCTGGTCGGACGAGCGGTGCTGCTGGCTGCCTGGCCGGTTCACATGACCACGGACTGGTCGCCGCTACCGAACCTTGCCAACATCTCCGGCACCACGGTGGATGCTATCTCCTCGGCAACCCCCCTGGCTGCGATGAAGGCTGCCGCCGCGACCATCGCCGACCCCGGAGCTGCTCCGGCTGCTCTGGCACAGGCGAACGAGGTCGTGGGACAGTTGACCGGAGTCGAAGGACTCAGTAAGCTCGCTCTGGGACAGGTCGGCGGAACAATCGGCGAGACCAGCGCGATCCTGCTCCTCCTGGGCGCGCTCTTCCTCGTCATTGTTAAGGTCGTGGACTGGCGCATCCCGGCAGGCTACTTCGGCACCGTGGTCGTCTTTATGAGCATCTTCGGCTGGGTCGGCGATTCGTACACCGGACTCTTCCACCTCCTCGCCGGAGGGCTGATGCTCGGCGTTCTCTTTATGGCAACGGACATGGTTACCAGCCCGGTAACAAAAAAAGGACGGCTAATATTCGGCATTGGAGCCGGTCTCCTGGCGGCGGTTATCCGCCTCTGGGGCGGCTATCCCGAAGGTGTCAGCTACTCGATTTTGCTGATGAACGCCGCCACGCCGCTGATTGACCGCTTTACCGTGCCTAAGTTCTTCGGTGACAAGAAGAAGGAGGCCCGCGATGCTTAAATTAGGAGCGACACTCTTTATCATCTCCGCGCTGATGGCAGCCGCCCTCGCCGGGGTCTATCTGATGACCAAGGACACCATCGCCCAGCAGGAGCAGGACAAGCTGCTCAACGCCGTGGCGGAGGTTCTGCCAGCCAATGCCGACCCCGACACCACGGAGACGGTGAGTATCACCAACGAGGCTGGGCTGGAGGTTCCCGACTACTTCGTCGCCCGTAACCAGACCGGAGCCGCCGTGGGCTACGCCTTCGTCTGCTACGGCAAGGGCTTTTCCTCTACTCTTGAAATCATGGTTGGCGTTGACCTCAACGGTACTATCACCGGAACCAGCGTCCTCAAGCAGGGCGAGACTCCGGGGCTGGGCGAGCGCATCAACGAGATCAAGAGTGAAGGAACCCTCTGGAGTGCCATCGGCGACTGGATTTCCGGCGTTGAAAAGGTCGAAGGACCGCCGCCGACTCCCTGGTTTCAGGAGCAGTATCTGGGGCTGATTGCCCCGCGACTGGTTCTCTCAATGGGCGTTGCCAACGCCGACAACCACGAGGTCGCCGCCATCACCGGAGCCACCATCACCAGTAAAGCCTTTACCGATGGCGTCCGCGATGGCGTGAGCGAGTTCCTCGAACGGTCTGACATTCCGCAGTAGCTGGTTGTTAGACAAGGGGCTTCAGCCCCTTGCGGAGTTATAGAGTACGCGGTAAATATCAGCAAGGGGTTAAAACCCCTTGTCTCAACCCCTCACGGGGATAGTGGTTAATGAGTTAGCAGGTTAACCACAATGTTGGGATGCAACGCCCCTGCGTTGCTGGAGGAACTATGTCCATTTGGAAAGAATTCAGCAAGGGATTTTCCAGAGAGAATCCGGTTTTCGTCCTGGCACTGGGGCTTTGCCCGACCCTGGCGGTTTCCAGCCTGGTCGAGAAGGGTCTCGGCATGGGGATGGCGGCGACCTTCGTCCTCGTCGGCTCCAATGTCATCATCGCTCTCATCCGCAATATGGTTCCGCCGAAGATACGCATCCCCATCTTCGTTATCATCATCGCCACCTTCGTGGTCATCGTCGAGCTGCTGATGAAAGCCTACATGCCGCCGCTCTACGAGTCCCTGGGCATCTTCATTCCCCTGATCGTCGTTAACTGCATCATCCTCGGTCGCGCCGAGGCGTTCGCCCAGAAGAACAGCGTTGGACTCTCCCTGGTCGATGGTCTGGGCATGGGGCTGGGCTTCACCTACGCCCTGATTCTCCTCGCCTCAATTCGCGAGATTCTCGGCTTCGGTACCTTCTTCGGCATGAGCGTCTTCGGCCCCGACTTTGAACCGGCAACGATTATGATCCTCGCGCCGGGAGCCTTCATTACCATTGGCTTCCTGATGGGCTTCTTCAACTGGAAGAATGCTCGCAAAGCCCGCAAGGGCATCGCCGACCCCAACATCGTCCGCGAGCAGCTCCACGTCCAGTCAAAAGCCGCTGGCTCCAAAGCAGCATAGCAACGCGGTGCGTTGCATCACACTTTCGCGGTTGGGCTGATGACCGCTTTACGTGGATTGCCACGGTCATCCGCTCCCGTTAGTCGCTTACA
>SWBW01003352.1_pt1 | contig 13081 bp, 7 predicted proteins | sample 4693041 | NCBI WGS metagenome assembly SWBW01 (sample SAMN10267271, study PRJNA491770) | bioreactor metagenome | isolation source: DHS bioreactor inoculated with marine methane seep sediment | place: Japan: Omine Ridge, Nankai Trough | collected 2006-05-06 | reverse complement strand
TCAAGACCCCAACCTGAAGACGTTACCTTTTCATCTTTATTGTTGGTATTGGTAACCGCGATGAGCGATTCGGTAGTAAAAGCAGTTGGGATGTCGCCTGTTACATCAATATTCCAGTTGGCATTGGCCGTGGCACCAATGCTTAAAATACCCAGTTGTCCAAGCGAATCATACATCGCTTCCCATATGGGATAATCTTCGGGTTGGCCATTATTAACACCGAAGGAACAATTATCCGCTACCACAAATGCGCCTTCAGTGCCATTTGAAAGTTCATATTGTTCCCTGACAGTATATACATAACTTAAAGCCTCAACTGCGACAGATTCAGTGGTTGAGGAACCAGCTACAGGTAATATTTTTACATGCATGTTCACCCCGGTAACGCCAATGCCATTGTTACCAATAGCACCACTGATGCCTGAAACATGTGTTCCATGACCATTCCCGTTAGGAATAACCCCGCTATGATTATAGGCATTCCAGCCATCATAATCGTCCACGTAACCGTTTTCATCATCATCAATGTCGTTTCCGGGTATTTCTCCATGATTTTTCCAAAAATCCAAATCTTCATGTGCTAAAAAAGCGCCATTGTCAACAATAGCCACCACGATGGTGTCTCCAAAAACAGTAAGGCCGCCCTGTGTAATGTCCCAGGCATCCGTAGCGTCAATGTCGGCATCAGGTGTGCCCCCGTTTTGCCCGGTATTTTTCATTGACCACTGATCGTCAAATTGGGCATCATCAGGGATAGTTTCATCCTGATCGCGCAGTTCTATATAGTGGTTATTTTGTGCATTAAGAATTTCGCTATGGAGCCTTAATTCATTTATAATTTGTTCATTACTGCTTTTTGATGGGTCGAAATGCAACAAATAAATGTGGAATCTTTTTGAAATGACCTGGACTTTTGTCTGATTGATCATTGAATAATCATGTAATACCTGATTGATGGATTGTGTATTTTTTAACTGAACCATGATTTCTCCCTGGATGAATTTAATGTCCTGAGGAGCCTGTGCATTTCCGGTAACAATGATAACGGCAAGTATAGCGAGTAAAATAAAACGTTTCATAAGTTTGTGTATATATGATCTGAATAAGCGAAAATAGCAAATTATTGCAGACAATAAAAAAAGGGCTAATGCCCTTTAGATAATTTTTATTAATCGATAATTTTTTCACGTGCCTGGTAGGCTTTTCGCGCAGCGTAGCCAACACCAAGGGTTATCAGTATGATGGCACCGCTGCCAATGGGTAAGGTGCCACCAATGGGGATGTCGCCACCACCCGGATCGGGGGGGGGGGGGGGGGTTGGGCCCAAGCGCAATGATCGCAAGGACCAGGCACATCACCAACATGGCTATTTTTATTGTAAATACCCTCATTAATTAACTTGCTTACGCATTTTTATCAGTTGGTATCTGGCAGATTGTACGATTTTAAGCGAAAATCGTTACTGGGATACCGGTAAAACAAACAAAGGTCAAAAAAAGTGTTTCAGTCTATTCTGGCAAATTTAAAATAAATCTACAAATAGATGTTAATAAAACTATTTGCAGAATTGGATTTACCTCATATACCGGATTTATTATTTGCTTTCTGTTTTTTCAATTTCTACAGATTTTTTAAGTTCTGTGTCTGTATCTTTTATGTCAATCGTTTTCTGTTCGAGCGTTTTCTGTTTTAGTGAATTTCCTTTTTGGATTTGCATTTCTTCTTCCAGAGGCCCGGGAGCAGGTTGAAAGCGATGGCTGTAATCAGAAATTTGAGTAGTACCATCTCTCAATGTATATTCTTCATTGGCTCTTGTTGCCACAATTTGCCACGAAAACGTTACTGTCGAAGTGCCACCCTGCAATTCAATAACGTCAAATCCATTGGCTGATTTATTGGTTACATATACCCCGTTGCAGTCGCCTTCCAGCGTAATGAATACTTTCAGGGGATGCTCAGGACTTACATTGATATTAATGGCTAAATCGGGATCTATGTTGATATGAGCTTTTCCATTTACCAGTTGGCCAATGCCATAATCCTGGAAGAGGGCTTCGGGTGCTTCGGGGCATACCAATGTAACGATCTCGCCTTCTGTATTTTTAACGATTGTACTAACTGTTCCTGTTCCAACTATTTTTCTGTTAGTACCGCCATATCTTCCTCCGACATATGCATATAAACTACCTCCTGTACCAAAATAACCGCCATATCGGTCACCGAATGTTCTATCCGCATAGCTGTATACCCCGCAATAAGTACCCGTAAATGCACCACCGCTGCCGTTCGCATGAGTGTAATATCCACTTGCATTACTGCCAACACCAATAACCCCTGTTCCGTTGCTGGCAATAGCCTTTCCATATACGCCCTGGTAGCCTGTAAAAGCACCACCGCTACCTGTGCTTGTAGTTGATGCTGTTGAAACATTATAACCAACGCCAATAACCCCTGTTCCGGTGCTGTTATCATCTACTTTGGCATAAATACCGCTGGCCCCTGTAAAAGAACCACCGGTTCCTCCTACCAATGTAAATATAGAGTCGCCATCATTGCCCACACCGATAATTCCTGTGCCGTCCCAGTCACGCCCTAATCCGTAAATCCCATCGCCTCCGGCACCAGAAATACCTGAGCCAGCCGTAAGATATGTACCACTTTGGTTGTTACCTGATGCAATTAATCCTGTACCTGAAGTATTATCGTTATTTGCCCAAACACCAAAAGCAACGGCATTATTTGCCCTGCCATATAAACCAGATCCTGTACCATTGTTATATGCCCATATGGCATCTCCGGAGCCGCTTGTGTAACCATCAATAGCAGTATTACTGCCAGACGCCATTGAGAAAAGCGTACTAAAGCTAAAGGCACTTGCTGTATTTACTGTTACAACACCATCTGCTCTTATTTGCATTCTTTCCGTGTCATCGGTTCTAAAAGCCAGAGAGTTGTAATCAGTTGTACCAAGAAAGTTGGTCAGCACTGAAGTGCCTGCATTACCTGTTAATGACCAGCAGGTACCTTGCAATTCAAAGGTAACCCACCTGCTGCCTGTCCACATCACCAAACCCGGTCCGGTTGTCCCGTTTGTATTGTAGGCGATGAGGCCTGTTTTGGGTGAACTCACCGGTGCCGCGGTAGACATATCAGCGATGTTCAGGTTTGGGAATGACATACCCATGCTACCTGACTGAATATCCAGCATGGTAGAGCTGTGAGGTGCCGCACCATCCGTATTGATGGCCACCTGCGCATTTAATGAGAAAGCTACAAGCAAAGCAACCGCTGTGAGAATTGTAATGTTCGTTTTCATGGTCTTGTTGTTTAGATTTTGTATTTGATTGTTTCTTTATGTCTTATTTTAAAATCAATATTTTTTCTGTATGTACCTTTTTATCCGTCAATACCCGTACTACATAGTAACCTGTTTGGTCTGACACGTAGAGTTTTAAGGTGTTTTGACCGGGCACAGTTTTTCTGAGCACCTGCTGGCCCATTAAATCGTATATCACAACTTCTTTAATTCTTTCATCAGATGTATTAACAACATAAGCATTTTCTTTAGATGAAAATATCTTTAAAAGACCCTCGGCGTCACCAATGGCTGGGTCGTCAATTGCAGTCGGACCAAAGAAATGGATATTAAACCGATGCACATCATCTCCGGGAGAAGATGTAAAACTATACAGGTTATCACTATTTGTGATACTTACCCAATCCGTTTGTGCCTGGATGTCTTCCAGCCACACCTCGTTATACTGGTCAAAGGTTTCGATGCCTTCAAAACGCAAGGTGTATTCTGCTTCTTCGCCACAAACAAAATGCATGGGGACAGTAGTTAAATCAGAGAGCAACTCTTCAATTGGCAGGTTGTTAATAGCCAGCCTTGTGTTATCATCTGCCATTGTATTGATCATGGTGGCGCCTGCACTCACACTATTCCATTTTTTGGCATCAATTTCTTCATCAAATCCTTTGGAGGCATAATTGGTAAAACAAATGTAAGTTTCATCTTTAAAGCCAATTGAGCCGCCTGTTACTTGCACGTTAAGCAGGTTCATGATCACTTCCCTGAATGGATCATCGCTATGTGTTTTATGTGCATTGGTAAAATTAATCGTACCGTTGCCCTTGGTTTCAACGAAAAAACCCTGTCCATGCTGAAGATAGCGTGTGCCTCCTATGCCGGAAGCTCTTGCAATATAGTTTCCGGTTGTTGGATCGTAGATATAGTATTTGTTTTCAATATATGAACTGTTATCGCTGGCAAAATCATCGAAATCGATAGCAGAAGGAAAAGGATTGCTTATTAATTCAAGATGATTATTGGAAAAATGCCTGATAGTATAAGAAACGGTACCTGAAACCGGGTAACCGGTCATCACGATAGTGCCAGTTCCGGCCACATAATTGGATAAGGTGAGACCGTTACCCACAGGAACTTCATACCAGTAAGGCCATACGTTTACCCAGGGCTGCCCAGTAGTGGTGTCGACTGTGGCATCCCATTCGAAAGCGTAGGTGTCAAGGTAGGTCATGTCAAATTGCTGTAAGCGGACTTTGCCACCCCAGCCGATGGTTGTATCTTCAATCGGGGCACCTACAAAGTGCATGTAGTAATTGAGGCCTGCACTTCCTGAAATAAATGATTCAACTTTGGCACTGCCTGTAGCACTATGGCTTACTGCTCCATTCACAATATAGGAACCCCGGCCTGTGGCATCTGATTCCACTACCAGTGCATTTGGGGCGTTCAGAGTAAGGTCTTCGCCTGTCGATACGTAAGTTTCAGTGGGAATAACCAGTCCTTCAGTTACGGAAATTTTGAGGTCTCCATCCATTAACAGATAGGTGCCATTGACCAAATTAACTTTGGCGCTTCCGGCAATATTCATGCCTGCGTTCTGGGCAGTAACTGAGATGGAAAATACGGATATAGCAAAAACCAGCGTAGATAGTTTTCTCATGGCTACTTGTTTTGTTTGTTTATACGTTTTGCTTGCTGCTTTTATACAGCACTTTAAGCTAAAAAGTTACATCCGCTTGCTTGAAAAAAATGATGTAATTTATCCGCTTAAAGCGTTTTTCATTAGCAACAAATATACGCCAAAAATTAAAAAAAGCAAATCTTTCATCAATTATTCACAGTACCATGGGGTTTGTGAGCTTTATAGCATGCTGTAAATCAGCAATAAACCAAGACCTGCCGGAAGTGGCATGATCCCGGCAGGTAGAATAATTATGAAAAAAAGAACGTTTCTTAATGTACCTATTGGCCTATAAATATTTTTTTCGTGAACACATGGCTGTTTGTAAGCACTTTTACAAAATAATACCCGTGCTGACCCGACACATATATCTTCTGAAGTTTATCGTTACCGGCATGCCCTCTGTAAATTTCATTCCCCACCAGGTCGAATATCTGCACATCCTTGATTAGCTCAGGGTGATCAGTTTTTATGTTCGCATAATTTGCCGTAGCGTAAATGCGAATTTCATCAATCGTATTGGGATTGATTTCGATACCTGTAGGATCCATAAAATGCATCACAAAGCGGTTGATGCTGGAGTCGCCAACACAACCTGAAAACGTATAGGTATCCGAATCACGGTTCACGCTGAACCAATCATCATCGGTGCAGAGGTCTTCCAGCCAGAATTCGGTGGGGTACTCAAAATCGTCCATGCCGCTGAAGGTAAGCGTATATTGTTCATCGTAGCCACATTGAAAATGAATAGGGATGCTGGTAAGCCCGTTAAACAGGCAATGCAAAGGCATGGCATTGATGGCCAGCTCGGTTTCATCGGTTGCTATACTCCATATCATGGTGGCATCGTCGTTGATGCTGTACCATTTGATGGATTCCAGTTCCTCGTCGTAACCGGTGGTGGCACCATCCCAATAATAAATATAGAGGTTGTCCTGGTAGCCATAATCGCCGCCGGCCACATGTATATTGAGCACATTGGGGGTGGTACTTCTGATCAATTCTTTCGGAACATTGATACTGCCCTGCTGGGCCAGTATGGGCGAAATAGCGACAGCTATAGCGCAGCTAAGCACGTAGATGTTTTTCATAATGGCTTGTGTTTCGTTTGTTTTTCAAGCTGTTATACAGTTTATCTGAAAAAAAGTTACCAACGGCTTTGCTTGTTGGTTGGTAACGAACCATATAATAGCTTGCCCCAAATATAAGGCGCTAATTGACGAAAGTCAAATAATTTGGGAATTATTTTTGTTTTAAGGAACAGCTAAAGCATTGAAAATGATAGAAAATTGAGAATATCCAGCACGTTGCATCATACGATTATTGGGATGGGTATATTTCAACCCGCCGGGAGCAAGCCCACCCTGCGGGTTCATAAAAACCGGTAACAGGTTTTTTAGTTTAGATGATGTTATGGAACAAGGCACAAGTTCATCCAGCGCGTTTTGCCACGCTTAAACTTGCGCCAGTTGGGGGGCGCTTTGCCACGCTTAAACTTTCGCCAGTTAGGGGGGCTATACCGATTGTTTAAAGAATAAAGGTATTATTTTTCTTGATCAATTCTTACTTTATCTAAGTTTTTAATTTCAGTAGTTGTTAAAACTGCTTTTTTACCAATTTCTATATTTTCTCTCTTTTTTTCAGGACGCCAGCCTATTCTATTTTCTTCTGATTGACCGTAAAGCTGTGGCATAAGATATTTTCCTCTATTTTTTTCTTCTTTATCCACAACATTTTTTCTTTTGCCCGAGTTTTGTTTTAAATAAGGGTCGTTTCTTTCAGAAATTACTAACCATGAAACTTCTTTACCTGGGATTCCGCCAGCAATTTCAAATGTGTTAGATTCATCAACTTTTCTCTTAATATACAAATTTGGCATTGAAGCACCTATCGGTGTAAGTTGGTAAGATGCATTTTTGTTTATTGCATTGTAATATTCTGGTAATTTAACCATAACTTCTCCCTTAATATCAAATGTTTCAACACCTCGATATTGTAAAAGGACTTCGTCAGATTCAACACTAAAGTGTTTAAGATACTTATTTTCTGGATCTAATGGATAATCAATACAAAATGGTTTGACCCCAGATGCTCCCATATCACCATTTGCATAAACTGCCCAACCAAATATTGATGAAGAATAGCCATACACACCATAGTAACCAGTCCCTCGAACACCATAATCACCTCCAAAACCTCTAACTCCTACGTAATTACCATCTCCCCGAATACCATATCCATAACCATTGTTTGCGCTAGTAGCATCACCAAATACACCATAAGCATCATAATTCCCTCCACCAGTATAAACACCAAGAACTCCAATTGTATTATCATCCTGATCGGGCACAAAGGCTTGAATACCAAACTGGGCACTATTTGAATTGCTATAACCAGCAATTCTAACTACAGGACCATCATCGGTATTTATATTTCCATCGAAATCAGCCGAAAAATAACCTGTTACTTCATCAGCTGAAGTTGAGCCATCCCATAGAAAACCAACAATCCCAATTCCACCTGGCCCATTTCCCGTTCCGATAACAGCACTCTGTTGATCTAACAATGAAATTGAGGTTGTAGAGGTTCCTACCATTCCAGCTGCTCCTGAAATGGCAACTACAGAAGAATCTGCTGGTGCATTATGAAAGTTTATCCCCTTAATAGCAGTAGAAATTGACTTGTTAGCAACCCCATATATACCATCTCCATTACCATTGGCATAACCGTAAAGACCAGGTCCAGTACCATTTGATAGACCAAAAACAGCTGGTGCATTCACTGAATAACCATTGATAGCCCAGTTAGTACCTGTCGCTGTTGAGGAGAAAACATCACCTACGGCTGGTGTTATATCATTAATAGAAACAGCACCTGATGTGGCATCAATAAATAAAGGATGATTAGTGTTTGAAACTTTCACATGTAAAAGAGCGCCTGAAGTAGCATCTGTACCATCATTATTAATTGCCACCTGCGCATTTAGTGAAAATGCCAACAATATGGCCAATAGTGTGAGAAGTGTCGTAAATTTTTTCATGGTTTTATTTTTTTAATCTTTAATTATTTCAAAATCAATACTTTTTCGGTATATATATTTTTATTTGTCTCTACGCTAACCACATAGTAACCTGTCTGGCCTGAAACAAATATTTTATTCAAGGTTTGATGAGGGAGTTTGCCATTGTAAATGGTGTGCCCCATTAAATTATGAATGGCCACATTATTAATAATTTCATTTGAATTATTTAGCACAAAGGCGTGATTTCCTGATGAGTATATTTTAATATCCTTATCTCCAATATTTGTTTGGTCTTCGAATATAGATGTAGGACCAAAAAAGTGAATATTAAAACGATGCTTTATTACAGAAGGTGAGGCATTGAATACATATTCATTGTGCCCCGGTGTAATACTATTCCATATTTCGGTTTGTAAATCTTCGAGCCATATTTCCACATCTCCGTTAAAACTTTCTAATCCTTCAAATGTAAATGTATATTCAGCGTCTTCGCCGCATTCAAAGTGGACTGGAACGGAGATCATTACATTCCCTAAATTGTCATCCGGAAGCACATTGACAGCAAGTGTTGAGTCATCTCCAGCAATGCTGTAAATCATGGTGGCACCTTCATTAATACTTCGCCATTTTAACGCCTCTATTTCTTCATCATAATATGATGTAGCTTCTGGATCAAAACGAATAGTTAATTGATCTCTAAAGCCATTATTTCCTCCCTTAACTGTTAGATGCAAGCTGTTTGGTATAAAATCCCTAAAAGGGATATTACTATGCGCTTTTTGTGAATTTGAAAATGTCACTGTATAAGAGGGGATAGGGGGAGTATTTGGTCTTGTATTCACAAAAAAACTTTGTCCTACCTGTATAAATGCGGAGTCTGCTGGATGGCTGGTTCCAACATATTGAAAATAATTTCCATGATCGTTATTGTAAATATTAAACTTATTAAGGATTTCTCCAGCATTATCAGAATAAAATTCCTTAAAATCAATAGGAGATGTGTATGGGTTACCAATTAATTCAATGGTATTTCCAACCACATAATGTGTATTAAATGTTATGTCACCTGACTTTGGGTACCCTTCCATCTCAATCGTTCCAGCACCTGCATCATCATTTGTTAGTGCAAGGCCCCACCCTAGAGGCACTTCATAATCATAAGGCCAAATATTAACCCAAGCCTGCCCATTTGATATATCAGCAACACTACCATCCCAATACCATGCATAGGTATCAAGATAGTACATGTCAAATTGCTGTAATCGGACAGAGTTTATATAAAGAGGATTAATATCTTGCACTGTTGCACTAACGCAATGCATAAAATAGCTGCCCGCACTTCCTGTAATATACGACTGTACTTTAGCACTTCCATTACCTGTATGACTAACATTTCCATACACAATATAAGAGCCAGTTCCTGAACTATTTGATTCGACGAGCAAACCTCCTGATTGAGTGTTAAGACTTAGATCACCATTAGTAGTTACAAAAGCATCTGGTTTAATAGTTAACCCATCTGTATAGGAAGATGTAAGATAACCATCCATATTCAAATAAGTATCAGCATGTACAATGACATGTGAGCCGGATATGTTCATCCCAAATTGGCCAATTGACACAAAAGGCATGAAAGTCATTATCAGGAGTAGTGTATAAAGTTTTTTCATAGCTATAGCCTAAGTTTTCTTAAAAAAAACCTTGCTTGCCTGCTCTCAGAATTGGGGGAATACACACTGCTTGTAAGTGCAAATTTAACCAATAATAGCATCATGTCAAGAAGTTGTGTCATTGTTAACAGTTATTTACGTTATTCTTGCTTTCCAATTGCATGTTGTTTTCATGTTTTTTAAAGTAATGCAAAGGCGCCATTCGTCAACGGCACCTTTGCAGCTTTCAAGTCAGAGGATTGACCTAAAATTCCGTTATAAATATTTTTTTCGCGCACACCTTTTTATCCGTCATGATCCGGATAATATAAAAACCGGAACCCCCGTTTACACGGGCTTTTATACTATTTTGAGACGCGTAATTAATTGTATGTTGTACCTGCTGCCCGTACATATTGAATACCTGAACTGCAGGTGATGTTGCGGGCTGCACGTTTTTTATATAAATGGTTTTTCCTGCCGAATACACATGGACAGGTGCATGAAATTCATTCGTTTCACCATTGCCTGTAATCGCTGTGGGATCGAGAATATGAATGTTAAATCTGTCGGCGGGGTCCTCAGGGTTTCCACTAAAAGCATAATCACTGTTTTCAGGTGTTAACCTGAGCCATCCTTCTCCGGCGACCTTGTCTTCAAGCCAAATTTCAACAGATTCATCAAAGGTGTCGAATTCGCTGAAAGTCAGCAAATACGCACCGCCACCATAACCGCACACAAAATGCATGGGAATGGTGTTTAAAATGTCGTGTAAGTCGTTCAATGGTAGGTTGTTAATCGCCAGATGCGTATTGTCTGACGCGACGGTCCATATCATGGTTGCCTCGGGGTCAATGCTGTACCACTTGATGGCATCAATAGCCTGGTCGTAGCCAGTGGTAGCGCCTTCGGCAAAATGGATATAGGCCTCGTCTTCGAAACCCTGAGTCCCGCCTTCTACTTCAATCTTTAGCAGGTCGGTAGAGGCATCCCTGTTCATCACCTGGCCAGAGGTAAAAAATAAACTTGCCAGGGTGAGCATCATAAGTTTAATTATTGCTTTCATTTTCACATTTTTAATTCATCAATGTGCCTGAAAGCCTGTGCTTCATAAATTGTTGCGCCGGTTATTTGTCTTTATGTATTGTGCTTTATTGTTGCTTATTTAATGAATACTTTTTCTGCATATGATTGGTCCGTGCGCACACGTACCACGTAATAGCCACTGTTTTCATGCACTACAAACTGATGTAATGATTGTCCAGGAACTGCATTTCTTAAAATTTCCTGCCCCAGTAAATTGTAAACCACTATTTCTTTGATCACCTGTTCCGACGCATTCCGGATGTAAACCGTATTGTGTGCTGAGAATATTTGAACAGCTTCCAATTCCTGTTGCACATCCGCCTCAAATATGGCTGTTGGTCCCATAAAATGCAATAGAAATCTTTCTTGATCATCTCCCGGGGAAGCTATACATGTATAAGTAGGATTCGTTTCAGTGATGGAAATCCAGTCGCCTGTTTGCAGGTCTTCCATCCAGATGGAAGTCGCATTTTCGAATGTTCCCATACCATTAAAATTGAACGTATATTCAGTATCATAACCACATTCGAAGTGAACCGGGATGCTGGTCATAGGATTATACAAGCTTTCAAGAGGCATCGCATTTACAGAAAGTTCAGAACCATCATCAGCGATGCTTCTGAGCATGGTGGCATCCATCCCGAAGCTGTTCCATTTTTTTACTTCTAAATTTTCATCGTAGTTGTTTGTAGCGTTTTCGTCGAAACGAATGGTAATTTCATCGGAATAACCTCCGGCACCTCCGCTAACTTCAATTTTCAGGATGCTCACCGGCACCTCACGACACGCTTCATTGCTATGGGAACGAATGGTTGGTGAAAAAACCAGGTTGCCACCATCGTCATTTACTTCCACAAAAAAACCCTGACCCACCTGGATCATCCCGCTGTTGGCACCTTGTGCGCCACCGTAATAATTGCCGGTTGAAGCATCGTAAATCCAATAATGGCCTTTGATGACTTCGGAATTGTTGCCATAATTGTACAGTTCATCAAAGCTGACAGCCGCCGAAAAAGGATTGCTCACCAATTCGAGGTTGTTGTTAGGATGTGGTCTTACATTGTAGCTGACTTCCTCTGATATTAATGTGCCCACCATATCCATAATGCTTGAGCCGGCTACCCAGTTGGCTACTGCTATACCATTGCCCGAAGGCACATTGTAATCGAAAAGTTGCACATGCATCCATGGGTATACCTGGTGGTTGGTGGTGTCAGTCAGCGCATTCCATTCGTAGTGGTTTGTCGTCAGATCATCCATGGTAAACTGTTGCAACTGCACGCCGGAAATAGTACCACTTCTATATGACGCAGTGCTGTCGAGCAATGTAGGTCCTAAAAAGTGCATAAAATAATTCCCCACTGTACTTGAAAGGTAGGTTTCTACTTTGGCGCCGGCGTATGAAGTGAAATTAAGCTCGCCATTGTTGATGAAAGAACCAACCCCGGTCTCGTTGGCTTTGATGATCAGCCCTTGTTCCGAAAGGACATTCGTTTGACCGTTTACAGTCACTTCACCGATGGTGGAAAGTCCATTGGCAGAGGTAATATTTAAATTGTTATTGACAAGCAATGCTGCGCGTATATGATTTAGGGAAATATACCCATCAAGATAGAGGTTACCGGTGCCCGGGTTTTCATCCCCGATTTCCACGATGGCATTTTCAGCGATCGTAAAACTTCCCGGTATATCAAATTCGCTTTGAACTTCAAGGTTCCCCGATATTTTCAATATAATATGCTGATCGTTTTCAGGACTTTGCCAGTTGATTTCGGCGCCCGGTTTAATTTTAAGATTGTTGCACTGCGCGCTATTTTCGAAGTCCGGATATGAAGGGTGTTCGGGATACATTTCTCTTCCGGCAGTAATGATACAGTTATCCTGGCTCCCCGGGAATGTCCATGCGGCTTCCCAGCTTCCATTGTCAATTTCAGGGTCAGTATCATTATCTGTGTCAGGAATCCATATTTCCCAATTGGCTGCATAATTCCAGCTATAGGCATCGCGGCCTTCACCTGAAGCACCACCTATCCACCGGAAATGAAGTGCCTCTTGCGAGAAAGCAACACAGCTAATTAGAATAATAAGTAAAAGTATTCCCCCTTTTTTCACGACTGTAGCTTTATATTTAGTTTACAGCTTGGAGTGAGGCAGCTTTAATGCCGACGCATTAAAAATGCATTACAAACCAATAAAAGGCTTGGATGAATGGAGTTCAAAATTGGGAATTTGAATCAATTACCTGAGAAGTCAGCAATTCATAAATTGGTTTTAGTAAATCACCTGGAGTGTCGGAAACTCATAATTGGGTAGGAATTTCGCTTTGCTTGTAA
>SWBW01002824.1_pt1 | contig 13089 bp, 10 predicted proteins | sample 4693041 | NCBI WGS metagenome assembly SWBW01 (sample SAMN10267271, study PRJNA491770) | bioreactor metagenome | isolation source: DHS bioreactor inoculated with marine methane seep sediment | place: Japan: Omine Ridge, Nankai Trough | collected 2006-05-06 | reverse complement strand
AGATGTACACAAGATTAAAAATGGCCGGGTTACCGTCAGGGATGTGTTTGAACATTCTTCAAACGTAGGGGTTTCGCGCATCATCAATGAAGCTTACAAAGAAGATCCCAATCAATTTATTGAAGGCCTGTACGACCTTGGTCTCAATGTGCCTTTGGGATTGGAAATACAAGGTGAAGGCAAACCCTACATCAAACATCCATCTGATAAAAAAACCTGGTATGGTACTTCCCTACCCTGGATGTCCATCGGCTATGAACTGACAATTACACCTCTGCAAAACCTAACACTTTATAATGCGGTTGCCAACAATGGCATCAAGGTAAAACCCATGTTTGTTACGGAGATAAAAGAAGCTGGAATTCAAAAGAAAGTTTTCAGCACAGTAGTGATCGATAAAAAGATAGCCTCAGAAGAAACCATTCAACTGGCACAGTCTTTACTTGAAGGTGTTGTAGAGAATGGCACAGGCAGAATCACGTTTGCAAGCAGCCCTTATAAGGTGGCCGGCAAAACGGGCACCGCACAAATTGCCGTTGGTGGGCAGTATAATAAAACCAATTACAATGCATCATTTATTGGTTATTTTCCAGCCGACAATCCGAAATACTCATGCATTGTTGTGATCAATAATCCGTCCGCTGGAAAATATTATGGAGGCTCAGTGGCAGCACCAGCATTTAAAGAAATTGCTGATAAAATCTATGCCACATCGCTCGCTCTGGAACTTGATCATCAAGAAGACACAAACACTCTTCATATCATTCAGGCAAACAAGGCTGTCTGGTACACCGACCTGAAGCATATCTATAATGAACTCGGCTACAAACATGAAGACTTTATTTACGAAGAGAAATGGGCGTACGCCGAAGTAAATGATGAAAGCATTGAATTAAAACCCAAATTTTTTCCGGAAGAAGTTACTCCAAATGTAGTGGGAATGAAAGCAAAAGATGCTGTATACCTGCTTGAAAATTTAGGATATCAGGCAACTATCAATGGAAAAGGAAAAGTCAGATCACAATCGGTCAGATCGGGCACTCCGGTAACTAAAGGAAGACAAATTAATTTACAATTATCGAGTTATTAAGATGAAAAAGCTGCAAGACATATTACATGGTGTCAGCCTACTTGAAATGAAGGGAGCCCTTGATATGTCAATTGCGGGATTATGTATTGACTCAAGAAACGTATCACCGAATACGCTTTTTGCAGCGCTAAAAGGCACACAATTTGATGGCCATGGGTTTATAGATAAAGCGATAAAAAGTGGAGCTTCAGCCATTCTTTGCAATAAATTACCTGTATCGTTAAGTCCACGGGTTACGTATCTTCTGGTAGCAGATCCATCAGAGGCCACCGGGCAAATAGCTTCTAACTTCTATGACCAACCTTCAAAGGAACTGAAACTGGTGGGCATTACCGGGACAAACGGCAAAACAACGACAGCAACCCTGCTCTTCAACCTATTCACCGACCTTGGTTTTAAAACGGGACTCATCTCAACAATTCAAAATAAAATAGCCGGTAAAACCTTGATGGCTACCCATACCACACCTGATGCCATCAGTATAAATCGATTATTAAAAGAGATGGTGGATGCAGGCTGTGAATACACTTTCATGGAAGTGAGCAGCCATGCGATTGATCAAAACAGGATTGCAGGCATTCATTTCAGCGGGGCCGTGTTTACGAATTTAACCCACGACCATCTGGATTACCACCGCACATTTAGAGAATATTTAAATGCCAAAAAGAAACTGTTTGACAAATTGCCCGAAACCGCTTTTGCACTTTCAAATACCGATGACAAAAATGGTCGTGTCGTGCTTCAAAATACCAAAGCAAACAAGAAAAGCTATAGCCTGAAAAGCATGGCCGATTTTAAAGGCAAGATCATTGAAAGCAGTTTTGAAGGATTACAAATGCATATAAACGGGCTCGAGTTATATTCGCTGCTCTCGGGTGAATTTAATGCTTATAACCTCTTAGCGGCTTACGGCACAGCTATCTTACTGGGTCAGGACACAGAATCTGCGCTTACGAAGCTAAGCAAAATCCAAGCTGCCGAGGGCCGTTTTCAGATGCTGCGATCAAAAACCGGTATTACCGGATTTATAGACTATGCGCACACACCTGACGCTTTGGAAAATGTGCTAAAAACGATCAATTCCATACGGACTAATAATGAAACGCTCATCACCGTAATCGGTGCAGGTGGTAACCGTGATACCGAGAAGAGGCCCAAAATGGCCAGGATTGCATCTCTATTAAGTGACATGGTCATTCTCACTTCAGACAATCCACGATCGGAAGAGCCTGAGATGATCATTAAGGATATGCAGGCAGGAATTGATCCGGCTAAAACAAATAAAACACTATCCATTACCAGCAGGGAAGAAGCCATTAAAACAGCGGTAAATCTTGCTAAACCAGGCGATATAATACTGGTTGCAGGTAAGGGACACGAAAAATACCAGGAGATAAAGGGTGTAAGATACCCTTTTGATGACAGGGAAATAGTAAAGAAACTTTTTGAAACCGTATAGATGCTTTATTACTTATTTAAATACCTCGATGAAATGTATGCACTGCCTGGGGCAGGGGTATTCGAATACCTCTCTTTCAGGGCTGCTATGGCTGTCATCACATCGCTAATTATTTCTTTGATGTTTGGTAAAAGATGGATCAGCTACCTCAATAAAAGGCAGGTAGGCGAAACCATCCGCGACCTTGGCCTCGAAGGGCAACTCGACAAGCAGGGAACTCCTACCATGGGCGGATTGATTATCCTGGCTTCAATTCTCCTTCCTGCACTGTTGTTTGCCAAACTTGATAATATCTATATCATTTTGATGCTCTTTACCACTGTATGGCTTGGCGGCATTGGATTTCTGGATGATTATATTAAAGTATTTAAAAAAGACAAATCTGGGTTAAGCGGAAAATATAAAATTATAGCACAAGTAGTTCTCGGGCTGATCGTTGGATTGGTTATGTATTACAATCCTGCTGTGGTTGTGCGCGAAAAGCAACAATCAGCAGTAGTACAAACAATTTCGGGCACTGATGAAGCAACGCCGGCTGAAAATTTCATTATCGAAGAAGCAAGATCGACAAAAACCACAATACCGTTTTTTAAAAATAATGAATTTGATTATGCCCTGCTGCTGAAATGGCTGGGCGACGGTTACCAGAAATGGGCCTTTTTAATTTTTATACCGATTGTAATCCTTATCATAGTAGCGGTTTCTAATGGCGCTAATTTAACGGATGGCATGGATGGTCTCGCTACAGGAACCTCGGCAATTATCGGACTAACACTTGGCATACTGGCATGGGTTTCGGGCAATATCATTTTTGCGGACTACCTGAACATCATGTATTTACCAAATGTGGGTGAACTCACCATTTACATCAGTGCGTTTGTGGGTGCCACAGTCGGGTTTCTGTGGTACAATACCTATCCTGCGCAAGTTTTTATGGGAGATACCGGTAGCCTGGCTATTGGTGGTATCATCGCGGTTTTCGCCATCATCATCCGTAAAGAACTGCTCATCCCGATCCTCTGCGGTATTTTCCTGGCAGAAAGCTTATCCGTCATTATCCAGGTTAGTTATTTCAAATACACGAAAAGGACAAGAGGTGCGGGTGTGCGAGTTTTCAAAATGTCGCCGTTACACCATCATTTTCAAAAACTTGGATATCCGGAACCCAAAATTGTACTCCGGTTTTTCATTGTTGGAATTATGCTAGCGGTGTTCACGATCATCACTTTAAAACTAAGATAATAAATGACCATAATAAATGAAAAGATACAGGGAAATAGTTGTACTGGGGGCTGCCGAAAGTGGCACCGGGGCAGCTGTTCTCGCTCAAAAAAAGGGACTGAAAGTTTTTGTTAGCGACAAAGGAGCTATCAAAGAGACATACAAAAGCGTTCTTATACATTTTGACATTGATTTTGAAGAAGGAAATCATGATACGAACCGGATTCTAGAGGCAGATGAAGTCATAAAAAGCCCGGGCATACCGGATACGATTCCGTTAATAGAAGCCATCAGGAGGAAAAATATTCCTGTAATCTCTGAGATTGAATTTGCAGCACGGTATACATCTGCAAAGCTGATTGGCATAACAGGCAGTAACGGAAAAACGACCACCACGCTACTACTCGGTTATATTTTAAAAACAGCAGGATTGAACGTAGGTGTGGCCGGAAATATTGGAAAAAGCTTTGCCTGGCAGGTGGCAGAAGACGACAAAGATGTGTTCGTGCTCGAGCTGAGCAGCTTTCAACTGGATGGCATGCATAATTTCAAGGCAGATATTTCCATACTGCTGAACATTACCCCGGATCATCTGGATAGGTATGACAACAAATTTGAAAACTACATCAACTCTAAATTCAGAATTCTTCAAAATCAATCTAAAAATGATGCTATCATTTATTGCTTCGATGAACAGGTAATAGTAAATGAATTAGCAAAAATGAAAATCGGGATTAAACAGTTTCCGTTCAGCCTTAAATATTTAGATGTGGCGAATGGCGCTTATATAGATAAAGGAAAATTAATAATTAAACACCATAAAAAAGAATTTGACATGACATTGGAACAGTTAGCGTTACAGGGAAAACACAATGTTTATAATTCGATGGCAGCCGGTGTGGCAGCAAAATTAATGGAAATCAGAAATGACACCATCAAACAGTGCTTATCTGACTTTCAGAATATCGCCCATCGTCTTGAATACGTAGGTAGTGTGCACGGCATCCGGTTTATTAACGATTCAAAAGCTACCAATGTAAATTCCACTTGGTATGCCCTTGAAAGTGCCGAACATCCAACTGTATGGATTGCCGGGGGCATTGATAAAGGAAATGATTACAATTCTATCAAGTCTCTCGTAAAACAAAAAGTGAAGGCCATCGTTTGCCTGGGCCTTGACAATCATAAAATACATGAAGCATTTGCTGATGATGTTGAACTGATCTTCGACACTGAAACTGCCGAAGAAGCTGTCCAAGCTGCTTACCAAATTGCCTCAAAAGGAGATACGGTTTTAATGTCACCCGCCTGCGCCAGCTTCGATTTGTTTGAGAATTACGAGGATAGGGGAAATCAATTTAAACAAGCTGTTAACAACCTGTAAAAATGCATTCAATCTTATCCAAAATAAAAGGCGACAAAGTAATATGGGCAGTAGTATTCCTGCTCACCCTGGTATCATTTTTGGCCGTATATAGCTCCACGGGCACCCTGGCTTATAAATACCATGGTGGCAATACCGAATACTATATGTTCAAACATGCTGTCATCCTGCTATTTGGATTGTTACTCATGTACTTTGCGCATTTATTAAAATACACTTATTATTCACGAATATTCCAGATTGCCTTATACATAGCCGTGCCTTTATTACTGATCACTTTAATTTTTGGGCTCAATTTGAATGAAGCAAAACGCGTACTTCCTCTCCCGTTTAATTTGACTTTCCAAACATCCGACCTTGCGAAAGTCACTTTGATTATTTATTTAGCACGTATGTTAACTAAAAAGCAGGAGCAGATCAAGGATTTTAAATCGGCATTCGTCCCACTAATGCTTCCTGTACTGATCGTCACAGGGCTGATCTTCCCTGCTAATTTTTCTACCGCCGCCTTACTTTTTGTAACCAGCCTGGTGCTTATTTTTATTGGTCGGGTTAAAGTACGTTACATCCTCGGCATGGTAGGTATTGGTGTGGTTGCACTTGCCATCGGAATAGCTGTATTGTACGTGATGCCCGCCGAAAAGCAGGGTCGTCTTGGCACCTGGAAAAACCGCATTACAAATTTTGTAGATGGAGGTGGTGAGGAACATTACCAGGTGGAACAGGCGAAAATTGCAATTGCAACAGGAGGAATTCTGGGTAAAATGCCGGGAAACAGCACCCAAAGAAATTTTTTACCCCACCCCTATTCTGACTTTATTTTTGCCATTATTGTGGAAGAATACGGTGCCATCGGTGGTGGATTTGTTGTATTGCTTTACCTGATCTTATTTTTCAGGGCTGTAAAAATCATGACCAGGATACCGGGCACCTTCGGGGCATTCTTGTCGATTGGCGTGGCTTTTAGTCTTGTTTTCCAGGCTATGATCAATATGGGTGTTGCGGTAAACTTACTGCCGGTTACAGGACAACCACTACCACTTATAAGCATGGGTGGCACATCAATTTGGTTTACCAGTCTAGCCATTGGCATTATTTTAAGTGTGAGCAAAGAATTGGAGAAAAAGGAAGAGCCGAAAAAAAATGATCTGATTAAAACGGAAACGAGCTATGCGTAAATCGGTGAACATATTGGTAAGCGGTGGCGGTACAGGGGGCCATATTTTCCCGGCAATAGCCATTGCGAACGGTCTCAGGGTAAGAATTCCTGAAGCCAATATTCTATTCGTAGGAGCCAAAGGCAAGATGGAAATGGAGAAAGTACCTCAGGCCGGGTATCCTATTGAAGGCCTATGGATCAGTGGCCTACAGCGAAAAATGAATCTGCAAAATGTGAGCTTTCCTATTAAACTTTTAAGCAGCTTGTTGAAAGCCAGTTCGATTATAAGCAAGTTCAAACCCGATGTTGTGATTGGGACAGGTGGATATGCAAGTGGCCCCTTACTATACATTGCATCCAAAAAGAAAATATCGACGCTTATTCTCGAACAGAACTCTTATCCGGGAATTACCAATAAACTTCTCGGCAAAACAGTGAGAAAAGTATGTGTGGCCTATGAAGGTATGGGAAAATATTTTCCTGAGGATAAAATTCTCATCACCGGCAGCCCAATCAGAAAAGAGATTAATGATTTGAAAGCTACCAAAGAAGAGGGGGTAGAATATTTTAATATCAACAGGGATAAAACAACCATCCTTGTAATTGGCGGCAGCCAGGGTGCTTTAAAAATAAATGAAGCCATCGGCGAACAACTTGATAAAATTGTAAAAGATAATATCCAAATGATTTGGCAAACGGGCAAAGCATCTTATGCGCTTGCCAAGGAATACGCTGAACGTTCACCAAAAAGGAATTTTATTAAAGTAGTGAATTTCATTTCCAGGATGGATTTGGCGTATGCAGTGGCTGACCTAGTTATTTCAAGGGCTGGCGCAATTGCCATTGCCGAAATTGTAGCCGTAAACAAGCCTGCTATTTTCATTCCGCTTCCAACGGCGGCAGAAGACCACCAGACAAAAAATGCCCAGGAATTAGTAAAAGGAAAAGCAGCGATCCTGGTGAAAGAAAATGAAGCTAAAGAAGTATTGGCTCCGGTAATAAATGACCTGCTGGCAGCAGGATCAAACCGACTGGTAATGGTTCAAAATCTGAAACGATTTAAACATCCTGATGCCACAGAAAAAATTGTAGATGAAATTATTAAAATGATCAATTAATGGATTTTAACCAAATACATAAAATCTTTTTTCTCGGTATCGGAGGTATTGGCATGAGTGCCTTGGCACGGTACTTCAATCAGCAAGGAAAAGAAATATTTGGTTACGATTTAACCGCTACACCCCTAACCGAAGCACTCATTGTTGAAGGTATGACTATCCAGTTTGATGAAAAAATCGATTCATTACCACCCCAAATTGATCTAATTATTTACACGCCTGCAATACCGAAAGAAAATAGACTTTTTGAGTATTTCCGACATGGCGACACCCCGGTTTTAAAACGTTCAAAGGTACTGGGGATGCTGTCTGAAAAAATATTCACAATTGCTATAGCCGGCACGCATGGCAAAACCAGCATCAGCGCACTTAGCGCTCATCTGCTAAAATCGTCCGGCATGTCGATCACAGCGCTTATCGGAGGTATTTGTAAAAACTATAACTCCAATGTCATTCTTTCAGAAAACAGCAAATACATACTACTTGAAGCGGATGAGTTTGATCGCTCATTTCTCACAATACAACCTGATATTGCTGTAATCTCATCTATGGATGCTGACCACCTGGATATTTATGAAAATAAGAATAGTTTTGTTGATAGTTTTATAAAATTCACAAAACTGATCAAACCTGAAGGCTGGTTTATTTGCCAAACCAAATTAAAAAATGCACTTCCGAAAAACAGTCAAACTATTTATTATGGAATAGATGTGCAAGCAGATATGGCAGCTCAAAACGTAAGAATTGAAGAAGGTACATTTATTTTTGATTTCAGAGCGCCGGGAATGACCATACAGAATATAAAAATGACTGTGCCCGGATCTCATTATATTGAAAATGCCACCGCCGCGATGGCCATTGGTTATAAACTTGGTTTGAATGCTGAACAATTAAAAAAGGGCATTGAAAGTTTTAAAGGTGTGTCGAGGAGGTTTGAGGTAAGACATATAAACAACCCAGTTTTTATTGATGATTACGCCCATCATCCTGCGGAAATTAACGTGACGATTGAAGCTATCCGAATGCTCTATCCCGGAAGAAAAATTACAGGTATCTTTCAGCCTCATCTTTATAGCCGCACACGTGATTTTGCAGATGAGTTCGCAGCTTCACTTTCCAAACTCGACCACATCATACTCCTCGACATATACCCGGCACGCGAAAAACCCATCAATGGTATCTCTTCTTCAGTGTTACTTGATAAAATTGAAAATTCCAATAAACGCATTCTCAGCAAAGCAGAGGTGCTCAGGTACGCTGAAACGCTAAAAACGGATGTATTGCTGACCATTGGCGCCGGAGACATTGGATTTTTAGCTGATAAAATTGAACAAATAGTAAAACGGTCATGAAGCAATTATTCCATATCATACTTTTTATTTTGCTGGGTATTACTTTGCTTAGCCTTATGGGATTTATCGTGTATGAGCATGGACGGCAACCTATCCAGAAAACAAAAATAAAAATCTCCAAAACTGGAAATGGGGGTTTTCTGAACCTGGAACTCATTTTCAGTTCTATACATGAATTAAATGGTATGGATACGGTCATGGTTTCGGATTTTGACGAAGCGTTTATTGAAAATGAATTGTGCCAAAATCCCTATATAGAATATGCGGATGCCTATATAAATATTAACAGGGAATTGATCCTAAATATAAAAGAAAGAGAAGCTTTATTACGGATTTACTTACCAGACAACAGCAGCTTTTATATAGATTTTGAAGGAAAGATATTCCCATTATGCGACTGGTTTACACCAAGACTTTTAATAGCCAATGGCTATATCAATGCTCCAAAGCCTGAGGGATTATCAAGCGTTCAAGATAGCATCTATACCGAATCTGCATTGCCCGAATTATATAAATTGGCTAAAAATATCACATCAAGGCCATTCTTAAATTCGCAAATAAGCCAGATTTATGTGAATAGCAAAAACGAATACGACCTTATACCAGAGCTAGGAAGCCACTCTATCAGGCTCGGTCAAATAGATCATTTAGATGAAAAACTCAGGAACCTCGAGACCTTCTATAGAAAAAAGCTTGTAACCGAGGGATGGGATAAATACGAAATAATAAACCTTATGTATACAAACCAAATCGTTTGCACTAAAAAATAATGATATGGAATCAGAAATAATCGTCGGCCTCGACATAGGGACAACCAAAATTGCCTGTATAGTTGGCAGAAGAAATGAATTCGGAAAAATTGAGATACTCGGCTATGGTAAAACCGATTCAATCGGTGTAAAACGAGGCTTTGTCGCCAACATCGAAAATACAGTCCAGTCTATTAAGACGGCAGTAACCCAGGCAGAGCAGAAATCAGGTGTCGATATAAAATATGTGAATGTCGGCATTGCCGGACAACATATCAGAAGCCATCAGCACCGCGGCAATATAATCCGTGAAGATCCTGACAAAGAGATAAACGCTTCGGAAATTGACCGTCTCACCCAAAATATGTACAAGCTGAGCATGGCACCAGGTGAAGAGATTATTGATGTGATCGCACAGGAATATATCATTGATGGCGAAGTAGGAATCAGGCAGCCCGTGGGCATGCTGGGCAATACACTTGAAGCAAATTTTCATATTATCATTGGTCAAACCGCTGCAGCCAAAAATATTCTCAAATGCATCAAAAAAGCCAACCTGGAGATGGTGGACCTCATTCTTGAACCCATTGCATCTGCCGAAGCTGTTTTAAGCGATGAAGAAAAGGAAGCAGGCGTGGCACTGGTTGATATTGGCGGCGGAACCACCGACATTGCTATTTTCCAGGATAACATCATCAGGCACACAGCAGTTATTCCATTTGGTGGTGAAGTGGTCACCGAAGATGTAAAAGAAGGTTGCACAATCATTAAAAAACATGCTGAAGAATTGAAAGTGAAATTCGGTTCGGCACTTGCCAGCGAAAACAGGGAAGATGAGGTGGTGGCTATTCCAGGGCTTCGTGGCCGTCCGCCAAAGGAAATCACATTGAAAAACCTGGCTTCCATTATCCAGGCACGCATGGAAGAAATTATTGAGCAAATGTATTTTGAGATCAAAAACTCAGGTTTTGAGAAAAAACTTATTGCAGGCATCGTGTTAACAGGTGGCGGTGCGCAACTGAAGCATATTGATCAATTGGCCGAGTTCTCAACCGGAATGGACACGCGAATTGGATACCCGAACGAACACCTGGCAAATGATGTGCCAGACGAAATGGCCAGCCCTATGTATGCCACAGGTGTAGGATTGGTTATTGAAGGCATCCACCGTTTTGATTACGACAAGCAGCGGGAAAATTTTGAATATGATTCGGATGGCAATAAAAAAGCCAAAAAGAAAAAGAAGAAAAGTCAAAGTGGTGAACCAGGCTCCAGGAGGTTTTTAAATATGCTCGAGAACTGGTTTGACAGCGATACCAACGAATAACTAAAAATTAACTTTTGTTTGTTAAAAACTATATACACATTGAATTTTATAACTTTTAGAATACAGTATTTTTAATTAAAACCAACATACCAAAAATGATCACTTTCGAACCAAAACAACGACCAGCCTATATCAAAGTATTAGGCGTAGGAGGCGGAGGCAGTAACGCTGTAAATCATATGTTTACTCAAGGAATAAAAGGAGTTGATTTTGTTGTTTGTAATACCGATGTACAAGCACTTGAATCAAGCCCGGTTCCTGTTAAGATAGAAATGGGTAATAAAGGTGGACTTGGTGCCGGCTCAAAACCCGAAGTGGGAAGGACTGCGGCGGAAGAATCTATTGAAAAAATTAAAGAAACCTTAACTGAAGATACCCAAATGCTATTCATAACGGCAGGAATGGGTGGTGGCACCGGTACAGGTGCCGCGCCCATCATTGCAAAACAAGCACGGGAATTGGGCATTCTAACCGTAGGAATTGTGACCCTACCCTTTTCGTGGGAAGGCCGCAGGCGCAAACAACAAGCCGAAGCTGGTATTGAAGAAATAAAAAAATACGTAGACACCTTGCTTGTGATCAGCAACGACAAACTGCGTGAACAATATGGCAACCAAACAGTAAGTGAAGCCTTTGCAAAAGCCGACAATGTATTAACCTCAGCTGCAAAAGGTATCGCCGAGCTAATTACGGTTACAGGTTATATTAACATAGATTTCCAGGATGTGAAAACCGTAATTGAAGACAGCGGCAAAGCTATCATGGGATCAGCCACAGCCGAAGGCGAAGGACGTGCCTTGCTGGCTATTGAAGAGGCTATGAGTTCACCATTGTTAAATGATAATGATATCAAAGGCGCCCAGAACATACTGCTATACATCATGACAGGCTCAGAAGACCTTACAATGGACGAAATCACCGAAATTACCGACTATGTGCAGCAAGAATGCGGCAGCGATAACGAAGCCGATGTGATCTGGGGTAATGGCAAAGATGAAGCACTGGGCAATAAAATTGGCATCACCATTATAGCAACTGGTTTCAACTCAAAGAGGCCATCAGCTATCAGGACAACAAAAACAGTTGGCACCATCGGAACAAATGCGAAAGAAGAAATACCAAAAACTGCTATTAAAGAGGAAATGCCGACCATCGAAATAAAAAAGGAAGAGGAAGTAGAGGAAGATGTGATTGAAGTGCCTGCCTTTGAATCAATGCTGCACAGAACCCGCAAAGAAGAAAATGAAACCACTTCGGGCATTCATATTGTCAATAAAACAGGTGACGATAACACCCCTCAAACAAATGACGGTTCAGGGATGATTAGAAGAACGGTTTCAACAGATCTAACACCCAAAGAAAGAGAAACCACGGCTAATAATCCGAGCGATGGACTGTTTTCTGTTACTAAAAGATCAGACAAAATGCCTCCGGGTGTAAGCCATACCATCTCTTCCACAAAAACAGTTGAGGAAAGACCACACACGATTGAAGAAGAAGATCAGGCTATTAAGAAAAACATGGAAGACAGGGCGAACAAACTGAAATCATTAAGCCAGGTAAAAAGTCCTGAGGATGTGGCACAAATGGAAAACGTGCCGGCCTATGTCCGTAAGAAAATTGATTTGTATTCGCCTTCTTATTCATCAGAGTCTGTAGTGTCAAGATATACGCTTGGCGAAGATGAAAATAACAATCCTGTGATAAAAACCGACAATTCATTTTTACACGACAATGTGGACTAGTTAACTTGAAAGATATCGATATGCAATTAGAAATACTGATCAACAACGACATTAAGTCGGCCATGCTTGCAAGGGATAAGGAAAAGCTGAATGCATTAAGGGCAATAAAAGCAGCTTTGTTGATGGAAAAAACCGGCAAAGATGTGGTTGCCGGTGAAATTCCTGAAAGTGTCGAATTAAAAGTATTACAAAAACTGGTAAAACAAAGGAATGAGGCCGCGGCTATTTATCGTGATAAAGGACGCCCCGAGTTGGCCGAAGAAGAAGAATTTCAGGCCAAAATTATACAGGCATATTTGCCTGAGCAAATGAATGAAACAGAAGTTGAGGCAGTGGTGCGACAGGTGGTTGAAGAAATATCTGCCACAGGGATGAAGGATATGGGAAGAGTGATGGGCATGGTTACAAAACAGTTGGCCGGTAAAGCGGACAACCGTCTTGTTTCCAAAATTGTGAGGGACCTTCTCAGCAATTAATGGGCAAAA
>SWBW01000065.1_pt1 | contig 13089 bp, 8 predicted proteins | sample 4693041 | NCBI WGS metagenome assembly SWBW01 (sample SAMN10267271, study PRJNA491770) | bioreactor metagenome | isolation source: DHS bioreactor inoculated with marine methane seep sediment | place: Japan: Omine Ridge, Nankai Trough | collected 2006-05-06 | reverse complement strand
ATCGGCTCGTAGCCCAGCCGGACAATGCAGGAAACCGTGGAAAAAAAGGTGAAGGGCGTGGTTACAACCTTACTGCCCTTTGGCAGATTCAACGCGGCAAGCGAAAGCAGCAGGGCATCGGTACCTGAGGCAACGCCGACGGCGTTCTTTACCCCAACCCAGTCTGCCAGCTCTTCTTCAAAAGCCGCAACCTCCGGTCCGAGGATATAGCGTCCTGAGCGGAGAACCCGCAGGGCGGCTTCTTCTAGTTCGGTGGCGAGTTCGGAGTGAACAGCGGCGGAATCCGCCAGGGGAATCATCTTTGGCATAGTTTCCTTGTTAGAGACCGAGCCTCTTATTGTTCGGTAAGAATAGCTTTGACAGACCTGGCGATTCCGGGTGTATCCAGTCCGACTTCCCGGCGCAGCTCTTCCTGGGTTCCCTGGGTAATGAAGCGGTCGGGGATGCCCAGGCGGTGGAGCGTTATCTGTCCATCGTCGAGGAGCCGGGCTGCGCTGAGTTCTTCCAGTACCGCCGAGCCGAAACCGCCGACCACTGTATTCTCCTCCACGGTGATAACCAACCCGGTCTTCTTTGCCCATTCAGCGATAAGTTCAATATCAATCGGCTTGTACCAGCGAGCATTGATAACGGCGATGTTATGACCTTCTTCGGCGAGTTTCTCAGCCGCGCGCAGGGCTGGCATGACCCGACTACCGATGGCAACGATTACCGCGTCGCTTCCCTCGCGCAGCAGCTCTCCCTTGCCGACGGGAAGCTCTTTGAGCGGGGTGGTGATGTCCACGCCGTAGCCCTTGCCCCGTGGATAACGCAGGGCGAAGGGACCATCGTGTTTGTATCCGGTGTAGAGGAGATGGCGCAGCTCGCCTTCATCGCTGGCGGCGCAAGCAACCAGATTCGGCGCGGTGCGCATGTAGCTCAGGTCGAAGACTCCGTGGTGGGTGGGACCATCGGCACCAACCAGTCCTCCCCTGTCCATACAAAAAACCACGGGGAGGTTCATCAGACAGATGTCTATCACAACCTGATCGTAGGCTCGCTGGAGGAAGGTGGAGTAGATCGCCAGGAAGGGTTTCATGCCACTGACCGCCAAACCACCCGCCATGCTGGTGGCGTGTTGCTCGGCAATCCCAACATCAATAAATTGGTCGGGAAGGGCATCGCGGAGGATGGCGGTTCCTGTTCCGTCGGGCATGGCGGCGGTAATGCCGACAACCCGTTTGTCCTGTTTTGCCAACTCGGTGAGGGTCTCTCCGAATACCTGGGTATAGCTGGGGGTCGTCCCACCGGGCGCGCTCTTACCAGTTTTGGCATCGAAGCTGCCCAGTCCGTGGAACTTAGTCGCGTCTTGCTCGGCGGGCTTGTAACCTTTGCCTTTTTGGGTAATTACATGAAGCAGCACCGGCTGATCCAGATCGCGAACCGTCCTCAGCACCCCAATCAGGCGACCAAGGTCATGGCCGTCAATGGGACCAAAGTAAAGGAAGCCCATCTCCTCGAAGAACATCCCCGGCGTAACCATGTTCTTCAGCCCCTCTTCGATCTTTCGCGCCAGGGAGAAGATGCCCATTCCAACGCCGGGAATCTTCTTGACGATCTTCTGCACCTGACGACGCAGCGAGAGGTAGCTCCGCGTGGTTATCATCCGGTTGAGGTAATTGCTTAACGCGCCCACGCTTTTGGAGATGCTCATCTTGTTGTCGTTGAGAATCACCAGGAAGGGGAAGCGGCAGCCGCCGGCGTGGTTGAGTGCCTCAAAGGCCATCCCGCCGGAGAGCGAGCCATCGCCAATAATGGCGCAGACCCGATGCTTCTCTCCCCGACCTTCGCGGGCAAGAGCCATCCCAAGAGCAGCCGAGATCGCCGTGGAGGCGTGTCCTACGGCATAAGTATCGTAGGGAGATTCACTGGGCTTGGGAAAGCCGGAGATGCCGCCGTACTGGCGAATGGTACCCAGCTTCTCACGTCGTCCGGTGAGCATCTTGTGAACATACGCCTGATGCCCCACATCCCAGACCAGCTTATCCGTCGGCGTATCGAAGGCGTAGTGGAGTGCCATCGTCAGCTCCAGCACACCAAGGCTGGGGGCGAGATGCCCGCCGGTTTTCGATACCGACTCGATGAGGTAATGGCGCAGTTCATCAGCCAGCTCCGTCAGCTCGAAGTGGTTGAGCCGCCGCAAATCCGCCGGATAGTTAACCTTTTCTAATAAGCGATATTTTTTCATAATTCCCGCAGGTTACGCGTCTCTTCGAGTATAGCACGGCAGCGGTTTCTTCAACAGCACTGCAACGGAAACCATACAAAACTCACAAACAATGTTGATTGCAGATTTGTAGGGGCAATCCCCCTGTGGTTGCCCAGCAGGTATTTATCAGGGGCAGTCACATGGACCTGCCTCTACACAAAGATTACTAACCCTTACCCGAACCCAAACGCCCCTTAACGATAGCCGAGACCTCGCCCAACTCCTTTGAGCGCAACAGCTTGGAAGCCAGCAGATAAACCAGTCCACCGAGGACGACTCCGCCGCCACCAATGAGCAGGGCAAAACCGAAGTTGCTGTTCTCCGGGGTGAAGCCGGAGATGCTGACCAGGGCAAGCAACGCTCCCGCCATCGCAATACCAGCCGCCACAGTCTTCAGGGCGGAGATAGCAACCTTCTTTAATCCAATTCGCCCCACCCGGCGGCGCAGAATCCAGAGCAGTATCCCCAGATTGACGTAGGCGGCAACGGCACTGGCAAGAGCCAGCCCGCCCTGTCGCAGATCCCACATTAGAATCAGATCGCCGACAATGTTAACCCCAACGGCTATCGCCCCGGCAATTACCGGAGTCCTGGTATCTTTCTGCGCGTAAAAGACTGGCACCACGACACTTACCGCGATGTAGGCGGCAACGCCCATTCCGTAGAAGAGCAACGCCCAGGCAGCTTCGTTGGTTGCCGCTGCGGTGAAAGCTCCTCGCTGAAAGAGCAATGCCAGCAGTGGCTTGCGGAGTATAACCAAGCCGATGCCAGCGGGAATCGCCACAAAAATCGCCATCCGCAGGGCGTAGTTCATCGTCTCGCGGAGTTTTACTCCTTCTCCACGGGCGGCATAGCGAGAGAGGGTGGGGAGAATCGCCGTCGCCAGTCCGACTCCGAAGATGCCAATGGGGAACTGGAGCAGCCGCTCGGCATAGTTGAGAGAACTGATCGTCCCCTCACCGAGAAGCGAGGCGAGGGAGTTATCCACGAGGAGGTTGATCCGGGTTACAGCCATCCCAAAGAGGGCGGGCAGCATTAGCTTCATCACCGTGCGCAGACCGGGGTCTTTCAGGTTGAAGCGTGGTCGCCAGCGCATCCCCAGCTTATGAGTACCCAGTGAGAGTGTGGTGAACTGGAGCAACCCGCCAATCAGCACGGCCACTGCCGCGCCGTGGATCATCTCTGGGGGCAGGTCTCCGAAAAGCGGTACGACGAAGTAGAGCGAAGCGATAAAACTGATGTTGAGGATGATTGTGCCGGATGCCGGCAGGGCAAACCGCTTGTAGGCGTTGAGGATGCTCATCTGGAGGGCGGAGAGGCTCATCAAGACCATGAAGGGAGCCATCTCCCTGGTCAGGTCGATTGCCAACCCAATGTTACCTGTCTTAACGAAACCCGGGGCAATCACGTAGAGAATCTGCGGCGCGAAGAGGGCAAAAAGACCAGCCAAGAGCAGGGTCAGCAGTCCCAGGGTATTGAAGACGTTGTTCGCCAGCTTCCAGGCGGCTGGTTCGCCCTGATTCTCTCGGTAGTCCACGAAGAGAGGCAGGAAGTACGCCGACATCGCCCCTTCGCCCAGCACCCGGCGGAAAAAGTAGGGAATGCCGTAGGCGATGCGGAAGGCATCATTCACCGCTCCGGCACCAAAGATGGCAGCGTAAACGACCTCCCGCGCCAGTCCCAGAATACGGGAGAGGAAAGTCATACCACCAATAACCCCGGCAGAGCGAACGATGCTCCGCTGGGATTCGGCTTCTTCTACTTTATCTGTCTGGGGCAGTGGGGGCATACGTTGTATTTTATTGAGAGAGAAGAACGTGGAGTCCATCGCTATCAGTCTGTCTTTGTCGTCGCGTAACTGTGTGCAGCTTCAAGCTGCCAGAGCAAACGATGCTCCGCTGGGATTCGGCTTCTTCGACTTTATCTGTTTGATGCTGTGGGGGCATTGAGTAAGTTATGTCGAGATGTATAGCTTCAAAACAACGCTAAAGTTGCCGTAGGGGCGAACCTTGTGTTCGCCCTCGTTTAACTGCCCGGTGGGAGTGGACAAGCTCAAGGTGTTCTGGGCGAAGCCCAGCTCTGTGATGCAACGCACTGCGTTGCCAGCTTCAAGCTGGTGCTAATAGTCCTCATACGTTGGAGCAATCATCTCTTTGCGGTTGTCGTGGCTTCCGGCGATTTTGACCAGGCGGCACATCTCGTAGAGTCGGGAGCGCAGCCGATAGCCAATTCGGTCTTCAAGGGTTTCTCGCTGCTTCTTCGTAGCCTTGTCGGGAAAGTTGGTAGTGAGGATGATTGGACGGCGAGCGTTGAAGCGGCGGGTGATGATGTCGGCGAAGGTATCCTGCACCCAACTGGTCAGATGGTAGGCACCGAGGTCGTCAAGGAGCAGCAACCCTGTGTCGGCAATCTTGCGAATCAACTGACGGCTGTTGATATTGGAGTCCTGGTCGAAGCTGGAGCGAATCTCCGAGATTAGCTCGCGGGAGTCGGCAAATATCACCCGGTGATTCTTCTCGCCAATCGCTTTCAGAACCCCCACCGCCAGGTGGGTCTTCCCTACTCCGCAGTTTCCGACAAGGAGCAATCCTGCGTCAACTTTGGGGTAATCGTCAACAAAACCGCGACACGCCTTCAGGGCTTTTTCGTCGCTGGGGGCGTGAACGATGAAGTTGTCGAGGGTACAGTGTTCGTAGCGTGGGGGAATCCGGGCAAAGCGGAGCATCGCATCAGCTTCAACCCGCCTGGCACAGGAACAGGGCGTAACGTAGCTGCTCCCGTCGTCATTGATGACGGTGAGCCAGCCTTCGCCGTGGCATTGAGGGCATTTGGGGTCAGTCATAGCGGTTCTAGGTTTCGGAGTTATCGGTTTTCGAGTGAGTTACGCCAACGATTCAGACTTAGTCAATGGTCTCAGGTCAGCGGCAAAGAACAACTATCCGCCCTGTTGGCTTTCAAGCAGGCGGGCGTAGGTTCCGCCGAGGGTTGCCAACTCTTCGTGGGTGCCTCGCTCGACGATCTTACCTTTGTCGAGGACGAGGATGAGGTCGGCGTGGCGAACTGTGGAGAGGCGATGGGCAATTACCAGGGTCGTGCAATCGGCTATCAACGTGTCAAGGGCAGCCTGCACCGCCAGTTCTGCCTCGGAGTCCAGCGCGCTGGTAGCTTCGTCAAGGAGGAGAATTTGCGGTTTACGAAGAAGGGCGCGGGCAATGGAAAGCCGCTGACGCTCGCCACCGGAGAGGTTGGCTCCTTCGGGACCAAGCCGCTCGCTTAGTCCACCGGGGAAGCGGCGGATTCGCTCCTCTAAAGTAACCGCCCGCAGCACCTCCCAAAGCTGTTCATCGCTGGCCTCGGCTGCTCCGTAACGGAGGTTGGCGGCAACGGTTTCTGAGAAGATCAACGCTGTCTGAGAGACCAGTGCCATCCGGGAGCGCAGTTCGTTAATCGGCCAGCTACGCAGGTCAACGCCATCCACGGTGATGCTGCCAGCGGAAACATCGTAAAGCCGGGGCAGCAGTTTGACAAGGGTACTCTTTCCTGAGCCGGAAGGACCAACCAGAGCCACGGTTTCGCCGGGGTTGAGCTGAAAGCTGATGTCGCTGACAACGGCAGCGTCGTCGTAGGCAAAGGAGATGCCATTGTAACTTACCGCGCCGTGGATTTGAGCCGGAAGAATCGGCTTTTCCACCTCGACAATCGTCGGTTGGTGGTCGGTGTATTCGTAGAGTCGTTCCAGCGATGCCGCGACCTTTGCCAGCTTGTTGTTCGCCTGACCAAGTACCCGCAGGGGGCGCAGAAGCAGCGCGACCAGCTGAATATACTCGATCAACACTCCGGTGGTGATGGTTCCGTCGTCAACCAGCGTTACACCATAGGCAATCACGGCGATAACTCCGGCAATACCCAGGGATTGAATCAGCGGCGCGGTTATCGCGTTCATCCACGCCCGTCGCAGGGTGGTCTGGCGAGAGATTTCTATCCGCTCACCGAGGGCGCGACTCTCCTGAACTTCCGCGCCGAAGGCTCGCACCACCCGCATAGAGGACAGACTCTGCCGAAGTCGTGTCAAAAACGAAGCCTCAGCCCGCTGCACTCGATGGGAGTAGCGGCGCATCTGTTTGCCGATCAGATTCAGCAACAGAGCCAACGGTGGGAGGATGAGTACAGTAACCAGTGCCATACGCCAGTGGCGAATAAAAATCATCCCCAGCAGAACCAGCGTACTGGCGGCGGCGGTCAGTAGTTCTCTCGCCGAATAAACCGAAGCCGAGATTTGGTTTGTATCGGAAACCAGCCGGGAAAGCGGCTCGCTGGAGCCAATCCGCGCGTGCCAGCCGACCTCAATATTCAAAAGATGATCGTAGAAGCTCCGGCGCAGGTCGTCGGTTAGTCGCTGTCCAACCACCTGCACGGCGAAGCCGCCACCGAACTTGAGCAGAGCGTTAAACAGCAGGGTAAGCCCAATCCCCACAGGGAGAATCCAGCTTGCTGTCGCTGCGGGATTGCTAAAGCCCATGTCGGCGAGAACGCCGTCCAGCCCCGGAATCGGTCCAGCCAGACGGTCGATGAAAAGCCCGGTCAGCCAGGGCATCGCTCCCTGAGCCGCTGAAGCCAGCAGGCTGGATACTCCGCCGAGGCTTATCAGCAGCCAGTGCCGTTTCAGGTTTTTGGTGAAACGGCGCAACACCTTTTGACCCTTGGGGTTAGCCATCGCCCACCCCTATTTCTGAAAGAATCACCGCAGCCGCCCTTGCTCCGGCTCCGCCACCACCCAAACTCTCGCGCAGCAGTAAGCCTTCCTCGCGCTGTTTTTGACGGCGATCGTCATCACCCAGGAACTCCTCGGCCAGTCCCGCCAAACTCGCCGGAGTAAGCTGATTCTGCAATAACTCAGGGACTATCTCCCGCCGGGCAATCAGATTGGGCAGACCAATCCAGTTTTGCCGGATAACAGAGCGGACGAAGAGAGCCGTTGCCGCGCTGGTCTTATAGACCAGCGTGTGAGGAACCCCCAGGCAGGCAAGCTCCAGACTGGCGGTTCCTGAAGCCACCAACGCCAATCCGCAACCCTGGATAGCCGGATAGTAATCGCCAATTCCCGGTCGCTCAACAAGGTCTCTGTCGTCCAGCTCGCGGAGGGTCTTCTCGGTGAGTTCGTTGATTTCCCCGGTCGCGCTGGGGAGTACAAACCGAAGCTGAGGTCGCCGCAACTTCAACAGCTTTGCCGCAGCCAGCATAATCGGTAGCAGGGTACTAATCTCGCCGGGGCGGCTCCCCGGCAGCAGGGCAATTCGCCCGATATTTCCCAACTGCTTCGGTTGGGGCAGGTAGTCCAGAATCGGGTTGCCAACGTAGGTAGCGGGAACACCGAAGCTCTCCCACAGTTCTTTCTCAAAAGGAAAGATGGTCAGCATTCGATCGCAGACTTTGGCAAAACCCGCCGCCCGCCAGCTTCCCCAGACCCAGACCTTCGGGCAGATATAGTAAAAAACGGGAACACCCAAACGGTGCGCCCGACTTGCCAGCTTCTTGTTAAATCCCCCAAAATCAACGCAGATCAGAGCATCGCAACTGGTCAGCTCCGTAGTCAGCGTTGCCAGAGCGCGGCGGAACTTACCCGCCTGTTTGAGGATATCGCTGATGCCAATGATTGCCAGCTCACCGTAAGTCAAATTGAGCTTTGCTCCGGCTGCTGCTAGCTCTCCGCCACCCAGTCCCACGGTGTGGATTTCCGGTTGCCGCTGAGTCAAAGCTCGCAACACCCCGGCGGCGTGCTGGTCGCCAGAGGCCTCACCAGCGGAGAACATCAGCTTTAGCGTAAAATTAGCAGCCACCTAGATTCCCACACCAGAGTCATCGCCTTCGGCAGCCATTTCTAACCCTGAGCTAGCCACTGGAATTGCCGGGGTCGCCGCTGAAGAATCACCTTCTAAAGCATTCTCTGAATCGTCCTCCGGCTCCAGTTGAACAGGGGGCAACTCTGGCAACGGTCGTAATTGATGTCCTCCGGCGTTGGTGAACCCACGCTCACCAACCACCCTCCGTCGCAGGAAAAGATGAAGTCGGAAGAGATCGCGCCCCGAAGACGGCCATCTCCAGCCATACATCTGACCGAGCAGTTGGGTCGCCAGGGCCTCATCGCCGGCGGTGTTGCTCTCCAGAGAAAGGAAGAGCAGCACGCCGGACTCCGTGGTTACATGCGCCACCACCTCACCGCAAAGGGTCGGGTTGACGCGAAGCCGGGCAGAGTAAAGAGCCATCAGCTCCTCGGTATGCTCCTCCAGCAATCGCTCAACGCCAACCAGCATCGCCGCGCTCATTCCACCGTGGGAACGCAGCGGTTCAATCTCCCAACCGAGGGGCTGGGCGACGACACGCTCATAGACCAAGCGAGGCTGCTCCCCGGTCTCCGAAGGAAAAGTCTCCTCGGTAAACAGGTCGGAGTCAACCGACTGCGGGTTGCAGGAAAGCAGCAGAATAGCGAGGAATAATACAAGATACAGATAAAGGCGCGACACGGTAACTCCACTAAGGTGAACGAGACCCACCTATTGTATAATCACCACGGTGAATGAGCAAGTATCGTGATGAAAAAGTGAAGGTTACAGAGATTTCTCTTGGTTTACCACTTGATTGTGTATATTCGATCCTAACAAGTTTCTTGAGTTATTCTGTCCAATGACCTCAGAACAAAAGCCATCCTTGCTGAGAAGAATCCTCATCGCGCCCTTCGTCTGGCCGATCAGGTTCTATCGACGATATATCTCTCCGGCCTTCGCGCCGCACTGCCGCTTTACGCCCAGTTGCAGCGAGTACGCCCTCCTGGCTTTGAAGAAGTACGGGCTGTTTAAGGGGCTTGCCAAGGCAATCTGGCGGGTTCTGCGTTGTAATCCCTGGGGCGGTCATGGGCATGATCCGCCGTAGAATTAGCTGACTATCTAAGCAAAAAGCGGGAAGCTACTAAGCCTCCCGCTTTGTTGTATCTGTTTAACGTTTGTAGAGCTACAGGCTCGTCAGCACTTCTCGCATGATTTTGAGTGCCTTGTCTGCCTGAGCAATCGTCAGGTTGAGCGGCGGACGGAAGCGAATCGAGCGCGGTCCACAGGTTACGGCGAAGAGACCCTTGTCATAGGCCGCCTGCCAGACCTTACCCCGCATCTCACCATCGGGCAGATCAAAAGCAATCATCAGTCCCAATCCCCGGGGAGCGGTGGCGGGAGTACCTTCGATAACCGCGTCCAGCCCCTTGAGGATATACGCTCCGACCTTAGCCGCGTTCTTGACAAGGTTTTCTTCTTCGATAACTTCCATGTACGCCTGGGAACGAACCATGTCAATCAGGTTACCACCCCAGGTGCTGTTGAGGCGACTGCCACCGGGGACACTGCCATCGGGGGCAACCTCGTCGGAGAAGCAGTGGTACTTGACCGTATCCAGCTTCGGACCGACCATAATTCCGCAGACTTGGCTCTTCTTGCCGAAGCAGATCACATCGGGCTTAACGCCGTAATGTTCCGCTGCCCAGAACTTTCCGGTCAGACCATAGCCGCTCTGCACTTCGTCATAAAGCAGCAGCGCGCCAGCCTCATCGGTAAGCTCGCGGAGCTTCTGGTGGAACTCGGTACGGAAGTGGCGGTCGCCACCCTCCGCCTGAATCGGCTCAACGAGGAACCCTGCAAGGGTGTTGGGATGCTTCTTCATCGCGGCTTTAATCTCCGCGACTGCCTTTGCTTCCAGCTTCTCGACCGCTTTTGTCCGCTCCGGTTCGTTCAGGGAGAAGTCAATCGCTGGCGAGGAGATACGAGGCCAGTCGAACTTGGGGAAGTACTTGTACTTCCGGGGGTCAGCAGTGTTCGTAACCGAGAGAGTGTATCCGGTACGCCCGTGGAAGGCATGCTTGAAGTGGAGGATTACCATCTCGTTCTCGTGAGACCGGGCATCGGCTTCGTTCTTCCAGGTTCCGGCTTCGAGATTGAGCTTGGTCTTCCAGTCGAAGGCGGTCTTCATGGCGTTCTCTACGGCAAGACCACCGCCGGAGACCAGGAAGAGATACCTCATGTAGTCGGGCATCGCAACCCGCGCCCAGGTATCCACGAACTCAGCCAGCTCCGTGGTATAAACATCGGAGTTAGACGGCTTGTTCACCGCGACACGACCCAGCTTTTGCAGGAACTTCGGGGTGGTCAGCTTTGGGTGATTGTAGCCAATGGGAGAGCTGGCGAAGAAGGTAAAGAAGTCCAGCAGCTCGCGCCCGGAGAGCTTATCTTTGATGATCGCGCCCTTGCTCTCTTCAATATCGAAAACCATGTCGCCAAAGCCATCGGCAAGCATGTATTTATCGAGAGTAGGCAAAACCTTTTGGGGGGTAATTTTTGAAGACACGCAGACTCCTCTTCAGACTAAAAGGGGCCGACGCACAGTCGGCGGGTTTGGCGGCTAGGAATACTCCGTAACCATTTGAAAAGACGCATGTTATCGCGCCACTCGTAAAGCTAACTGCGAGTAAGTCTAACGCCACCGTCATACCTTGTCAACCCTAGTGAAATGGGTGGTTTCGCAGGCTGATTTGCTCACTGTTCTACAAAGGGGCGTATTGCAATACGCCCCTACGTAACCCCTTGTGATTGTTAAGAATACGTTGCTAGGGGCGGAGCGAATTCATGGAAATTGGTGTCCGCCCTCTGCTAATCCCGGAGGGATCTGCCCCCTACAGTGATAATACCCCTGCTACCCCAGCGTTTTGACGAACTCCAGGCAGGCGGTCAGGCGGCGCAGCACCTCATCCTTACCCACCAGCACCACGGTCTCGAAGAGTCCAATCCCCACGGTTCCTCCGGTGAGGGCAACCCGAATCGGCTGAATCAACTTGCCCATTCCAACGCCCTGCGTTTCTGCTTCATCACGGAATAACTGCTCCAGTGTATCGTGGTCGAAGCTCTCCGCAGCAGCGAACAGTTCCCCGGCACGAAGCAGCTTCTCCGCTGCTCCCTCTTTGCGCAGCACCTTCTTGATTGCCTTCTCGTCGTAGCTATCCGGGGCAAAGTAGAAGGGACGGACATAGAAGGTGTAGTCGGTCAGCAGCTTGGCACGGTCGCCGACCTCAGCGATAATCTCCACCAGTCGCTGCCAGCCCTCGGACTCCTCAACCAGGTCAGCAGGGATCACGCCCTCTTCGCGGAGGATAGCCAACGCACGGCGGGTGCGTTCATCCTTGGGGAGCAGACGTAGCTGCTCTCCGTTGATATGACGGCACTTGTCGTAGTCGAACATCGCCGCAGTGTTGCTGATTCGCTCCGTCGTGAAGGCGGCGACCAGCTCCTTTAGTGAGTAAACCTCCCGCTCCGTACCTTCGTTCCAGCCGAGGAGAGCGAGGTAGTTGACCAGCCCCTCCGGTAGATAGCCCATGCGTTTGAACTCCGCCAGCGAGGTCGCGCCGTGGCGTTTCGACAGCTTCGCCTTGTCGGCACCAAGAATCATCGAGAGGTGGATGAAGGTGGGTGGCTCGGCTCCCAGAGCCTTGTAGAGCATGATCTGACGCGGGGTGTTGGAGATATGATCGTCGCCACGCAACACGTGGGAAATCTTCATGGCGATGTCGTCCACCACCACGGTGAAGTTGTAGAGTGGATGACCAACCTCAATGCTTGGCATCCGCCAGATGACGAAATCTCCCAGCCCCTCGTTGTCGAAGGAGACCTGCTTCCTGCTGGTCGGCTCGAACCACTCTGTTTTGCCTTCGGGAACCCGGAAGCGCAGCACGTAAGGCTCGCCAGCCTCCAGCTTCGCCTGCCGCTCCTCCGAGGTCAGGCGAAAACACTTGCCGGAATAGCGATACGCCTGCTTCGCCTTCCGCGCCTCCTCACGCTCGGCATCAAGCTCTTCCTTCGTACAGAAGCAGGGATAGGCCGCGCCGCTATCCATCAGCCCTCTCGCCGCCTGGCGGAAGCTATCGTAACGCTCGCTCTGGACGTAAGGGCCGTAGTCACCGCCCTTCTCCGGACCTTCGTCCCAGTCCAGACCCAGCCAGCGCAGAGCCTCTTCAATCGCCGCGCGGGACTCCGGCGTGGAGCGGTTGGTGTCGGTATCCTCAATCCGCAGGATGTAGGCTCCGTCGTCGTCGCCCTGGGCGAGGAGGTAGTTATACAGCGCGGTGCGGACGTGTCCCACGTGGAGGTTTCCCGTGGGGCTGGGGGCGAAACGAACGCGAAGCTGGCTCATCTTATCTCCGGTATTTTAGCTATGGCAAGGTGGCAAAGAAGACGGCTGAGTCTAAGTTCCCGCGACCGTTAAGTCAAGACTCGCCGCAGGTATAGTCAATGTCGTGGCTATCTGTTAAGCTGTTCGGGTTACTCCTGACAACTCCTAATCAATACTGCGAGAAACCGATGGATAATAACCTGCTCAAGCTACTTAGCACCTACAGCGACCATCACTCCGCTTATGATCACAATGAGACCGATACCCGCTCCGGTCTGATTGACCCTCTCCTCGAACTTCTCGGCTGGGACGTTACCGACCCCCGGCAAGTTCGCCGGGAGCAGTCCATCGATACCTCCGCCGGAAAGAAGCGCACCGACTACATCCTCTACGACGACCGTGGTCGTCCGGTGGTGGTTATCGAGGCGAAGGCACCGAAGGTCAACATCGAGCATGACAACGATGCCGTCTTCCAGGTGCTGCGCTATGGTTGGAACCTCGAAACCGTCCCCGTGGGCATCCTCACCAACTTCACCAACTGGGAGGTCTATAAGACCTCCACCCGCCCTGACAAGCAGAACACCCAGCGTTTCCGTGTTCCCGACCTTTGCTTTAGCAGCGAGGAGTACGCCCCGCGCTGG
>SWBW01003357.1_pt1 | contig 13142 bp, 10 predicted proteins | sample 4693041 | NCBI WGS metagenome assembly SWBW01 (sample SAMN10267271, study PRJNA491770) | bioreactor metagenome | isolation source: DHS bioreactor inoculated with marine methane seep sediment | place: Japan: Omine Ridge, Nankai Trough | collected 2006-05-06 | reverse complement strand
GATCCCGCGCTCGGGGTATAGGTGCGTCGTCCATGCTTGAAGGACGGGCCGGGCCCCGTCCTTCATCCGGAGCCCGGGCGGGTCGATCGACAGGGCCTTCGCCGCCACGGGCCAGCGGCTCACGAGGTCCTTGCTCTGCCTGCTGTTCAGGATCATGTTGGGTTGCGCCCCGAACATGAGGGCCGCGACGAGCAGCTTGGCGATCTCCGCGGCGCCTAGCTTGTCCTTGTGGCGAATGATCCTCCAGAGCTCGTCGGCGCCGTGAACCCGCGTCCTGTTCACCAGGGCGAGGCTGCGCTTGTGGGACCCGCCAGAGATGTACGAGGGGCGTCTATCTTCTTCCACGATCACCAGGATGTCCTGCTTCGAGCGGGAGAAGCGCAGGTAGCGCAGGCGCCCGTGCTTGCACGGAACGAGCGCTCCTGCCGCGCCGGGCATGAGCCCCTTCCCCCCGCCAGACGCTCGCGAAGTGGCCACCCGCCTGCGTATCCTCTTCTCATCCTGGCTCGAGCAGAGGTCTTTGGGAATCGGCAACGCCGGTCCCGTCAGCATCGCGGGCGTTCGTGTGTTTCGAGGGCCGTCCGCGGCGGCCGTGCAAGACAGGAAAATGCATGATGCCCCCAAAATGACGCTCATGTTGAGATTGGACATGAATCACCTCGCTCAACACAGAGTATACACAGTGCCATATCGAGGACAGCATCACTGATCCCCGCGAGGGGCAGGTATCTTCGGCAGCGTCGTCCGTTGTGGTTCGCCTTGGATATGTAGCTTGGATATGGACAGCCCTTGTTCAACTGGCCGCTCCACTTGAAGTATGATACGCGGCACCCATGATGCGTTCACCTCCACTAACTGCGTGTCTCATCGCCTTGGCCATCCCCGCGTTCGCCGACGCCCAAGGGACGCCGACGAAGCTGCTCTTCAAGCTAGACAAGCCCTTCACCTTCAACTTCGGGGACACCGCCGAGGGCCCGGGCGGCTTGTCCATTTGGTTCGCCGGGGTGGGGCCGGACGATCACGGTAAGACGCCGCACGTGAGCTTCGCCTTCAAGCGCGGCAGCCGCACTCTGGACCAACCGTTCTGGTCCGAGCGAACCGATGATCGCCGCCAGCCGTTGATGCGTGGTCTTCTCGACGGGTATTCCATCACCGTGCGCAAGGTGGCGCATAAAGAGCCGTACGCCACCACCCTCGTGGTCTCCAGATACAAGCCCGCCGCCATGAGGTGGCGGCGCCCCATCACGCTCAACCGGCGCGAGTTCGTCGTCGATCCGGACGGGACCCTGTGGGCCTTCGCGGCTCCCGCTGGGAGCGCGGATGCTCCGCGGGTCCGTCTGATCGCGCGGAAAAAGGGCACAGCGGACGACCATTCAGCAGAGCTCCGACTTGGCCCAAAGGGCACCTTCGGACCAGAAGCCTGGGGCGATCTCTTGATCACCGCGCGGGTCGCGCGCGGAACGACGAAGCGTCCCCGAGCCCTGCGCCTGAAGCTCTCCAAACCGAAGGAGACCTTCAAGCGCCTCAAGCTTGGACGACCGATGATCCTGCATCCTCGGGAGTCGACGCGGGGACCTTCCGGGTTCACCCTCACCCTCAACGGCTACGGCCACAAGATAGTCAGGACGGGCAGCGATCTCCTCACCGTAGAGGTCACCGTCAAGCAGGGAAGCCAGGAAGAGGTCATCTTCTTTATCCCCTCTCGCGGCCGAAAGAACCGATTGGGCAGCCAGGTGTGGGCGGGTTGGTCGATCACCTTGCAAGCCTGCAACGACCATGGTCCCCCCCACTCGAGGACGGCGACGAGCACCTTCGTGGTTCGGAAAGCCCACTGAGGGAAGGCCGTATGATCCGCAGCGCGTCTACAGATTGAGGAAGCGAATAACCGCGTCCTGTTGCGCAGGGGTAAGCGCCGCAGAGACGAAAAGGCACCTTATTTCCAAGCGATATGCCCGTGGGGCACATTCAGAGCCCGTCTGCGCTGCGTTGGGCCGGCATTGCTATTAAAGTAGGGGCGTAATAACAGGCCGTTAGACGCAACCAGGGGCCGGTGGGGCACATTGTAGCTGCCCGTGGGGCACTTTACTGTTTTTGAAATACCGTTCAATGTTCGTGCATTGCGTTGGATGGGGCACTTTTGGGGCGGCTGGGGCACATTTTTTTTTTGGTGCGACGTTCCGATTCAACTTCAGGACAGACGCAATTGGGGGGACAAGGTTGCCTGACGGGGCCTAAGCTGGCCTAAGCTGGTCTCAGCTGGCGTCGCCACCGCGGACGAGCCTCGAGGCTGCACCCTACGTCCCAGCCGGCGCCCCGGCGCTGGCCAGCCCCGGGGCTACTTGAAGTACGTCAGCAGCGCGTGGAGGTTGGAGATGGGGTGCGGCGGGCAGCCGGGGATGAACAGGTCCACCGGCAGCAGCGTGTCCAGCCCCTCGGTGATCTCGGGGCTGCCCTTGAAGGGCCCGCCGGAGAGGGTGCAGCTCCCCACGGCGATGACCACCTTGGGCGCTGGCATGGCCTCGTAGGTCGTCAGCAGGGCCTGCTTCATGTTGCGCGAGATCGGGCCGGTGACCACAAGGCCGTCGGCGTGGCGCGGTGAGGCCACGAAGTTGATCCCGAAGCGCGCCAGGTCGAAGAACGGCGTGGCCAGCACGTTGAGGTCCGCCTCGCAGGCGTTGCAGCCGGCGGCGGAGACCTGGCGCAGCTGCAGCGAGCGGCCGAAGAGCTTCTTGAAGTGTTGCTTCGAGTGCGCGGCGAGGTCGGGGACGCTGCCGTCGGTGAGCAGGTGCTCCTTTTCGGCCACCGCCGTCTCGAAGGTCTGCGAAAAGGAGATGAACTCCCCGTTGCCCACGCGCTGGCAGCTGCCGCAGAAGACGCAGGAGGCCATGTCGAGCTTGCGCGCTTCGGCGTCGATGGCCCCCTGCGGGCAGTGCGCGGCGCAGGCGGCCACCAGCTCCGGGTCGGCGTCCTTGTTGATCCGGGGCAGGCCGCGGTAGCGGGCCGGGAGCTTGATCGTCGCGTTGGGGTAGGGCGACGTCTTGCAGCCCTGCTCGAATCGATTTTTCAGCGTCTTGAACATGTCCGCGCCCCTTCCTAGAGGTCGTAGCCGCAGTAGGAGAGGTTGAAGCTCTTGTTGTTGAGCGGGAAGTCGGAGATGCCTGTGTCGCGCAGCGCCATGGACAGCCCGTTCCAGTTGTGAAATGAGGGGTCCTTGACCTTGTAGCGCAGGATCTGCCCCTCGGCGCCGGTGAGCAGGCAGTGCGAGACCTCGCCGCGCCAGCCCTCGTTGAGCGTCACCACCAGCGACGACGGCGCCAGCTCGTGGTCCGCGGTCTCGACGATCTCGGTCCGCGCGGGCCGGTCCAGCAGATCCAGAATCAGGCCGATGGACTGCATCACCTCGTCGGCGCGGACCTTGGCCCGGGCGTAGACGTCCCCGCTCTCCAGCGCGTACTCGGGCAGCTCCAGCTCCGGGTAGGTCTCGGTCGGGAAGCCGCGCCGGACGTCATAGGAGATCCCGCAGCCCCTGGCCGCCGGCCCCACCAGCCCCAGGTGCTCGGCGTCCTCCTTGCTGACCTTGCCGCAGCCCTCGAAGCGAGCCCGCACGCTGGACTGGGAGAAGATCAGGTCGATCACGTGCTCCACCTGAGGCGCCAGCTCTTTGATGCGTCCCGTCAGCGTGCTGCGATCCGCGTCCACCAGCGCCAGCCCCACCCCGCCGGGGCGGACCAGGCTCTTGCCGAAGCGGTTGCCGCAGAGCCACAGCGACATGTTGAGGAAATCGCCGCGCATGCGCCCGCAGTAGTTCGCCGGCGGCAAGAACGCCACGTCGCCGCTCAGCGCGCCGAGGTCGCCCACGTGGTTGGAGATGCGCTCCAGCTCCAGGCCGATGGTGCGCACGAGCTTGGCGTCGCTGTCGACCTTCAGCTCCGCCAGGGCCTCGATGGCCTGGGCGTAGCAGAGGGTGTGCCCCACGGTGGTGTCGCCGGCGATGTTCTCCACCAGAAACGGCAGCCGCGCCGCCGGCACCGTCAGCAGCATCGGCTCGATGCCGCGGTGCTGGTAGCCCAGGTGGATCTCCAGGTTCAGCACGCGCTCGCCGATGCAGTTGAAGCGGAAGTGGCCGGGCTCGATCACCCCCGCGTGCACCGGCCCCACGGCGACCTCATGGATCTCCTCGCCCTCCACCGCGTAGTAGTCGTGCTTGCCGGGGATCTCCTCGCTGTAGTCGTTGCCGAAGACGTCCGGCTTGCCGCGGTAGTTTTTATGGTAGCGCACCATCTTGAGCCAGGGGTGGCCCTCCGGGCGCGCGCCGTACTGCTCTGCGATCTCCCGTTCGAAGATATGAAAGGGCTCGCAGACCGACGTCAGCGAGGGGTAGGTCTCCGGGAGGTCGCAGCCGGCCGCGTGCAGCGCGCCGTCGGTGCGCAGCACACAGAGCAGCTTGAGCGCGTCCTGCTCCTCGTAGGCGAAGTGCTGCACCACCTTCGCCCCGCCCTCGACGATCTTCAGCGCCTCGTCGCGCAGGGCCTCGAAGGTCAGCGAAGGGATCTCGGCGCGCTCGACGCGCTGCCCGTTCTCGAGCTGGAGGAACGTTGTGTCCATCAAAGGCCTCCCGCGGGGAGTCCCACCGCGTTGAGGATCGTCTGATACAGGGTGTCGGGCATCCAGACGCACAGGACGATGGAGGTCGTGAGCAGGACGTACTGGGGCCAGACCATGGAGAGCTTGTCCTCTGGCGGCTGCTCCTGCTCCGGGGCGGTAGCGTAGGAGATCGACATCACGTGCCTGGAGAAGCCGGCGAAGATCACGACCAGGCTGAAGATGAAGACCGAGGCTAGGACGTAGTGGCCGCTGCGAAAGGCCGCGACGATGATCAGCAGCTCGCCCAGGAAGAGCCCGAAGGGCGGGAAGCCGGCGATGCCGATGAAACCGCCGAAGAAGGCCACGAAGGTCCTGGGCATGCGCGAGGCCAGGTTGCCGGTCTTCTCGATCAGCCGGCTGCCGTAGCCCAGCAGGATGTTCCCCGAGGTCAGAAAGAGCGCCGACTTGATCAGGCTGTGGTGGATCAGGCAGAGCATGGCGCCGTAGGCCCCCAGGCCCCCGATGCCGGTGCCGAAGGCGATGATCCCCATGTTCTCGATGCTGGAGTAGGCCAGCAGGCGCTTGTACTCGGTCTGCTTGAGGATGAAGGTCGCCGCGGCGAAGATCGAGATCAGGCCGAAGGCGATCAAGATCAACCGGGAGAAGTCCTCCAGCCCGGCGGCCTGCATGATCTTGTTGGTCTTGAAGATCCCCAGGTAGGCGCAGTTGAGCAGCACCCCGGAGAGCAGCGCGGAGGCCGGGCTGGGCGCCTCGCTGTGGGCGTCGGGCAGCCAGGTGTGCATCGGCGCCAGGCCCATCTTGGTGCCGTAGCCCACCATGATGAAGATGAAACCGGCCTTGAGCCAGACCGGGTCGAGCTGCCCGGCCACGGCGGTCAGGGCGGTGAAGGCCACTGGCGCGTCGACCTTGCCCGCGTCCATGGAGATCGAGATCAGCACCGAGCCCAGCAGGGCCAGCGCGATGCCCACCGAGCAGATCAGCACGTACTTCCAGGTCGCCTCCAGTGAGGCGGAGGAGCGGTGTGAGAAGATCAGTGGGGCGCTGGCCAGGGTCGTGGCCTCGATGGCGATCCACATGACCATGATGTGGTCCGAGACCGTGACCATGGTCATGGTGGCCAAAAAGAGTTGCATCGAGCCGCAGAAGACGCGCTCCGACCGGATCTCGACGCGCTTGAGGTACTCCAGCGTGTAAAAGGCGATCAAGAAGAAGAGCAGCGAGATCACCAGCAGCGAGAGCAGCCCCTCGGGGCTGACGGCGAAGTAGGCGCTCAAAACCGCCGCTGGCTTGGTGACCCAGACCCAGACGGAGAGCGGCAGGTGGACCACGCCGGTGAGCACCAGCAGCGGCCGCGCGCCGCCCTTGGGCAGGGCGAAGGTCAACGCGCCGGTGACGAGGGGGATTAGAAATATCAGCTCGAGCATCGTCTCGGCCCCTAGTCTTTCAGCGTGCGCATCAAGGAGGTGTCCACGTCGCCTTGCTCCCGCTTAATGTTTTGCAGGATAACCGCCATGATCATCACGCCGGCCAGCACGTCGAGCAGGATCCCGAACTCCACGATGTGGTGTGTGCGCACCGAGAAGGTGGTGCCCACCAGGTAAATCCCGTTCTCCATGATGATGTAGCCCAGCACCATGGCGATGGCGTTGCGCCTCGACATCAGCAGGAACATCCCGGTGACCAGCAGCCCGATGGCCGTGGGCAGCAGCAGCGTGCTCTTGCCCGCCAGCGCCGGCAGGTGGAGGGTCCCGCTAACGTAGAACGCGGCGACGATCAGCACCAGTCCGGCCAGCAGCGAGGCGGTGGGCCCCACGATGGGGTCGACCTCCCGGCGGATGGCGACCCGCTTGATCGCCAGGTAGATCGCCAGCGGGATCACCAGGCCGCGGATCACCAGCGTGACCAGGGTGAAGATCGTCCCGCCCGTGCTCAGCTCATGGCCGATGAGCAGCGGCACCATCGAGACGACGATCCCCTGGAAGGCCACGACCTTGATCAGCCCGGGGAGGCGGCCGGCGCCGAAGGCGATCAGCACGGAGAGCAGGACAAGGGTCAAGCTGGTGTCGACCAGATCGATCATTTGACGAACTCCAGGCTGATCACCGTGGCGAAGAGCGCCAGTGCGAACGAGGTGAGGACGAAGATCGGCACCCGGTCCATGCGGTAGCGCGCCATCACCGACTCCACCACCCCCACGGTGACGTAGATCAACAGCATCACGCCGACGAAGGCCCCGGCGTCGGCGACGGGGCCCAGGGTGACGGGGCAGAGCAGGCGTGCCAGCAGCGCCGAGTAGAAGAAGAGCTTGAGGAACGAGCCCAGCTCGATCAGCGCCAGGTCGGGCCCGCTGTGGTCCAGGATCATCACCTCGTGGATCATCGTCAGCTCGAGGTGCGTGGCCGGATCGTCCACCGGCACGCGGGAGCTCTCGGTGAGCAGCACCACGAAGAGCGCGGGGATCACGAAGATCAGCGACGCGCCGGCGGTCTTCCATAGCGCCAGCGGCGCCGCGCTCTCGAAGAACGCGGCCAGGCGGACCTCGCCGGTGATCAGGAAGAACAGCACCAGGATGGTAAAGAGCGTCGCCTCGCAGATGATCGGGAAGTAGGCCTCCCGGGCGGCGCCCATCCCCTCGAAGGGCGAGGCGGTGTCCATCGCCGCGGTGATGGTGAAGAAGCGCCCCAGCCCCATGAGGTAGAGCACCAGGATCACGTCGCCGCTAAACGAGAGCACCGGCTTGGCGCCGGCCACGGGCAAAAAGAGCATCACCATCAGCGCGGTGGCCAGCGAGACGATGGGCCCCAGCTTGAACATGTAGGTCGTGCTGGTGCTGTAGACCGAGCCCTTCTTCAGCAGCTTGGCCAGGGTGTAGTAGTTGATCAGGACGGGCGATCCCTTGCGGCCGCCGAAGAAGCCCTTGACCTTGAAGATCAGCCCGGAGAAGAGCGGCGCCAGCAGGATCGCGCCGAGCAGGTAGAGCATGGAGTGCAGGGTAGGGTCCATGGCGCTTTCCTAGATGAAGAACAACAGGACGACGATGGTCAGCAAGATGTAGCCCACGTAGAGGTGGACGTCGCCGTGCTGGATCCAGCGCAGCTTGTCGAACAGCGCGAGGACCGGGCGCACGATCCAGCGCATGTTGCCCTCGGCCAGATCCTCGACGTGGCTCTCGTAGTGTGTCTTTTGCGGGAAGCGTCCGGTGATGGGCGGGTGCTCCTCGCGCAGCGGCGCCACCCGCTTGAAGAAGTCGAGGATCGAGGCGGAGTAGGAGGTGCTGGTGTATTGCATCTTCGCCGTGGGCTGGGTGAAGCCGCAGCCCCAGGTCCCTGCACGGGTGACCTGCTTGCCGCGGTAGAGCAGGTAGCGCAGCAGCGCCACCAGCAGCACGAGGCCGAAGAAGATCGCCGCGCCCATGCTGATGTTCCCGGTCAGCTCGACGAAGGGCTGGACCGAGACCGCGCCCTCCACGAGCCCCCCTGCCGTCGCCGCGGCGAGGCTGATGTTGACGTAGAAGCGGGGGTAGACCCCGATGGCCAGGCAGGCCGCGGCGAGGATCAGCATCGCCAGCAGCATGCTCGGCCCGCTCTCGGTGGCGCCCTCGGCGGCTTTGCTGCGCGGCGCTCCCTGGAAGACCACCCCGATCACCCTAGTGAAGCAGGCCAGGGCCAGGCCTCCGATGACGGCCAGGCCGACGATGGTCACCAGCCCCAGCGCCAGGATCGTGCGGTTCTGGGTCAGCCCCTGGAAGCTGCCGATATAGATGAGAAACTCGCTGACGAAGCCGTTGAAGGGGGGCAGGCCGGCGATGGCCAGCGAACCAAATAGGAAGGTCAGGCCGGTGACCTTCATCCCCTTGAGCAGTCCGCCGAGCTTGTCGATGGAGCGGGTGCCGGTCTTGTGCACCACCATCCCGGCGCCCAGAAAGAGCAGCGACTTGAAGATCGAGTGATTCAGTATGTGCAGCAGTCCGCCAGCGAAGCCCAGCGCGGCCATCACCGGCTGGTCCAGCGCGTTCCCGACCATTCCGATCCCCAGCCCGAGCAGGATGATGCCGACGTTCTCGACGCTGGAGTAGGCCAGCAGGCGCTTCAGATCACGCTGCCCCAGGGCGTAGACCACGCCCAGGATCCCCGTGACGATCCCCACGCCGATCAGGATCTCACCGAAGACCAGCGCCTGCCACTCCAGCAGCAGGTAGATCTTGATGATGCCGTAGATGCCGATCTTGATCATCACGCCCGACATCACGGCGGAGATGTGGCTCGGCGCCGCGGGGTGCGCGTGGGGCAGCCAGATGTGCAGGGGGAAGACGCCGGCCTTGGAGCCGAAGCCGATCAGCGCCAGCACGAAGACCAGCAGCTTGGTCTGCTCGGGCAGGTCGCCGAAGCCGGCGAAGTCGAAGCTGCCGGTGTGGGCGTAGAGCACGCCGAAGGCGGCGAAGATGAACGCCGCGCCCACGTGGGAGAAGACGAAGTAGAGGTAGCCGGCCCGGCGGTTTTCCTCCTTCTCGTGGTCGTGGACCACCAGGAAGAATGACGACAGCGACATCAGCTCCCAGCTGATCATGAAGGTGATCATGTTGTCGGCGGTGACCACCAGGGCCATGGAGATGGTCAGCAGGCTGAAGAAGAGGTAGTGCGCACCGGTACGCGTGCCGCCGCCGGTGTGCCCGGTCCGGTCCATGTAGTCGTAGCTGTAGATCGCGGCGATCGCCGAGATGGCGAAGATAATGAGCAAGAAGAACGCCGACAGCCCGTCCATGGAGAAGGCCAGCGAGAAGGCGTGCTGGTAGCTGTACGACAGCTCCTGGGGCGCGGCGGACAGCAGCTGAGTTCCGGCGCTGAACAGGCCCAGCCCGCAGCCCGAGGCGATGGTCAGCGCCCCCACCACGCGGCAGAGCCCGCCGTTTTTGCTGAGCAGCAGGGGGAGCACACCTCCCACCAGCACGATGCCCATTGAAGCGAGGAAGTAATCCATGGAAATACCCGGAATGGTGGCAACGCGGCCTGTTACACCAGAGCCAGCCGAATGGCAACCCAATCAGGACCGAAGGGTGTTTTGTTCCGGCGAGTTAAGGCGGTTCGCGGGTTTAGCAGTCGATGATCGGGTAGTTAAAGCTGTCCAAAACGTGCTGCGGGCGTGGGTAGCCCAGCACCCCGCCCAGCCCCAGCTTGGGCTCGGCCGGCTTGAGCTTGTCGAACATGTGGTGCACCTCGGCGGAGGAGAACTCCACCTCCCGGGCGTGCCCTGCGGGCTTGATGCTGACGCCGATGGGCTGGAACAGGTTGACGTAGGCGTCGACCTGCTCGTCGTAGATGTCGATGAACACGCCCGTGAAGCTGGCGAAGGAGTAAGGGCGGCAGCGCTCGGTGCGCACCGCGTCCACCAGGCGGTTGTGCTCGATGTTGGAGTGGGTCACCGCCGCCTTGAGGGGATAGGGGGCCAGCTTGGAGGAGAGGATGTAGCGCATGTAGGGCAAGAAGCGGAGGCTGGGCATGTCGTTGATCACCTCGGCCTCGGAGTCGTAGATGTGAAAGTGCTCGGCGATCAGCTCCTCGCCGATGGGGGTCGGGTCGGGGGAGGTGAAGATCTCCGCCTTGCCCTCGGGCAGGCTGTCGAGGAAGCGGGGCGAGACCTTGAACAGGGTCCGCCCGGCGATCTTGTGCGTGTAGGGCTTGTTGACGTCGTAGGGCACCGGCTCGGAGGTCAGCGTCTCCACGTCCACCAGTAGCTTGATGTGGTGGCTGCTCCAGCTGGGCTGCAGGTACTCGTTGGGGATCGAGACCAGCACGTGGTAGCGGTCCGGGCTGAAGAGCTGCACGCTCTGGCAGGCGTCGTCGTAGACCTCCTTGAACGGCTCGATGATCCCCATCAAGTAGCCGCAGTCGGTGGAGGCCTCCCCAGCGCGCAGCGGGCGCTCGATGGCCCCGAAGCGGCCGCTGGAGGCGTCAGGGCAGGGGCTGTGCACGCCGGCGCAGTAGCCCACGTGGGCGCCACCGAAGTCGATGTTGCTCTTGGAGTGGTGCGTGGCGGCGGGCAGCGAGCTGTCGTTGAAGCGCCCGCCCAGGCTGCCCTTGTCGAAGGGGTAGTGGCCCGAGTAGGCGTAGAGGCACAGGTCGACCCCGAAGACCGACTCGTCGGCGCACTTCCACTTGCAGGGCAGGGCGGTCTCGTCGTACTCGAACCCCGTCTTGCGGGCCTCATCGCTCTGCAGGAAGGTGATCGCCTTGCCGACGAAGTCCTGGAACAGGTAGGGCCGCTCCTGGAACAAGACGATCGTCTCCTGCACACTGGGGAGCAGGGACTGGGGGTTGCAGTAGAGCGGGAGCCAGTGGCGGTTGGTCATTTGCGTCATGATGACGGCGAATTTGCCACGGATTGGGGGGTGTGCCAACCAGAGTTGGCGGGGAGGGGCGACGGCGACCGGTCGCTGGGGTCTGCGCCTCCCCCAGCGGGGGTCTGTAATCCTAGGCCGGCGAATCGAGCCCTCGGCCGCCTGGTCAGCTCGATCTGGCAAGTGCTCGGTATTGCATCGATGCTCCCCCTCCAGCCTGGCTGCGTGCCCCTGGCGCAATCTCTGCAACAGCTTAGCTGCAACAGTGAGCATTGGTCGTTCGTCGAGTCGTTCAAAGGAGCAGCAATGAAACCTCTCGTCAGGCTCGGTCTGTCTCTGTTCATCTTGGCGGCGTGCGGGTGCAATGGTGCCCTCGACTCTGGTGTCGGAGATGGGGGCAGCTTGGGCGTGGACGCCCGCGGTGACGCAGGTTCGGACTGGACCGCCTCCGACGTCGGGATCGAACCGGCCTCGGACACCGCGAAGCCGCCCGGGTTCAAGCGGGGCAACATCTACGTGGCCGGCTCCCGCAACGCCGAGGTCTTCGAGTTTGCCCCCGACCTCACGCTGATCAGCCGCTGGACCCACCCGGCCTTTGGCACGGTGCTACCACCCCCCGGCCAACCGCTGAGCATCGGCCCCAACGGCATGTCCTTCGACGTCAAAGGCAACCTGGTGGTGGCGGCGTACAAGCAGTTCTGCGTCTTCTCCAAGCCCAACGTCTCGCTGGGCTGCCACGACAAGATCAAGGCCCAGGCCACCGAGAACATCATCTTCGACCACCTGGGCAACATCTACACCACCACCTCCACCGGTGGAACCAACGAGGTGCACAAGTACGACGACAACTACACCTTCATCACCACCTTCTCCATCAAGACCGGAGAGCTGACCGGCATCACCTGCGATCCGGACGGCAACCTCTTCATCGCCAGCCAGGACAAGGGCCAGGGCCACGTCTACAAGGTGGACAACAAGACCTTCAAGGTGCTGGACACCATCGACGTCTCGCTCGCCGGCATCGGCTCTCTGGAGGGGCTGCAGTACCTCAAGGACAAGACCATCCTGGTGGGCACCTTCGGCGGGAGCAGGGGCCTGCTGCGCATCAACGCCTCCTCCCCCTTCAAGCTGGTCAAGCAGTTCAACCCCGCGGGCCTGTACGGCGCGGTGCCGGTGACCATCGACGCCGCCGGCAACTTCTACACCGCGGACTACGAAAACGGCTCCGGCACGGCCGCGGCCGACCTGTTCGCCCTCGACCCTGCTGGCAAGATCGTCGCCTCCAGCATCGCGTCGCCGGTCTACGGCCCCTTCGGCATGGTGGTGGCGGGCGTGGAGCTCCCCTGTGGGGCGTACAAGATCAGGTAGCGGAGTCGCAAACAACCCAATCTCGCCCGACCAAACCAGCGCTATCCGCGTGGACTATCGGGATAGCCGAGGCGTTTGTTGACGTGGTGTCACCAAACGGCCGACCTATCAGGATAGCCGAGGGCCTGGACATCCGCTCGGAGACCAACATCTGGTGGCAGGGCGAGCGCTGGGACCTGGGCTGGGCCGTGGAGTCGCTGCGTTCGTCTAGGGGTTCCGCTGCGGATGGTTGATGCCGCCTCAGCTGAAGCGCCTCACTGTGGCCGCTGACTGCATCTGGCAGGTCGGCCGGAAAACAAGGGGCATCTCCGGCCCCTCCGCTGCCAGGTTCCCATGATAGCCCGCTGAGATGTTTACCTGACAGACACGAACAACAACTGCTCAGGAACAGCCGGAGGGACTTCAATGCGCGTCGCTATCGTGGTTCTTTTTCTATTGGGTCTGGCCGCTTGCGGCTCGGACGAAAACGCTTGTCTCGAGCTGGCCATGACCCAGTGTGCTTGCTGCGAAGCCGCTGAGGTGGAGTCCTGCAAGCTGGCGGCCCGCGGGGCCAACGACAGCAACCCGCCCCCGGATGAGGGGATCAGCCTCTGCCAGAGCGCGCTGGACACGTTTGGCTCCTGCGCCGACCTGTCTCAGCAACAGCTGAAACCGATCTGTGACGGGACCGCGTTCAAGTAGCAACGACCGCCTTTTATTGGGGGCGACCAAGACCCGGCTTGCCAATTCCTGCGCCGTCTTCCTATCGTGAGGCTGGTCCTCTGGCCCGAAGGGAAGCACCGTGCCGATGAACAAGCTGCTCGCGCTGATGCTCCTCGCCACCACGCCCGCCGCG
>SWBW01009173.1_pt3 | contig 13181 bp, 12 predicted proteins | sample 4693041 | NCBI WGS metagenome assembly SWBW01 (sample SAMN10267271, study PRJNA491770) | bioreactor metagenome | isolation source: DHS bioreactor inoculated with marine methane seep sediment | place: Japan: Omine Ridge, Nankai Trough | collected 2006-05-06 | reverse complement strand
GACAGCCCCATCAGGCCCCACTCCATGCCGTGGTTGTGGGCGTGGTGTCCGGCGTGGACAGTGGCCACGTTGGCCTGGGCCGCGATGGCCGCGCCGCGCTCCACCACCGGCGCCAGCCAGTTGTGGAACAGGTTGGTGTGCTCGCCGAGCACGCCGGGCAGGCCGAGGAAGCCCAGCAGCGCCGCGCCGGTGGCCAGCACCACCAGGGGCATCGTCATGGCCTTGGGCGACTCGTGGATGTGGTGCTTGACCTCCTCGTCGGCCCGGCACTCACCGGAGAAGGTGAGGTAGTAGAGCCGGAACATGTAAAAGGCGGTGCAGAGCGCCGCCAGCACGCCGAGGATGTAGACCAGCAAGGAGAACCAGCTGGGCCAGGCCGGGTTGACCTGGGAGAAGGCCTTCCAGAGGATCTCGTCCTTGGAGAAGAAGCCGGAGAAGAGCGGGATCCCGGAGATGGCCAGGCAGGAGACGAGGAAGGTCCCGTGGGTCACCGGGGTCTTCTTGGCCAGGCCGCCCATCTCGCGGATGTCCTGCCGGCCGCTCATGGCGTGGATCACCGAGCCGGCGCAGAGGAAGAGGCAAGCCTTGAAGAAGGCGTGGGTGAAGAGGTGGAAGACCCCAGCGGAGAAGGCGCCGACGCCCACGCCGAGGAACATGTAGCCCAGCTGGCTGATGGTGGAGTAGGCCAGCACCTTCTTGATGTCGTTCTGGGCGAAGCCGATGGTCGCCGCGAAGAGCGCCGTGCCCGCGCCCACCAGCGCCACGACCCCCATCACGCTGGGGGTCAGCATGTAGACGAAGTTGAGCCGGACCACCATGTAGACGCCGGCGGTGACCATGGTGGCGGCGTGGATCAGCGCGCTGACCGGCGTGGGGCCGGCCATGGCGTCGGGGAGCCAGACGAACAGCGGGATCTGAGCCGACTTGCCCGTGGCGCCGATGAGCAGCAGCAGCGCCGCGCCGCCGGCCACCGTGATGGTGGGGAAGCCGATGGCGCCCATGGTGCCCATCAGCGCGCTCGCCTTGCCCGCCAGCTCCTCGATGTTCAGCGTGCCCGTGAAGTAGAACAGCACGAACATGCCCAGGATGAAGGCGAAGTCACCGACCCGGTTGACCAAAAAGGCCTTGCGCCCGGCCGTGGCGTTGGCGTCGCCGGGGGTCTTTGTGCCGTCCTTACCGTACCAGAAGCCGATCAACAGGTAGGAGCAGAGGCCCACGCCCTCCCAGCCGACGAAGAGCACCAACAGGCTATCGCCCAGCACCAGTATCAGCATCGCGCCGGTGAAGAGGTTGAGGTAGCCGAAGAAGCGGGCGTAGTCCTTTTCGTGGGACATGTAGCCGGTGGAGTAGATGTGGATCAACGCGCCCACGAAGGTGATCGTGATCACCATCACCGCGGTGAGCGGGTCGAAGACCAGGCCCATCTTGATGTCGACTGTGCCGGCGGTGATCCAGTCGAACAGCGGGTTGATCAGCCGGGGGATCGCGTCGGCGGCGCGGGCGGGGGCCCACAAATGGAACAGGTGGCCGAAGGTGGCGATGAAGGCCATCACGCAGGCGGCGATCACCGTGCCGCAGCCGACGACGTAGACGGCGCGGCGGCTCATCTTTCGGCCCACCAGCAGGTTGAACGCGGCCCCCAGCAGCGGCAGCAGCGGGATCCAAAAGAGGGGGAAGGTTTTTTCCATGGTCGCTTTACCTAAGCTCGCAGCGTCGCGCTACTTCTTCATCAGGTTGATCTCGTCCACATGGACCGTCCTCCGCGTGCGGAAGACAGCCACCACGATGGCCAGCCCCACCGCCGCCTCCGCCGCGGCCAAGGCCATGACGAAGAAGGCGATCCCTTGCCCTGAGGGCTCGCCCCAGGCCCGAGAGAAGGTGATCAGGGTCATGTTGGCCGCGTTGAGCATCAACTCCACCGACATCAGGACGATGAAGATGTTGCGGCGGACCATCACGCCGATCAGCCCGAGGCCGAACAGGATCGCCGCCAGGCCCAGATAGTGGGTCACCGGGATCATGACGCACCCCCGGAGGCCTGGGGGTCATCGCTGGCCCGCTTGCGCCGGCTCACCACCACGGCGCCGACGATGGCCACCAGCAGCAGGATTGAGAGCGCCTCGAAGGGGAAGAGGTAGTTCGACTTGAACAGCAAGTTGCCGATGTTGGTCACGGTGCCGAAGTCGCTACGGGGCGGGATCACCGAGGCCAGCCGGACCTCTGGGCCCATCACCACGGGGATCAGGCGGAAGAGGAGCAACGCCAGCGCCACGATCCCGATCACCTTGGTGCCCAGCGCGTGGCCCAGTCCGACGGTCTCCTTGTCGGGGCGCTCCACCGTCATCACCACGAAGATGAACAGGACCATGATCGCGCCGGCGTAGACCAGCACCTGCATCGCGGCCATGAAGGTCGCGTGCAGCAGCACGTAGATCCCGGCCGAGCAGGCCAGCGTGCCCACCAGGCAGACCGCCGCCACCACCGGGTTGCGGCGCGTGATGGTGGCCACGGCCCCGGCGACGGTCAATCCCCCGATGATGTAGAAGGCCCACAGGTTACCCGGTGTCGCCGCGTCGGCGCCGGGGGCGGTGAAGACCTTGTCCTGGGCCGCCCAGGCCGCTGCGGTCGCCAGCACCCCTGCGAGCAGGGTGCCCAGCGAGAGGGCCCAGCGCTGCCACCTCCGGTCTCGTCTATGCAACGTCTCGTTCATCTTTTATTTTCCAGAGCTAACTGTGCGTGGACTGCTTGATCTTGTCCTCGAACTCTCGGCGGTACTTGGTCAGAAAGCCCAGCATCGGCCAGGCTGCGGCATCCCCCAGCGGGCAGATGGTGTGGGTGGCGATGCTCTCGGCGATGTCGGCCAGCAGGTCGATGTCGCCCGCGTGCCCCTCGCCCTTGGCCACCCGCGTGCAGACCTTGGCCATCCAGCCGGTCCCCTCGCGGCAGGGCGTGCACTGCCCACACGACTCGTGGGCGTAAAAGCGCATCAGCCGCGCGCAGACCTCCACCATGTCGGTGCCCTCTTCCATCACCACGATGGCGCCGGAGCCCGGCATGGAGCGCAGCGGGGCGCCCTTGGGAAAGCCGGCGTCGAAGGGCTGTCCAGGCCGCACCTCGACGATGCCGATCTTCTCGTCGGCGCCCATGGGCCCGCTGGCGTAGGGCACGTCGATCTCGTCGGCGGTAAGCACCGGCGTGGAGCTCCCGCCCGGGATGACACCCTTGATCGTCAGGTCGCCGCGCATGCCGCCGGCGACCTCGAAGATCAGCTCCTTGAGGTTGATCCCCACCGGGACCTCGTAGACGCCGGGCATCTTCACGTGGCCGCTGATCGCCACGCAGCGCGTGCCGCCGTCCCCCTCGGCCCCCAGACCGGCGAACCACTCGCCGCCCTTTTCCAGGATCGAGGGGACGTTCATCAACGTCTCCACGTTGTTGACGATGGTGGGCTTGTCGAACAGACCCTTGACCGCGGGGAAGGGCGGCTTGAGCCGGGGCCAGCCCCGGCGCCCCTCGAGGGAGTTGATCAGCGAGGTCTCCTCGCCGCAGATGTAGGCGCCCGCGCCGCGGTGGACCACCATATCCATGGACCAGCCGGAGCCGGCCATGGACGTGCCCAGGTAGCGGCGCTCGTAGGCCTCGTCGATGGCCTCTTCCAGGATCCGCGTCTCCTTGACCAGCTCGCCGCGGACGTAGATGAACACGTGGTGGGCCCGGATGGCGTAGCCCGCGATGGCGGCGCCCTCCACCAGCCGGTGCGGGTCCCAGTCGACCAGCGTCCTGTCCTTGAAGGTGCCGGGCTCGCCCTCGTCGAAGTTGACCACCAGGTAGATCGTCTTGGCGTCCTTGGGCACGAAGCCCCACTTGACGCCCGCCGGGAAGCCTGCGCCGCCGCGGCCGCGGAGGTTGGCCTTCTTGACCTCCTCGATCACCTCGACGGGCGTCATCTTCACCGCCTTCTTCAGGCTGGCGTAGCCGCCGAGCTTCTCGTAGGTGCCGATTTTCTTGGCGTCCTCGTTGCCGAAGTTCTGGGTGGTGACCTTGATCGTCTCTTTGTCTGCCATCGTGTGTGGCCCCGTGTACGTCGCTACTCAGCTGACGCCGCCGCCGGGAGCTTTGGCCCGCAGCGCGTCGATCAGATCGTCGGCCTTGTCCGGGCTGACTAGCTCGTGGATCTCGTCGTTGACCTGCACCGCCGGTGCGGTGCCGCAGTAGGCCAGGCACTCCACCTCGGTAAGGGTGAAGAGCCCGTCCTTGGTGCTCTCACCGCACTTGATGCCCAGCTTGGCCTCCACGCGCCCCTTGACGTCATAAGCCCCGCAGAGCATGCAGCTGACGTTGGTGCAGACCTGCACGTGGTAGGTGCCCACCTCCTTCTTGTTGAACATCGTGTAGAAGGTGGCCACGCCGTACACGTGGGCCGGGGGCAGGTCCAGGGTCTCGGCTACCAGGTCCATGGCCTCCGGGGACACGTACCCGAACTGCTCCTGCGCTACGTACAGCAGGGGCAGACAGGCAGCCATGGTGTTGGGGTAGCGGCTGAGGATCTTTTTGATCTTCGCTTGATTCTGGTCGCTGAAGGAGAGGGCCATCGATGACAACTCCCGAAAGACTCGATATCGCCCGGAATGATGGTCGTTTGCCCGAGCTAGCGGCCGTACCGTATGGGATCGGTCCGACCCTGTCAAGGCCGGAAGCGATTAGCGCATGTCTTTGATATGTTACAGCTTTTTCTTTTTTTCGGCCCGGATGGCGGCGGCAGCCAGGCGGGCCCGCCTACGCACCGTGTCATCAGAGTCCCAGCGGGCCACGAAGTCGAGCAGTTTGAGGCTCTCCGGGCTGTTCATTCGGCGCATGGCCTCGATCAACCGCTTGCGCCCGTTCGCCGGCGCGGCATGCATCTCCTGCTCCACATCCGGCAGCACGAACGTCCCCAGGGCCACCACCTTGGCCATCTCGCTCGGGACCTTGTTCTTGGGCGCGGCCACCAGGCTCCTGGCTGCAATACGGGAGGCGAACTCCTCGTCCTTTCCGCTACAGGCTTGCAGTAGCAACAGTGGCAGCAGCAGCAGCAGCAAGATCATTGACGTGGTGAGGCCGGCGCGCATGGCCGGAGCGTACCCCCGTCGGCCCGGAAGGAAAAGGTTTCAGCTGTCCGGCTCAGCTGTCTGGGGGGCCAGCGTCCGGGATGAAGTCGCAGTAGCCGAAGCTGGGGTACTTGGTCAAAAAGCGACAGAACCGCCCGGAGGGGCAGACCGAGGCGTCCATGTTCGCGTGGCAAACACGCCTACAGATGCCCGGGGCCACGGTTCCGGCGCAGAGGGTCCCAGGCTTGCACAGCGTGGTGGTGTTGCAGAAGGAGCCCTCCTGCAGGATCCCCGCCACACAGACGCAGGCCTGGCCCACGGTGGGGAGCACATAGCACGACCCCTGAGCGCACCCGGTGAGGTCGACAGGGTCGCAGGGCCAGGGGTTTCCGGCGGCGCTGCAGTTGCCACCCTCTGCCGCCTGGTCCTGGAGCACCGCCGCGTCGACCCCCAGCTCCGCCGACGCCTCGGGACCCGCGTCCCGTCGGGCCTCGGCCCGGCGCTTCCACAGCGCCTCGTCCGGCGTGACAAAGCACCCTGCGAGCAGCAACACCATTCCCATTAGCCCCAACCGACCCATCCCTCCCAGGATACTGCTGTAAGCGGATCTCTGAAAGCGGGTAGACAACAGCATGCTGCAGCGGGCGGCTGTGTTAGCCTGAGGCAAGCACCGTGATGATATTGAAGCGCTGGAACCTGGCCCTGAGGCTGGGGCTGATCGTCTGCACCACGTGCACCGCCAGCCTCGCTGCGGCCGATGAGGTCAGCCAGCTGGAGGCGCAGCTGCGGCGCAGCCACGGCACGGTGAAGGTTGACCTGCTGGTCAAGCTGGTCAAGGCGCAGCTCTACGGCAAGCAGACCACCAAGGCGCTGGAGCTGGGGGCGCAGGCGGTCCAGGCCGCGCGGGCCGCGGGGTACAAGAAGGGGCTGGCCGCCGCCTACTCCGTCAAGGGTGTGGCCCACCGCCGCGCCGGCGACTACGACCAGGCGCTGGAGTGCTACTTCAGGGCGATGACGCTCAAGCAGGCCCTCGGTGATCGGATGGGGGTCGCCAACTTGTATAACAACATCGGTCTGGTCCACTGGAACCTGGAGCAGCACCAGAAGGCGCTGGCGGCCTATTCGCGCTCGCTGAAGCTCACCCGCGCTCTCGACCCGCAGGCCAAGCTGGACAAGCTGCACAACAACATCGGCTTGGTGCACTACGATCTCGGCGACTACAAGCGCGCGCTCTCGCACCACCTCAAGGCGCTGGCGGTGCGCAAGGCAGGCAAGAGCCAGCGGCACCTGGCCAGCACGCTCAACAACATCGCCATCGTCTACACCAAGCTGGGCCGGCTCGACGAGGCGCAGCGGATGCTCCAGCGCACGCTGCGCCTCAACGAGGCGCTGGGCTACACCTGGGGCGTGGCCAACGTCCACCAGAACCTCGGCGAGGTCTACCTCAAGCAGGGCCAGCCGGACAAGGCCGAGCAGATGCTGCTCAAGGGCCTGGAGCTGGCCAAGCAGAGCGAGGCCAAGCAGCTGGTCTCCGAGGGGCACCAGCTGCTCTCCTCCTTCTATGGGGCGCAGGGCGACCACAAGCGGGCGCTGGAGCACTCCGAGCGCCACGCCGCGGTGAAGGACACGATCCTCAACCAGAAGACCGCAGCCCGGATGGCGGAGTTTTCCACCCGGCTCGACCTGCAGCGGAAGGAGCAGCAGATCGCCCTGCTGACCAAGGACAAGCAGATCCGCGAGCTGGAGCTCCGGCGGCAGCGCGTGCTGCGCAACTCGCTGCTGGCGGGGCTCGGGCTGTTCGTCCTGGTGGCCTTCGTGATCTACAACCGCTACCGCATCAAGGCCCGGGCGCACAAAGAGATCGTGCAGGCGCTGGAGCGCATCAACACGCTGCAGGGGCTGCTGCCGATCTGCGCCAGCTGTAAGAAGATCCGCGACGACGGGGGGTACTGGCACCAGGTGGAGGCCTACGTGGAGCGGCACTCCGAGGCGGAGTTTTCCCACGGGCTCTGTCCGGAGTGCGCCGAGTCGCTCTACCCGGGGCGCCCGCGCCGCCGTCGGAGCAAGTCTTCGGGGGAGCTGAGCCCGCCGCCCAGCTCGTGATGCGCGTGATGAACATGATGGAGGAGAGGAGAGGTTGATGTCGACGTCGAGGTCGTTTGGTCCCCACCTGGTTGGCTGCCTGATCGGGATCCTGTTGCTGAGCGCGGCACCGCGCGAGGCCCGGGCCACCGGCTCGGTGGTCCCCGAGATCGGCGCCCGCAAGATGAGCATGGGCGCGGTGATCGGCCGCCCCGACGATCTGTCGGCGATCTACCACAACCCGGCCGGGCTAACCCTCTCTCCTGGCACCAACGCCTACCTCAGCGCGGGGCTGTCGCTACTCGACACCTGGCTGCAGCTGCGGCCGTGGCCCAAGAGCGAGCGCTACATCGACGCACCGGTGGACGCCCAGGGCTTCTACCCCAAGACGCTGCCCACCGGGGTCTTCGCTGTGATCCCGATGATCGTGCTCTCCACCTCGGCCTTCGACGATCGGCTGGTGGGCGCGCTGTCGATCTACGTTCCCAACGCGGTGGGCGCCTCCTTCCCCGAGGAGGCCATCACGCGCTACCACCTGATCGACTCCTACGTGGTGGCGGGCAACGTCACGGCGACGCTGGCCTACAAGGCCACCGACTGGCTCTCGGTGGGGGCGGGCGTCTCGCTGATCTACATGAAGCTGCACGCGCGGCGGAAGTTCTTCCCCGTGGTGGACAAGCTCGACCTCTCGGGGTTCATCGGCGGGGAGTCAATCCTCGAGCTGGACGGCGACGACGTGGGCTTCGGCGCCAACTTTGGCGTGTACCTTGCGCCCCCCGGGGCGCCCTTCACCTTCGGCCTGTCGCTGATCACCCGCGCCGACCTGGAGCTGGAGGGCAAGGTGCGGCTGGAGCCCGGGGCCGACTCGCCGCTGGTGAAGGAGGCGCTGGAGGGGACCCAGCGCACGGCCTTCATGACGCCCTGGATCCTCCAGGGGGGCCTGCACTGGGACCTGACCTCCTGGCTCGAGGTGGGGGCCGAGATCCGCTACTACTTCTACTCGCAGCTCAAAGAGCAGCGCACGGAGCTCGAGCTGGAGCCGTTCTCCGCGCTGCTGCCCTCGCTGGTGATGCCCAAGGACTACATGGACTCCTGGCAGGCCTCGGGCGGCTTCAAGGTGATCGCGCCCTACGTCGAGGGGCTGGAGCTGATGATCGGGTTGATCTATTCCAACAGCCCGGCGCCCGATCGCACCATCTCGGCGGAGCAGCCCTCCTTCGACCGCTGGGGCCTGCACTCGGGGGCGCGCTACCGCATCAACCCCACCTGGCGCGTCACGCTGAGCTGGTCGCACTACCAGTACCTGGACCGGCACGTCCGTGGCAGCTTGACCACGCCGCCGTCCAACTTCGACGGTGGCGGGGTGAACAACATCTTCACGTTGGTGGGTGAGGCGCGGCTGGGCGACGGGGCGCTGAAGTAGCTGCGGGGCGGTCGATTCAAGGAAAACAGGTTTACAGATCAGGACGCTGGAGCAGGTTATCGCGCTGAAGCTGCCGGAGAGTTACAAGGAGTTTCTGCGGCACTACGGAGTTCTCAGCGTCTGGGACCGAGGCATCGGTGGGATCTGGGACGACAACTTCAAATCAATTGCGCAAAATTGCATGCACACAGATACGCTGAGAGCACGGCGCGACGCTGGCCTGGACCACAGGTACGCCGTCCTCAAGATCGAGGACGGGGAGTACTATGTCTGCCTGGACACGAGCGACATCCAGGACGGGGACTGCCCCGTCGTCGGCATCGATCGGCCGCCGATGAAGGGGCGCCACAAGATCGCCGACACCTTTGCAGAGCACTTCATCGCCTTTCTGGAACAGTGCAGCAAGGACGCTGAGGAGAACAAGGACAGCGAGGCCGAGCAGGCCGACCGACGCAAGTTCATCGAGCGCGTGTCCAAAAGCCTCCAGCGCAGCACGGAGTAGGTTCACCACGGCACACGATGGCGCTCACGTCGTGATCAACCGTTCGCAAAGAAAGTCCGCAACACCTCCCCCTTCACCGCCGAGAACCCCTCCATCAGCCACAGGATCGCGGTCGACGGCTGACCGCCGGCGCGATCCCCCACTCCTGAAGGAAGGCGGTTTTAAATGTCCAAGCTCGGGCTCCAGTCGAATCAAGCGCAGGAAGTCGCCGAGATCTACCGCACCCAGCATCAGCACCTCCAGCGCCGCTGCCTGCGCATCGTCAAGGACGTCTCCCTCGCCGACGACGCGCTGCAACAGACCTTCGTTCGTCTGCTGCGCTACTGGGACAGCTACCAGCAGGCGCCCAGTCGGCGCTTCTGGCTCCTGCGCGCCTGCGACCAGGTCTGCTTCAACCTGCGTCGGAAGCAGGCCCAGATCCTCCTGGTCGAAGACGCCCGCCTCGACGTGGAGCAGGTCGGCAGCGTCAGCGGCGGCGGCGGTGAGAGCGGCAGCGACCTCGATCGACGGGACCTGCTGGACCAGCTCCTCGGCGAGCTCGACGACGTGGAGCGCCACCTGCTGGTCTGCGCCCACCTGGACGGCATGAGCAAGACGGAGATCGCCCTGAGCACCGGGTGGTCGCGGCAGACGATCCACCGCAAGCTGCGGTCGATCTGCGTGACCGCGCGGCGGCTGGAGCACCGCCCACGGCTGGCGCGGGCGGCCTGAACGCCACGATCCAGCCCTACCTCGGGCGGCGCATCCTGGAGGTGGGCACAGGGATCGGCAACATCACCGAGCGGATCACCGACTTTGGCGAGGCGCTGCCCGAGGCGACAGCCTGCGACTGGCGCTCGGCGCGCTAACAGCAGCGGACGCCCGGACGGCCGTGCTAACATTCTGATCGTGACCAAGCGCGAACCAGCCGACGTGCGCCGCCTCCGGGCGCCGTTACTCCTCGCGTTAACGCTGCTGGGCGGGTGTCACCTGCTCTTCCCCTTCACCGTCAGCAGCGACGGGCCCGCCCCGCTGGACGCGGGGATCGACGGGCCGCCCGCTGACAGCTTCGTCCCGCCGGACGGCAGCGTGAGCCAGATCTACCACTTCCCGGCCCACCAGCGGCAGAAGGTCGACATCCTCTTCGTGGTGGACAACTCCGAGTCCATGGTCCAGGAGCAGCAGGCGCTGGCGCAGACCTTCCCCGGGTTCGTCGCCGCGCTGGCTCAGAGCGCGGTGGGGCTACCCGATCTGCACATCGGTGTGATCAGCACCGATCTCGGCGCGGGGGACTACAGCCTGCCCACCTGTGAGGTGGTCGACGGCGACAGGGGCCAACTACAGAACACGCCGCGCACCGCCAGCTGCACCCCGCCCTCCGATCGCTACATCAGCCACGCGGCGGGGAGCACCAACGTCCCCGGCGCGGGCACCCCGTTGCAGAAGATCAAGTCGGCCTTCAGCTGCATCGCCCAGCTGGGCGCCGGCGGCTGCGGCTTCGAGCAGACCATCGAAGCCGCCAGCCGGGCGGTGGATCCCGCCCTCGACATCAACCCCGGCTTTGTGCGCAGCGACGCGCTGCTGGTGCTGATCTTCGTCACCGACGAGGACGACTGCTCGGCCGCCAACCAGGCGCTGTTCGATCCCAAGGACACCACGCTGGGGACGCTCAGCTCCTACCGCTGCTTCCAGTATGGCGTCGCCTGTGACTGCCCCGGCGGCCCGTGCGGCCCGCAGACCACGGGGGCCTACGCCGGCTGCAAGCCGGCCGGGAGCTGGCTGCACCCGATCTCGGGCTACATCTCGTTGCTCAAGGGGCTCAAGCCCGCAGGGGGGGTGGTGGTCGCCGCGCTGGCCGGGCCCGCCATACCGGTGTCGGTGATGCTGGAAAACGGTGTCCTCGCCCTGGCCAAGAGCTGCCAGAGCAAGGACACCGCGGCCGCGCCGGGGATCCGGCTGAAAGCGCTGCTCGACGGCTTCGGCACCGCGGCGCAGTTCAGCAGCATTTGCGCCGGCGACTACGGCCCGCCGCTCAAGGCGTTGGGCGCGGTGATCGCCTCCCAGATGGGCCGCGCCTGCCTGCGCGAGCTGATCGACATCGATCCCGCTCAGCCGGGGCTGCAGGTCAGCTGCACGGTCCGCGAGGTGGCAGGAGCGGTGACCAGGGCCGTGCCGGCGTGCGCGGAACAGAGCGCATCGTGCCAGCCCTGCCCCTGCTGGCGCGTACGAACGGACGCTTCCTGCGACGCGCTGGGCGGCCACCGCCTGGAGATCGTGCGGAGCGTGCCCGCCGCCGCGTCCGCGGTGGTGGAGGCCACGTGCCTCGGCCCGGGGAGTTGAGCCAAGGATGAACCTCCCTTCAGCGGCCCTCCTGTTCGTGCTGCTCGCGGTTCCTGCGCGGCTGGAGGCTCAGACGGCCTCCTCTCAGCGCCTCAACACTCAGGGCTATCGGCTCTACAAGCGCGGCAAGCTGGCCCAGGCCAAGGCCAAGTTTGACCAAGCGCTGCAAAAGGACGCCACCAATCTACTGGCGGGCTACAACCTGGCCTGCACGCTCTGCCGGCTGGGCCAGCCCGCTCAGGCCGAGCCCTACCTTCGCTTCGTGCTGCGCGGCGATGCCCGGGGCAAGTACGGCAAGCAGATGTCGACCGACGCCGATCTCAAGGCGCTGCGGGCCAAGGGGGCGGTCAAGCGGATGATCGACCGGGCGGGGCTGAGCGACACAGACCATGCCCTGATCTCCCGCGCGCTGGCCGCCAGCAAGCCGAACCACGACCCATCGGGCGAGACGCCGGTCCTCACCACAGACCTGGACGGAGACGGCAAGCTCGAAGCGATCTGGTGGGTCGAAAACCACGCGCTCTCTCTCGACACACAGCTGATCGCGGTCACCCAAGGCGCCGGCCGGCTGAAGGTGACTCCGATTCGGATCTTGTCGGACTACATCGACAGCGGCAGTTTGCTCGCCGCCGGCAAGGGGCTGGGGCTGCTCGTCTCGTCGTTTGCCGCATCCCACAACTCCAGCGAGTTCTATTCCCTCGTGCAGGTCGACAAGGGTGAGGTGAAAGTGGTCTGGGATCACAGCACCAGCCTCGAGGTCACCTGTCTCCAGGACAACTGCAAGGGCCACTCCGACTCCAATGACCAGATCGACTTCACGCTGGTCAACCTCGACAAGGACCCGACGTCGGAGCTGGTCGTCGCCAGGGCTTCGGACTGCAACCAGCGTGGTGCGAGGGTCAAGGTGCTCGACCTCCGCAAGGGCAAGATGAGGCCCATGCGCGGCGCGCGGCGCGCCCTGGCCCGGCGCGTGGCCGCCCTGCGCTCGTTGATCCTCAAGGGCGACGGGAAGGCCCTGGAGCAGCTGCTCCACCTCGCGCCCGCCAACATCAAGCTCCTGCGCGGGATGATCAAGGCTCTGCGCACCGCCAAAGGTGGTACGCCCCAGGGCGTCGTGCTCGACGCGCTGATCGAGCGCTACGCGCTGCACGCGTCAAAGCGCGCGCTCAAACGGATCAGGGCCGACCCACTGCTCAAGAAGAGGTTCGCCGACGAACTGGATTCGGCCGATGGATGCAATGCAGGGTTCAGGGGGCAGAGCTACTAACAGATCGCTGGCGTTGCCGCCTCGGCTCAGCACCGTCGGCAGCTAGTACTGCGTGCCGGAACAGCGATCCGGGTTTCGAGATGAATATTTCGCGCGAGCCGCTGATCTGATCAGCATGGCCCGAGGACGGGATTCCCGAAAACTTGTAGTTCCGCGTGCCGTAAGACGGGAGTTGAGGCAGTTGGTACGACGACAGCGGGCACCACACGCGGTGGTGGTGCGAGCGCAGATCGTACTGATGGCCCGAAAGGGACTGGGAACGGAAACGATCGCCAGAAGGCTGAGCATCTCGGGAAGGCGGTGAGGAAGTGGAAAGCGCGGTTTGCGGAGAACCCCTGCCTCGATGTTTGGTTGGTAGGACTCGGATGTTGAGAGATGTACTGGACTGCTCTAACTGCCACAGTGCTGGTCAGTGTTGGACTTGGAGCGCGCTGGGCTGCTCTAACTGCGGCAGTGCCGGCCAGTGTTGGACTTGGAGCGCGGTGGGACTGCTCTAACTGC
>SWBW01000186.1_pt1 | contig 13255 bp, 12 predicted proteins | sample 4693041 | NCBI WGS metagenome assembly SWBW01 (sample SAMN10267271, study PRJNA491770) | bioreactor metagenome | isolation source: DHS bioreactor inoculated with marine methane seep sediment | place: Japan: Omine Ridge, Nankai Trough | collected 2006-05-06 | reverse complement strand
CTCTTTTGCTCCGGCTTGGTTGTTCCAGAGTGTGAGGATGAGCGTTGTTGGCTGTTCTATCAGCCCCCCGCCCCAGCCTTTCCCCCAGAGGAGGGAAGGAGAACGGGCTATGTGTTTGTCTGTGGGGTTTCTCCTTCGCCCAGCGTGGTTAATAAACGCGGGGATAGCCGTTACCAGGTTTAGATGGTCAGCCGCGAAGTGTGATGCAACGCACCGCGTTGCTAGAGGATATAGCGGGAGAGGTCTTCGTCCTCGGTCAGCTTGGTCAGCTTCTGGTCGATGTATTCCGGGGTGATGACCAGGCTCTGCTCGCGGTCGAGGTTGGCAGCCTCGAAGGAAACCTCTTCCAGCAGAGCCTCCAGGACGGTGTGGAGCCGCCGCGCTCCAATGTCCTGGCTTTTCTGGTTGATGGACTCCGCCATTGTCGCCAGCTTCTCGATGGACTCCGGCTCGAAGCTGAGATTCAAGCCCTCGGTTCCGAGTAACGCCTTGTACTGCTTGACCAGGGCGTTCTGCGGCTCGGTGAGGATGCGGACAAAGTCCTCGCGAGTGAGGGAGAGGAGCTTGACCCGAATCGGAAAGCGGCCCTGTAATTCGGGCATCAGGTCTGAGGGCTTTTTGTGGTGAAAGGCCCCGGCGGCGATGAAGAGAACGTGGTCGGTCTTCACCAGGCCGTACTTGGTTTTTACCGTCGCGCCCTCGACCAGGGGCAGCAGGTCGCGCTGCACGCCTTCCCGTGAGATGTCAGGGCCGTGACCGGACTGCGCCGCCACAACCTTGTCAAGCTCATCGAGGAAGACTATCCCCGCTGTTTCTACCCGCTTGATTGCCTCGCGGACGACCTTCTCCTGATCCATCAGAGCCTCGGCCTCTTCGGCTTCCAGGACAGGACGAGCCTGCGCCACGGTAAGGCGGGTTTTCTTGGTCTTCTGGGGCATCATGTCTTTGAGCATCTCGCCGAGATCCATGCCCATGCCCTCCAACCCGGCTCCGGAGAAAGCCGAGATCATCGGGTTGCTGGTGCTGGTGAGGTTCAGCTCGACCTCACGGTCTTCGATCTCGCCGTTGCGCAGCATGGCGCGGAACTTCTCCCGGCTGCGCTCGTGGTGGGCGCGGGAATCCTCGAACTGCTTGCGCCGTTCTTCGTCAGCCCCCGGTGGTGGAGATGACGGTGGACGAGGCAATAGCAGGTCTATCAGCCGTTCTTCCGCCCGCTTCTTTGCCTCACGCTGAACCTTCACGCGCTCTTCCTCGCGCACCATGTTCATGCCGATGTCGGTGAGGTCGCGGATGATAGACTCCACGTCGCGTCCGACGTAGCCGACCTCGGTGAACTTGCTTGCCTCGACCTTGATGAAGGGCGCGGCAACGAGCTTTGCCAGCCGCCGGGCGATCTCCGTCTTACCAACTCCCGTTGGGCCGATGAGGATGATGTTTTTCGGGGCGATTTCCTCGGCAAGCTCAGGGGGAAGCTGAAGCCGTCGCCAGCGGTTGCGCAGGGCAATCGCGACCGCCTTCTTGGCATCGTCCTGGGAAACGATATAACGCTCCAGCTCGGTAACTATCCGCCGGGGCGTAAGCTCGCTGGACGAAAGTTTGCTGGGCGAAGGTTTGATCGACGAGGGCTTCTTACTGGTGTTGTTCTTTTCCACTTCGTTAACCTTAGCGGGTTGAGGATATTGCAGCGTTTGGAAGATTAGCCTGGCTTACTTTCGATGTTCTGCGAGGACACGGAACGCCGTGTCCCTGTGATGGGAATAGCTACTCCAACTCTTTACCCAGCTCAGCATCGGCGGCGAGAACCTTCTCCGCCTGCTCCCGGCGGAACTCCACCACCTTCGTGGCGAGGTCAGAATCGCTGCCAGAGAGTATCTGTACGGCGAAGAGGGCGGCGTTTTTGGCTCCGGCTTTACCAATAGCGAAGGTTGCCACCGGAACACCTCCGGGCATCTGAACGCTGGCGAGGAGCGCGTCGAGTCCTCCCAGTCCGCCCGAAGCAAGGGGAACTGCCAGAACGGGCTTTGCCGTGTGAGAAGCAACGACTCCCGCCAGATGAGCCGCCATTCCGGCTCCACAGATGAAGACCTCGGCTCCGGCTGCCTCGGTTTCACCGACGAAGGCTGCGGTGGCTTCCGGCGTACGGTGGGCGGAGAGAATCCGTCCGACGAAGGGAACTCCGAAGTCGTTGAGCAGGTCGAAGGTTGCCGCCATGATTGGTTTGTCCGAGGCGGAACCCATTAGTACGGCTACCTTTGGCGTGGTTGTCTTCAAATCGAACTCCTTACCAGGAGCATATCGCAATACGCCCCTGCAAAAGTTTGAGATTGCTGGCTATGTTTTTCGCTTCAGCTCCCGCCAGGCGATGTCTTCCCGGAAGTACTTGCCCTCGAACTGAATCTTCTCGGCGCGGCGATAGGCGTTGTGGGCGGCGGCACGAACAGTCGCGCCCATTCCGGTTACTCCCAGCACCCGCCCGCCACTGGTAACCAGTTTGTTATCAACCAGTTCCGTTCCCGCGTGGAAGACCACGCTGGCGAAGTCGTCTTTGCCAAGCCCGGTAATTTCCTTGCCACTTTCAATCTGACCGGGATAGCCGGCACTGGTCAGGACTACGGTGGCGGTTTTCTTCGCGGTAAGGTTGACTTGCTTTACTGGCAGATGCCCGGTGGCAGAGGCGTAGAGCAGCATCAGCAGGTCGTCGGCGATTCTTGGCACAATGGCCTGGGTTTCCGGGTCGCCCCAGCGGCAGTTAAACTCGATAACCTGAGGTCCCGTCGGGGTCATAATCAAGCCGACGTAGAGCATTCCGGCGTAGGGATGCCCGGCTTTCGCCATCGCCGCCAGGGTGGGGTGGACGATGGTGTCCATGACGAGGTCGCGCAGCTCGTCGGGCAAGGCTCCGCTGGGGGAGCAGGCTCCCATTCCTCCGGTGTTTGGGCCGGTATCGCCCTCGCCGATTCGCTTGTAATCCTGAGCGTTGGCGACGATACAGGTTCCGCCGTTGCCATCGCAGAGGACGAAGAGGGAGACCTCTTCTCCGGTCAGGAACTCCTCAATCACGATGGAGTTTCCGGCATCGCCGAAGGCCTTGTCTTTGAGCATCGCGCTGAGTGCTCGTTCCAGCTTTGCCGGATTTTCGCAAATCAACGCGCCCTTGCCTCCCGCCAGTCCGTCGGCCTTCACCACCAGGGGCAGGCGGTGGGAGCTGGCAAACCGCCAGGCGGCGTTGAAGTCATCGAACACACCAAAGCGGGCGGTGGGGATGCCGTTGCTCACCATCAGTTCTTTGGCAAAGCTCTTGGAAGATTCAATCCGGGCGGCTCCCGCCGTCGGGCCAAAGATGACCAGGCCCTTCCGCTGGAACTCGTCCACGATGCCTTCCGCCAAAGGAACCTCGGAACCAACGATGGTCAGGTTGATTCCAGCCCCTCGGGCGAAGTCAAGGAGGGTGCCGATCTCTTGTCCGGGCAGGGGCGGTATCTCTGCCAGTTCGGCAATACCGGGGTTGCCCGGATAGGCGTAGAGCTTCTCCAGGCGCGACGAACGGCTGACCCCCCAGGCCAGCGCGTGTTCCCGTCCACCTTGTCCAATAATTAGTACGCGCACGTTTGTAATATTCCCGCGAAAGAGTAAAGGTCTAAGGAACCAGTGTCTGCACTAATGCTTAAAATGCCTGGTTTTGGTGAAGAGCATCGCCAGTCCCGCTTCATCAGCAGCGGCAATGACTGCCGGGTCGCCCTTGGAGCCGCCGGGCTGGATGATTGCCCGAACTCCCGCCGCCGCCAGAGCTTCCACCCCGTCGGGCATGGGGAAGAAAGCGTCGGAGGCTGCCACGGAGCCGCTGGCTCGTTCGCCAGCCTTGCGTACCGCTATCTCAGCGGAGTCCACCCGGCTCATCTGACCAGCCCCGACTCCTACCAGCCAGTGGGAGCCGTCGGATTCGCCAGTAGCCAGGACGATGGCGTTGCTCTTAACGTGCTTGCAGGCAAGCCAGGCGAAGTCCAGCAGTTCTTTTTCGTTGTCGCCCGGCTCGCGTTTGCTGGCAACCTCCAACTCCGAGTACATCAGAGAATCGTTCTGTTGCAGCAGCAGTCCGCCGGGAATGAAGCGACCCTCGAAGCCGATCTCCGGGACAGCCTCGCCCAGAGCCAGGAAGCGGCGGTTCTTCTTTTTTGTCATTCGCTCAAGGACACCGTCTTCGTAGCTCGGCGCGGCAACGCACTCCACGAACTTCGTCTTGTGCAGCAGCTCCGCCGTGGCGGCATCCACCGGGCGGTTCAGGGCTACGATACTGCCGAAGGCACTCATCGGGTCGCCGGCAAGAGCCAGCTCGTAGGCGCGCTCCAGGGTATCGGCACTTGCCAGACCGCAGGGGTTGGTGTGCTTGATGATAGCGACGGTCGGGCGGTCGAAGTCGGCAACCATCGCCCAGGCGGCGGCTAGATCCCAGTAGTTGTTAAAGCTGAGTTCCTTGCCAGCCAGTGGTTCGGCGGCGGCAATCCCACCGCTCTTGCTCAAATCCAGATACAGCGCGGCACTCTGGTGGGGATTTTCGCCATAGCGCAGCATCCGCGCCTTTTTATAACCGCCGAAGAAGAGCGTTGGCAGGGTGTTATCCGTCGAAAGGTAAGTCGTGATCGCGGCATCGTAGGCGGCGGTGTGGGCGAAGGCCTTCGTCGCCAGTTCTCTGTTCAGTTCCCCGGAGACTCCGCCAGCCTCAATCGCCTCGGCGACGCGGTCGTAGTCCGCCGGGTCGCAGATAGTTATGACGTGGGCGAAGTTCTTCGCGGCGGCTCTCAACAGAGCCACGCCGCCAATGTCTATCTGCTCGATAGCCTCGGACAGTCCGGCACCGGAGTCCACAGTCTTCTGGAAAGGATAGAGGTTGACGACGACGAGGTCAATCACATCGCCACCAAGCCGCGCCAGGTCAGCAGCGTCTTCCTTAGTCCGTCGGGAGAGAATCCCGCCGTGGACACGGGGATGGAGGGTCTTTACCCGACCTCCCAGTACCTCTGGCGAGTCGGTGTAAGCGGCAACATCGGTAACGCTCATCCCGCCCTCACGGAGGGTTCGTGCCGTGCCGCCGGTGGAGAGTAGCTCTACCCCGGGCAGGCGACGGGCGAACTCCACCAGACCGCTCTTGTCGGCAACGGATATTAAAGCACGTCTCGGCTCAATCACAGAAGCTCCCAAAGCTGTTAGTGAAACCCTTGAATACACTCTCCAAGACACCAACCAGTGAGCGGGCATTGTACCATAAAAAGCTATCCTTTGCTAAGGGGTAGCTGGCTTCTTGCCAATTCGCATTAACAGTGCTATACTGCCCGTGTGAGGGGAGAGTGTGCTATGACTGGAAAACTTGAAAAGCACGGTCGAGGTTTAGCTTTGGTCATTGACGAGGCTCTTTTGGAGCAGTTGAATATTGACGAGAACACACCATTGGAGATTAGTATCGATGGTCATGGATTGCTCATCACCCCGGAAGGCAAGGGCAAGAGGTTCCGAGCGGTTATAGAGCGAACCAATCAGCGGTATTCAGAGGTATTTCGGAGGCTGGCAGAGTAGTGAGCGAGTATTATTTTCTCAGCGAAGAGGAAGTGCTGTTGATTCACTCATTGACCGAAGCATTTTAATGTAGATGGGGTCTTGTGGAGATTGTTAGTCTTATACTAAGTATCATTAGTATTCCAGGTATCTATATACTTTATGTGCAAGAATCCATCCCTCTTTGGCTTACCATAGGAATTGGACTGGTAGTTATTTGTGTGCTAGTTTTCTTGTTTGTAAAGAGCAGGAAAAGGCAAGCGCATCGTTATGCGGCGATCCGTCTTGGGTTGGAGTGGATACGTCTTCTTTACGACGACGGTGAGCCTAAAAAACGTCTCAGGGTATCTTACTTCGAGAAAAAAGGGAAGAGGCTTTATAATGTTGCCCGTGTCCCTTATGGTACAGAGAATAGTAAGGTAAAGTTTACAAAAGGAGAGGGTTTCGTTGGTTTGTTGTGGAGAGAATATCCCATCTCTGCCGAAGACATTAGTTTTATAACCGATCTTCCCAGTGCCAGTAGTGATCAGAATCAACTACTGGAAAGGTACAGGGAAGAAAATGCTAATCTATCCGAAAAAAAGATACTAATGTTTAAGAAAGATGTTCGTAGTTACCTAATACTAGCCTTAGTTCATCCAGCAACAAAGAAATGGCTCGGTGCAGTTTGTCTGGACTCAATAGATCCTTTTGAGTTTGAAGCCTCGGAAAACGAGGATGATGAACTAAAGGAGCTGTTGAAATTATTGTCGCGGGACACCAAGGAAGTTGTTGCACTAGTTGCGTCGGCGTTGTATGATGCTTGAGGTGGCTGGGACATAAGGGAGTTAAAAATGAGATCGGAAAAAGTGAACTTAGTGTGGAAGTATAACGTCAAAGGACCTAAGGGCGGAACTATCAAGATTGGAAAGATTCTCCCCTCAAGAGAATCCAAACCACTTCCTCGAAAACATATCCACGACAAAAAAGAGGCTGAGTAAGCCTCTTTTTTTACGTCTTATTGCCACCCCGGAACAAGGCACTTTACGGGTAAAGTGAGCTGCTGGCATGGGGTTAGGGCGTTTCGCCAAGAGTTGCCTCGGGAGCCTCTTCGAGGACAAAGTTGTAGGGCATGGTTACCGTTACCCAGCCATAGTATTCGGCTTCTTCAATTTCAGGGGTGAAAACCCAGAGCTTAATCCGCTCGGCGATTGCCTTGCCAAGCTCTTCGCTCCCCGTGGTATTGGAGATGACAACGCAACCAGAGACGGTATTGTCAGGTTCCAGAGTGAACATAACCTCGAGTTCACCGGAAATGCTGTGGTCGAGAGCAAAGTACTCGTTGAAGATTGTCTCGATATTCGACTGGCGGTTGTATAGCTCGGCGGACAGAACCTCTGGCTGACGGTTGGCAGAGGCGGCTCCCGGACCTTCCACGGCAATCATTTCTGCCCCGAGTACCGTTATAGCGTGGGAGACTGCGCCTGCCACGGTTGCGAGAATCAAAGCAAAGAAAAGAAGTTTGCGCATGGTTTTTCCTTTTTGGGGTTAACACTCAAGAGGATGAACGAAAGTTTAGGGTTAATCACTTTAATCTGGACCGATTTGACAGTGGTTGCGTAAAATCACGCGGAGTATTTATCCGGCTAAGAGCGAGGCGGTGGCGGCAGCTTGAAGCTGCGCAGGCTTGTTCACAACTCTCATTTCAGAAGGGAACGTGCCACTGCCGTCCCTGCCTTTTTAGATAGCATCACGGTGATACAATAACGGTTAGAGACTGGGACTCTACGGTTTTTGAGCCTGACAGCGTTGCCATTCACCTGTTTCTTTTGGCGTGAACATAGCCTCGCGGCATAATCAACTGTCTGTCAAGATGCTATCGCCCAACAACAGAACGCGACCAGCTGATTCTCTCTACGTTTATCGATCGGTTGACCCGCCGACGGAGCCAAACTCCAGGGGGTAGGTAACCATAACGTCGTCAAGAGAGTTGGCGGCACTGAGAGCCGAGAGTTGCCATTCGTTAATTCGATTGGCGATATCGCTTGCCAGGCTCGCTGAACCCGTAGTGTTGCCAGCGATTCGCGTGTTATCCACCGTGCCGTTGTGGCGCAGGGTGAACTCAACGGTGATTGTTCCTTCAAGGTCAGGGCTGCTCATCAGATAGATATTGTAGATGTTGACCAGGTCGCTGATGCCAGTACGGAACTCCTTCTCAACCCAGTACGGACGGCGCAGGGGGTGGAGTTCCACCGTTGAATCCAGCGGAACCACGACGATGGGGCTGTAGTAGGTGCGGAAGTCGAAGACGAAGGGATAGACACAAACGACGGAGCCGGGACGTTCCTCGTCCTGATTTTCACCAAAGAACCACGTCGCGACCCTCGCCGATACCAGCTCTGCCAGTGGCGCGTCGTTAAGACGGTCTCGCAGAACCGTTACCTCTTCCACGTAGCCGTTCTGACCAATGGTGATGGAGAGCTTAAACTCGCCACTTGCCGTTCCGCCGGAGTCGAGGTAGCTCTGATAGAGATTCAGCAGGCGTGGGGTGAGGTTACGAATTTTTATCGAGAGGCGGCTCGTGCTTCTGGAAGACGACTCAGCGGCTTCCCCTGAGACGGAGCAGTCACGATCAGCAACCTGAGCGACCCGAATCTCTGTTCCCGCCAGGGCGAGCGTAACGAGAACAAGCAGAATTAACAGGATACGACGCATGGTTTACCCACTTTCCACCGCTACACCAGTCTTCTCTCAGTTTAAGTTAAGCGAGTATAGCGCAATTCCGTGTTCTTTTCCAGTGGGGTAACATGTTGTGTTATTCGCCGAAGCGGAAAAGGGCAACCACAGGGGGTTGCCCCTACAAACGTATTTTGAACAAACACAAGGTGTTACGTAGGGGCCGACACTCGGTCGGCCCGTAAATGTGTGATGGGATGAAAGGGGGCGTATTCAATACGCCCCTACAATCGTAATCAACCGTTACCGACTAATCACCGCTCTTTTCGTAATTGCCTCGCCGTTGGCTTCCAGTCGGAGGAGGTAAACCCCCGTTGCCGAGGTTGAGCTATCCCAGTTGACGGAGTGCCGTCCGGCGGTCTGTTCGCCACTGACCAGGGTCTCAACCAGGCGACCAGCGACATCGTAAATATGCAACTTCACTGTAGCATTCTGGGTCAACTCGTAGTGAATAGTCAGGCTCTCATCAGCCGGATTGGGGTACGGATCGCTCAGAGCCAGCTCGCTCGCTGCCATCGGAACGACTACTTCAGAAGGACCGAAGCGGCTGACCGTGCCGTCAAGCTCCGTAACCTGTAGGTAGTAGGCGTATTCCACGCCCGCCTCGACGGAGACATCGAGCCAGCTTGTCGCCGAACCAGACAATGCGCCGCTCAGGTTAACTGACCCATTTTGGGTCAGTGTGTCTGAAGACACTGCTCGCAAGACACTGACGCTCGCTGGAGTATCGCCAACAATTGACCAGCGGAGCATAACCTCGGCTTCGTCGGTGGGGCGAGCCTCGAAGGAGACAACATCCACTGCGGTATCGGAGCCGAGCCAGGTATGGACGATGTCGTGTCCGTTAACGTAAACCAGGTGGGGATAGTCGTCGGAGTCCAGTTCCATGTCCAGAAAGTCAAAATCGCCGGTGCTGCCAGTGGCAAGGGTCTCAACGCTCCAGCTCCCGCTACTGCCATTGCGGGTGGCACACTTGAGAATCGGGGCGGTGTAGGTGCTGCGATCCGTATAGACAATGTAGGTGTGGACCGCGTTGTGCATCCCCATGATCGCGATATTGTTCGGTCGGCAGTCCGTCTCCACAGTCTCAATCGCCCAGGTAGAGCCGCTGCCTTCGGCGTACTTCAAATCCCAACTCGATGAACTTCCGCCGAGATAGGCAATTCCATAGGTGGAACCCCACGAGGCGATGTCGCTGGGGCTGCCGTCATATTGGTCGCTGTCATCTATGGTACGCGATGTTCCACCGCTGTAGCACTTCAGGGCGTGGTTAGGCTCGTCGTAGTGGGAGATTCCCCCACCGAAATACTTAGAGTACCCGCCTACGGAAGTGTTCGCATCCAGAACGCCAACCGACCAGCTTCCGCTGCTCTGGCTTGCCAGGCAGAGGTCTCCGGCATCTCCGCTTCCCGGAATACGCTGAAAACTGATCCGCGCGTCCTCGCCATTAGAGACCTTGATGTCTCCGGGCGCGCCAGCTCGATAGCTGTACACGCAGTTTTCCTGCCAGTCGGAGCCATCCCACCAGAGACAGTACAGGTAGTTGTTAGCCGAACTGGAGGTTGCCACATACATGTTGTCGTTGGCATCAAGGTCCATCGCCAGCTCTCGGCTCTGAAAGGCAGAATTTCCAGATACGTTGCGGAGAACGTACTCTGTGCCATCCCAGGAAAAACGGTTGATACCGTCGTTAGTGGCAGAGTAAGCAACAGCCGGATAGTCGTTGGAGTCCACCGCCATGTCGCAACCTCGAATGGTAGTGTAAGTGGATCCCATCACCTCGGTTTGCCAGACATCAGCGGCATGGATAAAGGAAACGGATAACAGCAGGATAAGGGCAATCAGGCGTGTTCTCTTCATGGTAGTCCCTTTAGGAAAAGATAAACGGTTTTTTGACGATAGTCCAACCACCATCGCCACCCGTAGTTTAGTCGGAAACTAATAATTTTTCATGGCAAACTCCGCGTATTTTTTGGAAATACTTCTGAGGATAATCACTTTAACCTGGACAGACTTGACACCGATTGTGTAAAAATCGCGCGAGGGATTCATCCGGCTAATCGCGAGGCGATGGCGGCAGCTTGAAGCTGCACACAGACTCGCGGTGGGCGTTCACTTCGATTTACAGGTGAGTTCCCGCGTTTAAGGTCAACTAAGCCGGACTGCCCGCAGGCAGCTTGAAGCTGGCAACGCAGTGCGTTGCATCACAGAGCTGGGCTTCGCCCAGAAAACCTTGAGCTTGTCCGCTCACTCCGTAGCTTATAAAAAAGCGTGCCAACGTCGTCCCTGGCTTTTTAGATAGCATCATGCTGATACTACAGCAGTTAGAGGTAAGAATACTACATCTCTTGAACGAAAACATTCTCGATACTGCTGATTATTCTTGGATGCTTCACCGCCGCAGGACTAGCCGTAATAATCATCTTGCTAGTACACCTGAAGCCTGACGATAGAGCCATCTTCCCGCCACTTTTTGTTTCTTCTGACGTGAACACAGCCGTGCGGCATAACAGACTGTCTTTCAAGATGTCATCGCTCAAGTGCAGTCCATAGCCAGGTAATTACCCCTGCTTGTGGATGAATACAGCGAAATCGGAGTATCCCGTTGCCAAAAACCAGCCGACTCAAAATGGGTAGGCTGGTGATTTATTCACGCTCCACGGGGACAAAAAATCATCTTTCACCACGCCCTTACACTTTTCAAAAAAAAGGAGTACAATACGCCCCGTTCAACTTCCAAACTACCAACGGGGGACTACCCATGAACCTGATTGAAGCTATCGAAAAGAAAGCATTGCTGCTGGATTGCGCGGCAACCACCAAGTCCGAGCTGCTGGAGACGCTGATAGTCAAGCTCTGCAAGTCCAGCCGGGTCAAGGATTGCGATGCCGTCCGCGAGGCAATTACCGACCGCGAGGAGCTTTCCTCCACGGGAATGGGGCGGGGTATCGCCATGCCCCACGCCCGGTTGAGCAGGGTCTCCTTCCCCACCCTGGGGTTCGCCAGAGTCGCCGACGGCGTGGAGTACGACTCTGTGGACGGTCAGCCAGTGAAGCTGGTCTTCATGCTGCTCACTCCCGCCAGCAACCCGGAGCTTAACGTCCAGTTGCTGGGCAAGCTCTCGCGCGTCTGCAGGAAGGACGAGAACCTGGAGAAGCTGCTCACCGTAGAGAAGACCGCTGACCTCCTCGCCCTGGTGCGGGAGTGGGATGCTGAGAACGGCTTCGGAGCCTAGCCCTCCATGGAGTTTGATTACAAAATAATCGTTGCCCTGGTGGTTTTCGTTTTCGTCTATTTCGCCGTGGTAACAGACAAAATCAGCCGCACAAAAGCGGTGGTCTTTGGTGCCATGCTCCTGCTGGTTGTTGGGGTGATGGAGGCCGAAGTCGCCTGGGTGAAGTACATTGACTTCGAGGTGCTGGGGCTGCTGATCGGGATGATGATCATCGCCGGAATCATCGGTGAGACTGGCATCTTCCAGTTCGTGGCACTCAAGGCAGTCCGCTGGACGAAGGGTCGCTACTGGCTGCTGACGGTATCGCTCAGTATCATTACGGCGATTTTCTCCGCCTTCCTCGATAACGTTACCACCATCCTCATCCTCGGCCCTATTGCCATTTTCGCCTCCGATGCCCTCCACCGCAAACCCCTGCTGATGCTGATTACGGTTACCCTTGCCAGCAACATCGGTGGAATGGGAACCCTCATCGGCGACCCGCCCCACATGCTCATCGGCTCGGCGGTGGGACTCTCCTTTAATGATTTCATTGTCAACCTGGGTCCGATGGCGATTATCGCCCTGATTGTTACCCTGGGGTTAATCTACCTGATGAACCGCGCCAGCTTCAAACGGCGGGCAGACAAGGAATACAAACCCAGCTTCGATGAGAGACGTTACCTCAAGGACAAGAGCAAAACCGTCCTCAGTCTGGTCATCCTCGCTCTGACAATCATCGCCTTTACCATCCTGCCCGGGTACGGCATCTCCGTTGCCGTGATTGCCCTCTTCGGTGCCAGCGCGTTGATGCTGCTCCACCAGGGTAAGGTCGAGAAGCTGCTGGCTCACGTGGAATGGCCGCTGATCTTCTTCTTCTTCGGTCTCTTCGTTATCACCGGAGCCTTGCAGGAGACCGGAGTTGTCGCCTGGGTTGGCGAGCATCTCGCCGGAGTAACCACTGACCCGCTGCTCTTCACGATTATTATCCTCTGGGCAAGCACCATCGGCGTTGCCTTTATCTCGGCTGTACCCTTCGTGGCGGTGATGATTCCAATCATCATGCACGCCATCGCGCTGATGGGACTCTCCCCGGCGGAGGCAGAGCCTATCTGGTGGTCGCTTAGTATCGCGGCGGCGATTGGTGGCAATGGCACAGTCATTGGCGCGGCGGCTACAATGGCGGCGGTCTCTATCTCCGAGCGTACCAGCGAGCCGATAACCTTCCGCAACTACCTGCGCTTTGGAATGCCAACCCTGCTGGTGACCCTCGTTGTCGCCACAGCCTACCTCTGGCTGCGCTACTTTGTCTGGGTATAGACAGGTGAGAAACCCTCTCGCAGCGTTGGTTTTGATGTTGTAGGGGAGGGGGTGTCCACACCCTCCCGCGAGATGGACGTAGTCCATCTTCTGCTGACCCGCTCAGAGGTCTCTCCCTAAGCCCCTCACCCCGACCCTCTCCCCAGGGGGGAGAGGGAGAGTAACCTCCATTTACCGATAGCTATTCAAAGATCACGGAAAGGGAGTAAACATGCCTTCCCGCCTCGTCAAAGACTTCATGACCACCGAGCTGATCACCTGCCAGCGCGGAGATAAGCTCCGTGATGTCGCCGCTCTCTTTGCCAGGCGGCCCATTGGTGCCGTTCCAGTGGTGAAGAAAGACAACCTCCTCTGCGGGATTCTCTCCAAGATAGACCTCCTCGGCTTCTTCCTGCCCGAATACCTGGAGTTGTTCAGCAACATCGACTTCATCCAGGACTTCTCCACGCTGCAATCGTG
>SWBW01009636.1_pt1 | contig 13276 bp, 17 predicted proteins | sample 4693041 | NCBI WGS metagenome assembly SWBW01 (sample SAMN10267271, study PRJNA491770) | bioreactor metagenome | isolation source: DHS bioreactor inoculated with marine methane seep sediment | place: Japan: Omine Ridge, Nankai Trough | collected 2006-05-06 | reverse complement strand
AATGTGGCACCAAAGATAAGGAATATTGTTGCAAATGAGATTGTAAATGCTGTAAGTGCGAATTTTTTATGGCGATCATTTTTAAAAATAATCGATCCTATGGCAAATAGAATTAAAAGTAAAAAGAAAGCTCCCAAAGGTACAATATAACCAATTAAGAAAATGATAATGGATGCAGCAAGTGTCACAAATACAAAAGTAAAAGAGTACTTTTCGGTGCCATAATATTTAATTACAAGATGCAATAAAACAGAGCAAATCGGCAACGGAAGTAACATTACTAATAGTCCTCCATCCAATAATTCATTACCGATAAAAAAACCGGTAAATAATGATATAATGCCTACAAATAAAAATATAAGATTAATCCACCATTTCTCTTTGTTTGTTGTGCTATTCATTGTTTATTCCTCCTTTTGGTTAAGTATTTTAATTTTGTAATGCAAACTTATTGAACATTTATCGAATATTCGAATTGATTCATAGCCGACTTTTCTGTATTTATCATACTAGACTCAGGTTAATGTCATGGAGGATCGGAACCTCCATTTTGCCCAGTTGATAGCTTTTCTTTACATTGACAACATCAATAACGGGGTTGTCATTGTTCGATTTGTGCATAATTTGTTCTTCCATATTATCACCCTAACGATGTAATCAAACGTGTCTATTAATCAACAAGTCCAACTACAATCGTTCTTATTTACATTTAAAGCTTTCTATTAATCAGCAGGTTTGGAAAATAATTGGGACCAGTATAGATTTGGGGCACAAAAAATCGATCAAAAATATCCAGTAACACTGGCGAAGTTCTCAGTATACTTCCAGATCAGATCTATGAGATTATGTGCCAGATAGTGTTTAGCATAATATTCAGATTTACATCAACCCAGGACTGACGATTCTTTTTCACCTTCTGCCCGACGATTCCCATAAGATTTTCAACATGATTATTGTTATCGGGAATCTGTATTCCCTTTGTTGCCAATTCTGCAAATAGCGTTACTTTGCCCCCGGTTTTGAGAATGAATTTGCCAGCATTACTATCTTTATTTTTTGATAGTAACTCATTGGCAATTACCAGCAACTCTTCTTGAGTTTGATCTATTCTCCATTTGAGTCTCGCAAAATCAGAATCTTTTCTATGCTTTTTCACTGAATTTTTCAATGTCGAAATGATTCTGCTGATATCTTTTTTGATTCTCATTCGATCCTCTTTTGGATATTGCTCCTTCCACAAATAATACATCGAAGTTTTAACAAAATGATTTGTACATTGTTGAATTCTATATCCATATGTCTCCAGATTCAATTGTAATTTAACGTCCCCATCGCATACGGCATAGACTTCATCAGACAATCCATAATTATATTTAATGTGGGTCAATGTTTCTGACCAACTCTTAGCCGTACCCAGGTATAGTAGATATTCTTCCTCCAATTCCAAATTGAGCCCTAAAACACCCTTGATGCTGGGACGACCGCCCGATCTTCTTTTTGATTTAGTATCATCGATGATTATGGCGTCAATAGTTTGGCCATCGTATTGTGAATAGATTGAATGTTTGACGGGTAGCGAGTCGTTTTCATAGAATATCTTCTTTAATTTGAAAGGACTTACTTTGATTTCCTGCAGAATGCCAATTAGAAAAGATGCTTCTGAGAATGATACGATTGTGCAGAGATATTTCCATGAAGGATAGTACATGGAATCAAGCATGTTTTTAACTCTGTTATGCAGATAAGGCACTATGAACGTTTTTTTCCCATATCGTTGAGTGTTCTCTTTGCTTGGAAATCAAATTCAAAATGGTGTGTTTTTATATGCACATTTTTGCTACCTTTTCTTGCATTCACGTGTTGTGCCATATCATCCTGCAAACTATCGAGATACTTCCTGGCAATTTGTCCATAGATATCCTGGGCAAGAATCTCCTGCTCAAGATCTTCGATACTATTGATTATATCGTCGTTGATATCAAGTTCAACAATCACTTTTCGTTTAGTCATATATAACTAGATCAGTGACGTTTTTATTAAAATATGTTACGAATTATTTTAGAATGGATACTGTGCCCGAGTAAAAACTGGTCCCAATTCTTTTATAACGAGGTTCTCTTCCTGATCTGACCAGAGAGCTTTTTCCAGATCGGAATAATTGATTGAGAGCTTTCTGGAAGCCTTGTCTAGCACTTCTTTTCTTTGTTTTGAACTCGTGACAAAACCGCTACATTCATGGAAGACTGCTCTTCTTGCATAAATTGGGTCAATAACAGAATCCTTTTCGATATTGCATCTCCTCTCAAGTATCTGAGCCAATCCTCTTATTAACCGATAGTTGATCTCCTCAAATCCTTCTATTTCTTCAATGAGTTCTCCATATGATTTCCCAACATGCCTCTGGAATATGTCGATAACCGAGCTGGAAATATCTATATGTTCTTTATCCAGTGCGGCATAAATTGGTTCAATTTTCCCCTTATATGTCCTAGTAGTAAGCAAGTCGCTGGTTAACATTTCTTTATTACCTTAGTGATTTCTTTCTCTTTCTTGCTGTGTTAACTTCACTTGTTTCTGCTGATATGATTTCATACAGGACAGCTTCTTTTCCTTCTTTCTTTCGAAGTATTCTGCCCAGCCGTTGTATAAAAGCTCTTTCGCTTCCTGTTCCACTTAGAATTATTCCCACATCAGCATCTGGAACATCTATCCCCTCATCCAGGACTTTTGAAGTTACAACTGCTTTATATACACCCGATCTGAACTTGTCAAGTATCTCACCTCTTTCTTTGCTTACGGTTCTATAAGTAATAGCTGGGATGAGGAATTCTTTTGATATTCTGTGGACCATTTTGTTGTGTTCAGTGAAAATGAATAGTTTCCCTTCTTTATGCATTTTTAAGATTTCTGAGAGTTTTTCCATTTTCGAGGTGCTATTAAGGGCAATGGTCCTTGCCGTATTTCTTGCAAGGAGAGCTTTTCTGGCGTTAGGGTCTCTTCCACTTCTCATCACTATCTTCTGAAAATCTGCTGAACTTTGAATCGTAATATTGTTTCTTCTGAGATAGTCCTTAAAAATTCCATGGTTCAAGTCATATTCCTTTTTCTCTTCATCAGTTAACTCAACTGGAATCTTTTCAAGTCTAAATGGTGAAAGATGCTCACCGGCAAGCTGTTTCACCTTTTTCTCAAAAACCTTACCTCCCACAAGTCGATTAAGTTCTATATGTAAGCCGTCTTCCCGCTCATAGGTAGCTGTAAGACCCATCCTTAAAGGTGAAGCAAACATCTCAGCTATGTGCCGGTATCCTTCTGCTGGAAGGTGATGAACTTCATCAAAAATTATAAAATTAAACCTGTTTCCCAGTCTTTCAGCATGAATATATGCAGAATCATACGTAGATACCGTTAAGGCTCTGATTTCCTGTTTTCCTCCACCCAAAATTCCAACATCTACATTATTTTGGAATCCTTCTTTCAATTTAGAACGCCACTGATTCACGAGATCAAGAGTTGGTGCTATTACTATAGTAGGTGTATTTAGCATGGATATTGCTTCTATTCCGATAATTGTTTTACCACTTCCTGTTGGTAATACGAGTACACCACGTTTACTATTTTTACTCCATTCATCTATGGCTTTTTTTTGATAATCTCTCAATATAATGTTGTTTTGAATTTGAAATTCTGGGCACGGAAAAAGGTCGAAAACAGTATCAATAAAATCGATGCATGAATTGTTTAGATAATCTACAATATCTTTATAGTGTAAAGCCATTGCCCTGAATGTTTTGGAACGCTCATCCCAACTAGTGTTGGGAATACGAACATTTCCTCGGACTACGATAGTGCCTTGATTGAAGCTAAGTTCCATTGTATGATCAGCAATCTATCTATATCATGTGTTTAAAAGGTTTAAGTAAGCAGAGTGAAACTAATGGGTGGTTAACAATGTCTACCCTAATGTTAGTGTCCGGGGCCTGTTGGGGTAAAATCATCGGTCCTTTGCTATTTCATGTGGGTGATCGGAAATCCAGATGTCCCGGGAAGCTATTCTTTAAACAGCCTTTTCTAACGTCTTAGCAGAGAGTTTCATGAAGACATTGAAATACGAAGAGGTCTACCTTTCGGATTATAGGACTTTCGTTGAAGCGTTTGATAACTTTGAGAATTTTATCGAGAGTGTCTATAATGAAAAACGACTTCATTCGAAGATAGGATATCTACCGCCAATAGAATTTGAGGAGGCGTTAACTTTAAATAGTGTTGCTTAACTACCTGTCCGCTGGAAGGGGTGCACTCCAAATAAAACGAATTCTGTCATGAAAGAAGAGATTCATGACACTCCTTTGGATTGGCTTGATTTTCTTGAATTCCATAATCTAACATAAAGTAGTACACTACCCTTCAATGACAAGATCTTACATGCGGTCGGATTTACTTGAAGTACATCCGGGTATACAGATAGAGACGGTCTAACAATTCATGATTTTGGGGGAAATAAGTTCAAATATGGCTTAAAATCAAAAAATAAGTGGTGAAATTTTTGCTCACAGCAATTGTTAGACAGCCTCGATATACAAAAACAATAAGCCAATAAAAATCCTTAACCGATGACGCATGAAGAGGTATGTTAAGACGCAAAGTACTAAAGAAGAAAAGGAAGGTTGCAAGCAAATGAAACTTTTGGACTTCGAATAAAAACTGAGTTGTAAAGCGACGGCACGTCATTCCCCTCAGCTCTGCTGCGGTTGGGTGTGCCGTCGCAACTTTTGACTAATAAAGGAGGCATTTTCGCCAGAATACCATTAGCTCAACTCAACCGATTAAAGCGGTTTTAATTACCTCCCAACAATGGTATGTAAAAAGAATGAGTATAGTAATCCGTAATAATAAAAATTCAAATTTTGTATTGTATATTTTATCACCCCTAAAATCAACTCCTACATGCAAACATTGTTTGTTTCTGTGGGACTGGTCAGCACCCCTGCCCGATTCGTCCTCCTTGCCTATCTCACCGACCTCAACCTCAACCTCAAGGCCGTACCCCCCCATCTTCTCTTCGATATGCCTTCCAACCTCTATGGTGGCATTGATATTATCTGGTAGCTCCCCCCTTATATTGCCGCCCTGGAAATTGAACAGGTGGAACGCATCAATATTGCTAAAGGCTTCTATCTTGTCTGAAGTTGATGCATACACGTTAAAACCCCTGTCTGCTGCCAGTTTAGCTTCAAATGACGGGTGGGTTTTCACTACACCCACTATCTCCATATCATCCTGGGCAGAAACTGCATCTCCTACTCGCTTTCCTATGGTACCGTATCCATTAATAGCAATCTTTGCTTTTGACATTTCCCAATAGGCAATTTTTCCTCCATCTTTAAGATACAGCAAATACATGAACTGATGGGTGGACAAATGCACGACAAAACAGTGGATAAACTTCTACACAAGGATGCGATGTATCAACTTGAATGGGATTTGAAGAACAAGTTCGACTTTTCTGAAATACTAGCTGATGCATTAATGCAGCGAATGCGAATATTTCTTGAAGAGAACAATTCTGATAATTTAGGAGCTGGAGATATTCACTATTGGGGTGTAAAGAAGAATGAGCCCTCGGGGAAATCATTAGATGAGATGGAGAAAGAACAGATCAAACTCACTCTTTACCATCCAGATGACCATGAACTTTTACGGGAGCAAGGAATCAGACCCCTCCGACAGTGCAAGATCATGCGAATGACCATTGAGGCAAAGGAGCAGGGAGTTCTCCTGACACAAGATGACTTAGCTCTCCTTCTCTGCTGCACAGATCGAACAATCCGAAATGACGTAAGAGAACTGCGCAAAATGGATATTACCGTTCCCACACGTGGTCAGATCAAGGACATTGGAAAAGGAGTTTCTCATAAAGCAAAAATCGTGGAGGAATACCTTAAAGGATATGAATATTCAGAAATCAGACGCAAGACACATCATTCTGATGCGAGTATTGATCGATATATTCGTGACTTTCTCAGAGTGGTTTACCTGGCCTCTAAGGATGAAAATATATCCAAGATCCGTCAGGTTACACGGCTTTCTGAACGCTTGATTCAAGAGTACCTGGAACTTTATGAGACGTTTTCCCGAGAGGATTGTCCCAGACTCAAGGATTTGATTAAGAATTCTTCTACAAATTTGAAAAAAATAAGCAGGAGGATAATATAATGAAGTGTGACCATAGAGATGGATATTACAATCCACAACTCGATCGAAATCTCGTGACTGTACTCTGCAATCGTTTCCGGGAAAGATACAGGTTCCTGGGTGGAGAAGAGATCACTCATTTCATTGTAGAGGATATCCTGGAAGTAGTCGATGAATACAGACGGCCGCTACCTGAAGTAAAGAAAGGGCAGATCGTATGGGATGGGATTGAACTGGAACAGAAACGCAAACCTGGATATGGTTTATCCATGAAGAATACAAATGTTAAACCTGTTGTTCTAACACTTATCGCCGAAGAGGATATTAAAAGGCTCAAAGAGGGTATTAGCAGCAAAGAAATTAAAAAAGAGGTAACTGAACGTCTCTTCAATGAAGCAATAGAGCAAGAGGTTGTGTTGAATCATGTTGATGCAAGCTTGATATTGAAATGCTGTCCATCCACTATTGGAAGGTATGTGAAGGAGATTGAGAGCGAGAAAAATATCCAGATACCTGATAGGGGAAAGATACATGATCTTGGACCTGCTGTCACGCATAAGAAGGAAATCGTCAGATATATGCTACAAAACTATTCACAGCCTGAGATCAAGAGACGTACAAACCATTCAGGAGAAGCCGTGGATCGGTATCTTCGAGATTATAATCGTGTGAAAGTATTGCGTAATAAACACACACCGCAGGAGATATCATTTGCTACGGGATTGAGCATCTCACTAGTCGATGAATATATAGATCTGATCAAAGAAATGGAAGGAAAGGATGGAGAAAATTTATGTACATAAAGGCAATGTATGAGGTGGAGGAAATTGTTCCTTATTTTATTACCATAATATTATTGTAGTAACAATGATTGTTTTTTTGATGTATTCTAATTGATATTTTCTATCAATGCTTCATTTCTCGTCATATCCACGCGTTGTATCCGTCCGGGCAAGGTCATGGTATCTCCAAAGATTCCTGTGACGGTGATCTCATTTCCATCCACAACCAACCGTACAACATCTTCCATTAATGTTGTTTTATCCTTCCCGTCAATTAGAATGGCATTTAATTCACACATGGTAATCAAATAACTGATAAGTGGCATAAAGAAATAAAATGTTCGAAACAGCACTTTAATCGTGTTACCATCCGTCAGTAAAAGCACCAGGTCTTGTTAAATAAACAAGCACGATAGGGCAATTTTGAGCATTAAGGCTATGGCAGTATTTCTTCATATGTGCCTCATCTGGAAAATAATGACTTACGCTTGCTGTGCAACGTGAATCTACTAAAAATATACATGCGTGATCGGTTAAGTGATGAATCGTGATAAATTGCCAATGTTTTAGTAAATTATTGACTAAAAACATGATCTGATATTGGGGCTATAACAATCGATTTTTAATATTTGGTGGAAAATCATATGATTATATTCACTCAAAAACAACAAGCGTTTAAGGAATAAAATCCCTTAACCGATCACCAATGTAAAAATATACATATATAACCCGTATTATCTCACCTGGCCATATTTTTTTAATAATTTGCGATTACTAATTATATCCTAAGATTTGTTCCCTCAAAAAACTTTGTTTTTCTACCTCAACATTGAAATATCATATTCGTGTCGCAATACATCCCATTAAACAGCCACCGCTTAAAGCACATCCTCGAACAACCACCCGAACTCCTGCGGCCTGTTCAGGAAATCCAGCTTACCTATATCCTGCACAAGCCCGTATATCTCCCTGCCCCGGACCAGCCCCACCTCACTGAAACTCTTGGGTTTTGCTTCCCTAACCTCAGGCACATCCCTGTAACCGGGGTTGGCAATAAATCCATCCTCTGTCAGATAGTAAGCCGCTCCATGCAGTTCCACGTATGGCTCATACACCGAAGAGAACTCCCTGGACACCCAGTTTGTCATCTTAAGTTCCTTATTGCTGGTATTGATGGTCACATGGCCGTAGTCCGGCGGAAGGAATAGACCTATTTACCTATCTCCATCTTCTTATTGGTCTTTGCAATTGATTTTGCCCCATCTGATTCCAGTTCGCACATGGCCCGGATTGCATCCACATTCTCAGGCACAACATCCGACTCCTGGTGGATAGCCTGGAAAAAGTACAGTTCGCCGTGGTACTTGCTGATACTGTCCTTCCATATCACGTTCTCAAACATATCGATGCGGCTGCGCCCCAGGTCCCTGGCAAGTTCCATGACCTCTGCCGTGCTATTGATGTTATCTTCACCCGATACGAACCTGTTACGGGGCCTGCCGGCATACATGTTAATGATATCCTGCAGCTCGAAATCTTTTTCCAGCTCAACATTCAGTGCATGGAAATGCATAATCATGGTGGACAGTTTCACAGCTACCGTAGCAATTTCAAGATGTGGCAGGATGGAATTCACATCCGGCCCGTGATGGCTGGGTAAGCTGATAGGATTTGGTACAATAGCGTTTATCGGGCCGCTCTTGATATTTCCCGGGTCTGCCGCCCTTCGCATTAGGGTGACCCTGGACTTCTTAACACCGTTTTTTTAGTCCAGGGGATATCCAGGACGGTCAGGCAACTGCTGGCACTGGCAGGGCTGCACTATGGGGCTGGTTGTCCTTTGCCTAGTTGCTGCGCATATCAAGGGCTGGGCTTCGGGGATATCCAGGTCTTGAGTGTGTGGCTTACGTCCCTGCAGCTGCAGTGATCAATAAGACAGCCAAGGATGCCATAAACTTGCCACGTGGCAATGCCCTAATCAAAATGTATGTTCACAATTTATTGCTCGGGAGTAGTTATATGGCTTAATCTTGTGCACTCGTCAATACCCTTTATTTGATTCCCCCCCTGTCCAGGCATAAAAGTGGATCTTCATGCCGAAATTAATCTTCAATATCCCGTCCTCAAAACCGCTATCGGGAAACGCTGCACGTCTTTCTACGTGTAATACCTTCACACGTATATCTTTTTTCGCCTTGAATCTCTGTATTTTTGAGCACTGTAACTATCGTATCGCTGAAAGGCGATGACCTGAAGGTCTTCCGCCTCAGTGATAGCGTAGCGGGTGGGAGCACCCTTGGTGTGGTGACTCATAGTATTTTGGTCAGCCAAAGAGCTTGCTTGCGTTTTTGTTATGATGACCCCTGTTGATAGCAGTTATTGTTGAACTTTTCATAAAGTAATATCTTTTTTTTATTCTTCAAGAAAGGTTCTTACCATGCCCAGTGGTGTGGAGGATACTCAAAGCCATCGGGCGGTTTCACACTTGAATATTATAAAAATCCATATTATCAAGTGTTTTACGTGCTTCGACTGCACAATCATAAGAAGGTATTCCCTTATCCTTCATTTGCCCGACCATGCCAGCAAAAAGCTTATCCGAATAATTCCTGTTAAAGAAAATAAAATCATTTGAATATGGCTTTGATCCATGAAAATTTCCTGCGATTGCTTCAACATCCTTTACCAGTGGCCCATCTATCCAGGTTACATTAATACTACTACCCATGGAATACCTTTCAATCCTTACGGAAAATTTATGGCGTGGGAACTGTGTTTTTAATTCTTTTCTGACCAATTTGGCTACTTCTTTGGTGTCCATATATTCCATTTTCTTATCCTCCGGTGCATCCTTGCCTATGTCTTACTATATCGGTTCCCATTTAAAAATCTACCTTTAACTGTTAAAGGAAACCTTTAAATAATACTTAATACAAATATTAATTTAGTGAAATGTTCTGGAGGAAAAACATATGAAAAATATGATCTACGAAACAATGTATAATAAGCTGGTCAAACTTGGTATCATAAATGAGGATGGTGGCCTGAAATTTGATGAATACCTCAAACTTAAATCTGGGAATTACATGGACTTAAACATTGATCATTTGAGTCACAAAGACGATGACCGCAGTATTGTGATCTCATTGGCACATAATTTCATTCAGAATGGCGATGTTATGGCAGACCCGGACATGGAAATTAAAATCATTCCATCCATGAAGATGGTTGAAGCCTTGACCTTTCAGCAAGATTCAACTGGTACATATCAGCAAGTATATCTCGAAGATGGCAGATTTTATCCTACACTTAAGAAGGATTTAAACGATTTCCTTAATTCTTGGTTGAAAAACCTGATCCAACAGGGATTTAACAACGATTAAATTTTTTGGAGCGGCAAAGATGGAACGTGTGGTTAAGAATTGTGGGAATTGCAAGAACTCTACATATAATCCCGATGGAAATGGAATAATATATAGATGCCAGATCAACGGATCAATCGGTAATGATTGCAAACCAATTGAGTGTGAAAATTGGAATCTGAGATGATATTAAAACAATATCTTTTTACACTTTAACCGATAAAGGATTAAAGTGCATGACAAATCCAGGGCCAACAAAAACCACTTTTCAGCGAAAATATACTGAAGAACAAGTAATTGATCTATTGAAAGAAAACAGCATTATGTCTGCCCGTCAGATTTCAGATAAAATGGGATGTCATAAAAAAACAGTTGAATCATTGATTAAAAAACTACTTGAATCTGATAGTATCAACCGGGTAAATGTGCGAACTGAAGCGAAACCATTGTGGGTATATAGCTTGAAAAATAGTGAGTCGGGAAGTGAATGAAAAAGCACGACCATGTTTTCGAAAAACGGGGCATCGTGAGGATACTCAGTATCTATATTGCTTTTGGTTTACTGGTTAGAATGTTTTAAATGCGTCGCTTAATTTAAAGACATAAAACATATTTTATCCCTCTCTTTGATCTACCAAATTTCCATTGACATCATACAATCTCGCAGTATCGCCATCATTGTTCCAGATAGGCCTGCCACTTCCCCAGTATAGTTCAGTTGCGGTATTCGTTCCTTCTTCAGTATGAACTGTCACTGTTGATCCAGATTCTAAGGAAAATGGTGGGAATGTATATGTGAATTTGTCTCCCTCGTCTTTGAGTTCCCATCCAGTCAATGAGATAGAAGAAGTTCCAGTATTCGTAATCTTCACCCACTCCTCATCAAGAGAAAGGTCAGTGATTTGTACTGTAGAGGACATGGTTTGATTGGACTCATTTTCTGCAGGTACGTTTGTTGAAGCTGAACTGTTATCATCGTCCCGATCAATCCAGAACACAGCATAAACCGGATAATGGTCTGATACCGCAATCGTTTCATCGTAGTTCAGCCCATATTCAGTATCGAACCTGAACACCCCGCAATCACCCGTATAATCGGATGTGTCTGTGAGTATAATGCGGTCGTATGTGTAATTGGTTGATTTTGTTGTAGTGTCCTGGCTGTTATCAATGATCCAGGCATATTCAGTGCTACTCATATCAGAGGCAGAGTTCTCATTGAAGTATGATCCGTCAGCATTGAGATCCCCCATTACAATGAAATCCTGCTCGCCAGGATACTCGCTCTGTGCGTATTCAACAACATCATCCAATGTGTTAATTTCTTCAGTAGCTTCGTCTGGATCTGTGTGGATTGTAATAAGCACCGCATCAAAGTTGCCGTTTGGTGTTCTGAAAGATGTGATGTAAGGCTGTCTATGGAACGGGTCTGTGCCGGTAGGTTCGGGGTATGTGTGTGGAGTGCCGGTCAGTTCAATTGTCTGAGTATTGTAGATGTATGCGTATTGTTCCTTGCTGCTCGTTCTACCGAGTCGTTCACTTACTACAAAATCATACTGCGAACTATTTTCGTTCACATACGTGACCAAAAGGGGGATAGAAGTTTGTGATTGATCCCGGATTTCCTGTACTGCAACCACATCATAGGTACGCACTATTTTAGCAAGTGTATCCATGACGTCAGGTTTTGATGCTTTGGTAATGCCAAATACCTGAATGTTGAAAGCTGCTATTTTAACTGTATTATCTGAAATCAGGGTTACTGTTTCATTGGGAGTACGTACAGGTGTAATTGTGGGTGTTGGCGTTATTTCCGGAGTTGGTATAGCTATCCCGGTAGCAGTTGAGGTTGGAGATAATGACACATTGTTTACACTATCTTCAATACAACCTGAAATTAGTATAATCACTGCTATAACTAATATGTATGAGATGGTTCTTCCTGTGATCTTATTTTTAATTATTCTTAGATTCATATCTAAATCCCCCTTAATCTATCTAATATTCTCACTGCAGTAGGTAACTCTGATCTTTTATGATATACATGTTTTTCTTTCCTGTGGCTTTGGAAGCGATCCTTTACAAGGGACCTGGTAGATCGTCCTGGCGATCCAAGCCTGTGCAACAGCACCCTGATAGATCAGGCCAGTCATGAAGTAAAAAATTAAGAAAATCGAAAACGGCTATAACCACTCTGACATATTAAAGAATCTAATGTTTTTTAGTGTCTGGAATTTTCGTGATCTTAGTATGGTCCCTTATAGATATATTGCGTGTAAAAATGTCTATTTCAACTACATTTTCACTAATTCCAAAAACATTACCACCATAAATATTATTGTCAAAATTCCAAAGTACCTTTACTCGGTCGCCAATTGAAATTTTATTTCCTTTAGAATCTTTCATTTTGACCACATCATTAAGATGCGCCCAGAAAAACTAATTGGCTTGAATAGTATGAGACTGGGCACATCAGTGCGCCCTAAAAACTTCGAAGGGGATTATGAAGAAAAGGGCGCACAATATGAAAAGACACAGTGTGATTTAAACGTTTTGATTTCTTAAAGAGCTGTCCAGACCAGGCAGGTCATAAAGCCCAGGGCCGCAAAGAGCAAATCCTTCTTAAGTTCTGGTTTCATTTTTTGCGCTCCTGCAGGGCAGGAAATCCGTTTACATTGTTCCAGTCGTAAGTTCTACCTTCTTGTAGGTTAAATATACACACTGCATCCGGCGATATGGTAATCTTGTAATATCCGTTTTTATCTTTGCTCAGTTTTGCCATAAAATCCTATGCTAATATTAGGTTAACATTATTAAGATTTTAGATTAATAAGCTTTGTGATTGGTTTTTCCAGATGTGTTTTATAAAAACATGCACCTTTTAGTTAACTGATGTATACATCAGTGACCCTTGCATCGGACAGCACATCTTCCAGG
>SWBW01008675.1_pt1 | contig 13359 bp, 9 predicted proteins | sample 4693041 | NCBI WGS metagenome assembly SWBW01 (sample SAMN10267271, study PRJNA491770) | bioreactor metagenome | isolation source: DHS bioreactor inoculated with marine methane seep sediment | place: Japan: Omine Ridge, Nankai Trough | collected 2006-05-06 | reverse complement strand
CCTCGAAGCTGTCCTTGCCGTCATCCTCGCCTTCGTCCTCCTCGTCCTGGATCCCGTCGCGGTCGTTGTCGGGTTGATCGGCGGGGCCTGCGGGTTTCTTGGGCGTGGTGGATTGCCAGCCCATCCGCCGGCCTTGCATCAGCGCCACCAGTCGCGTCAGCGCCGGGTCGTGGATCCGCGGCGGCGGCGCCGGCGTCCAGGGCACCTGCCCTGGCTCGGTGCGCGGCCGCGGCGTGGGCGTGAAGTCGCGCTTGCGCCCCAGGGTCCAGGTGGGCAGCTCGGGCACCGCCAGCAGCTGCGTCGGCAGCCCGGTGGAGAAGCGCAGCCGCGCGCGGTCCCAGTCCTCACCGCTGCGCTGGTTCACGGTGGCGTAGTAGGTCGCCTCCACCGCGCGCCGCGCCGGCAGGTAGCGCAGATCATAAGAGGGCACCCAGCGCACCCCGGCCACGCGGTACGAGAGCCGCACCTTGTGCGCGCCGACGCCGCCGGCCACCGTGGCCACCACCCGCGAGACCTGGCGGTTGAGCGCCGCCGGGTCGAAGCCCTCCCGCGCCTCGACCTTGAGCTTGTGCAGCGCCTTGTGCTGGGTCCGGCGCTCCGCCGCCAGGAGCGCCAGGCGAGCGCGCAGCTTGCCCGAGCGCTGACCCATCCAGCTCAAGATCTGCTGCCAGGCGCCGGCGAAGAGGCCCTCGGGCCCGGGCCGCGGAGCGGTGCCCGTGGGCTCGCGGCGCAGGCCCAGCGCCTCGATGAAGCTCAGCTCCTGCTGCAGCACCTGGCGCTCGTCCTCGAGATCGGTCAGCCGGTCGGTGACCAGCTCGATCTTGTCCACGAGCTCCTTGGCCTTGGCCTGCTGGGGGAGGTTGCCGCGGGTGCGGATCACCTCCACCCCCTCCACCCGCGCGCTCTTGCACTCCACCTTCAGGGTGCCGGGCAGCGCCAGCCTGGGCAGGTCCACCAGGGCCACCCGCCGGGCACCGCGAGCCTTGAGCGCCACCTTGGCCTCACGAAAGACCCGCGCCTCGGTGCTGTAGACCAGCACGGTGTCGATCTTGGCCGGGACCAGCTCGGGGGGCGGTGGCGCGGTGGCCGCGCGCGCCGCTGTGGGCGCCGCGGCCAGGCTCGCCAGCGTGACGAGGGCTCCTGTGCAGAGTGCAAGCTTCATGGATCGCTCCTGTGATGAAACTTCGGTGGTTCGATATACGGGCGCGCTGCCGTGATCCTTTCCGGCACCTGCACATATGGGTACACTCGAGACCATGGCCCTGTACAGAGGACACCGCCGCAGCTGCCCCGCCTGCCGCTCCGCCATGGACGAGATCCCGGTCCCCCTGGCCAGCGGCGAGCAAGCCAAGATCGACCACTGCCCCCAGTGCGGGGGCGTCTTTTTGGAGTTCTTTGACGGCGACCCGAGCGAGCTGGCCCGCGGTACGCTGGAGCGCCTGGTGGATCAGGACAGCGACGCGGCAGACAGGGCGCACGAGACGGTCACCTGCCCCGAGTGCGGCAACTTCATGCCCCTGCTGCGCTACCTAAAGCGCGGCCCGATGGTCTTCCGCTGTGAGGGCTGCATGGCGATCTTCGCCTCCCACGCGCAACTGTGCGCGCTGGCTGATTACGTGCAGGCGCCCAGGCTGGATGATGATCCGGAGCCCTCGCTGCTGGACCGGCTCAAGGCCCTCTTCTTGGGCGGGTAGGACCTCAGGGCACAGCCTGCTAGCGGGCCCACTCTGCCCCCTGCAACTCGCGCCGCTCGCGCCGCTCGCGACGCACCCGCTCGTTGCCCCGCCGACGAGCGCCGAAGGCCCGCGGCCGGCTCCGCTTGCGCGTGTGACCGCGGAGCATCTGCTCCACCGCGCGGAAGGCGTCGGCAACGGCCACGCGCAGATCGGTGTGGCGCGCCGCGGCCACCGGCGCGCGGCCGGCCACCAGGTAGCCCCCGGGCACGGCCAGGGCCACACGGACGCGGTACTGCGCCCCCTTGCGCTGGTTGCGGTGGGGCAGCTCCACCACCGCGCGGCAGCTGATGATGCGGTCGTGCACCTCGTGCAGCTTGGCGGTGTAGCGGCGGATGAGGTCCGTGATCTCGTTGGAAGGGGTCACCTGACGATAGGTCACCTTCAAGGGCTGATTCATGGTCTTCTCCCGGTTCGTGCTGGTTCTCTGCTCGTTTTGCCAACAGGGCCACGCTGACACACGGGCGTGCAGCTAGGCTTCACGACCGCAGCCGCGTCGGCCTCACAACATTCGTTGGGTTGTGACGAGCTAGAGGGGAGGACCGTGCTTGGGCGCCTGGATCAGGGCGGCGAGCCGACGCTCCACGCTGCCAGCGGCGGGATCGCGCACCGTGGCCGCCAGCAGCTGCGGCACGCTGTTGCGCTGGGCAGTCGCCGTGGCGGGGGCGTTCTCGACCAGGGTGCGCGGGGTGTCGGTGTCGGGCTGGGTATAGGCGCCGGAGGCGCCCGCCAGGACGTTCTGCGTCGCGCCGGGGAGCGGCTCGAAGAGGAACCACCCCGAGGCCGCGATCAGGCCGGCGGCGCTCACCAGGTAGTAGTGCCGCCTCGGTCTGAATGACCACCGTGGGTCGACCATCACCTTGTCTCCTTCGCCTGCATAACCGCGCATTGAGCCCGCTCTATTCCCGGTGTATGTGGACAAGCTAACCACGATGTGGCAGCTGGCAACCTCGCCAAGCCTCAAGCGCCGAGATTGCTGGTACAATGCCCCTATGAGAGCCTTGACCGCCCTGCTCCTGGTTTCGTCGCTGGCCCTCGCCTGCAGCGAGACAGATCCCATCCCCCGCCCGGACGCCGCCGTGACGCATGACGCCGCGATCAATGAAGGCGGCCCAGGCGCTGATCACACCACGCCGCCGCAAGACTCGGCTCCCCCCACCGACGGCACCAAGCCCACCGACGCCAAACAGCCCGGCGACAGCGTCAAGCCCCCCACCGATCAGCTGGTGGCCAAGGACGGCCCCACGCCCGCCACGATCTGGAAGCCCAAGCCCGGCACCACCTGGCACTGGCAGCTCACCGGCAAGCTCAACACCTCGGTCAACGTGGCGATGTACGACATCGATCTCTTCGACCAGAGCAAGGCGACCATCGCCGGGCTCAAGGCCAAGGGCCGGATCGTGATCTGCTACTTCTCCGCTGGCTCCTACGAGGACTGGCGCCCCGACGCCAAGGACTTCCCCGCCGCGGTGAAGGGCTCCAAGCTCGACGGCTGGAACGAGCTGTGGCTCGACATCCGCGCCGCCGCGGTCAAGACGATCATGGGCAAGCGCCTCGACCTGGCCAAGAGCAAGGGCTGCGACGGCGTGGAGCCGGACAACGTCGACGGCTACACCAACAAGCCCGGCTTCCCGCTCACGGCCGCTGATCAGCTTACCTACAACAAGTGGCTGGCCGCCGAGGCGCACAAGCGCGGGCTGTCGGTGGGGTTGAAGAACGACCTGGATCAGGTCAAGGCGCTGGTGAGCAGCTTCGACTGGGCGCTCAACGAGGAGTGCGCGCAGTACAACGAGTGCAGCATGCTCTCGCTCTTCATCAGCGCGGGCAAGGCGGTCTTCCACGTGGAGTACAAGCCGGCGACCACGTCCAGCGTCTGCTCCAAGACCAAGTCGTTGAAGTTCTCATCGATGATCAAGAACATGAACCTCGACGCCTGGTTCGACGCCTGCTGGCCCTGACAGCGCGGTCACATTGGTCGCTGCCGCTCCAGCGCGCGCCGGGCCTCTCCGCCCGTTCCTCCGCGCAGTCACATTGGTCGCTGCCGCTCCAGCGCGCGCCGGGCCTCTCCGCCCGTTCCTCCGCGCAGTCACATTGGTCGCTGCCGCTCCAGCGCGCGCCGGGCCTCTCCGCCCGTTCCTCCGCGCGCTTTAACGGTCCGCCCGCTGCGGCAGATCCACGACAAAGCGCGTGCCCTCGCCAGGGATGCTCTCGAAGGAGAGCGCGCCGCCCAGCTCCTCCACCAGCTGACTGCAGATGGGCAGCCCCAGCCCCGTGCCGACCTCCCCCTTGGTGGTGTAGAAGGGCGCGAAGACCTTGTCCTGCTCCTCGGCGGGGATGCCGCAGCCGCTGTCCTGCACCACGATGCGCCAGCTCTCAGCGACCTGGGTCAGGGTCACCCTGATCTGGTTGGCCAGCTTCTGATCGGGTTCGATGGCGTCCACCGCGTTGAGCAGCAGGTTGAAGATGACCTGCAGGATCTTGCCCTCGGCGGCCATGGCGTAGGCCTCGTCCTGGGGCAGCTCGATCTCGAGCAGCGCCCGGGAGAGGATGGTGGTCCTGGTCATGGCCAGCGCCCCCTCCACGACCCTCCTGAGATCGATCAACTCCAGGCTGTCATTCTGGGTCCGCAGCGACTTGAGCAGGGTGCTCGAGATGATCTCGAACTTGTCCACGCCCTGGTCGATGTCCTCCAGCCCCTCACGGATCCGGGCGACCTTGGCGTTGGCCCCCTCGGGGGCCAGCGTCATCTCCTCCAGCTCGCGGGCGTCGCTTAGCGCCTGGTCCAGGGTGGGCCCGATGTAGGCCAGGGGCTGCCGCAGATCGTGGGCGATGGCCGAAGCCATCACGGCCACGGTGGTGACCCGATCGAGCTGCAGCAGCCGCCCCTGCATCTTCTTGAGCAGCCGGGCGTTGTCGAAGGCCTGGATGCTCTCCTGCATCACCGCCACCAGCTCCTCCCGGGTCCAGGGCTTCTTGATGAAGCGGTTGACCCGCGCCCGGTTGATGGCGTCGATGGTGGCGTCGAGGTCCGAGTAGGCGGTGATGATCACGCGCACAACGTCGGGGTAGTCGCGGAGCACCTGCTCGGCGAGATCCACGCCGGTGACCTTGGGCATGCGCTGATCGGTCAGCAGGACCGCGACGAACTCCTCGGCCATGATCTTCAGCGCGGCCTCCGCCGAGTCGGCGATCAGCAGCGAGAACTGCTTGCTCAGGTTGTGCTTCATCACGACCCGGTTCGCGCGCTCGTCGTCCACGTACAGAATCGGGAAGTCCTTGAGGTCCATGTGCGCTCCTATTCAGCCGATGCTCGCCACCGGCGCCTGCAGCGGCAGCTCGACGACGAATTCGCCCCCCTGCTGCCAGCTGTTGGCCTTGATCGACCCGTTGTGGTCCTCGACAATCTGCCTGCTGATGTAGAGCCCCAGCCCCCGGGCCCCCTCGTTGGCGTGCGCCGAGTAGAGCGGATCGAAGACCCGCTCCTCCATCCCGTCCGGGATCCCCGGACCGTCGTCACGGACCCTGAGCCTGAAGGTCCCACGCTGCTGCTCGGTGCTGACCCAGATCTGTCCCAGGGGCCCGGCGGCCCGCACCGCGTTGTCCACCAGGTTCATCAGCACCTGGTTGAGCTGAGAGGTCCTGCCGATCAGCGGCTCGGTGTGCGTGAAGCTCCGGTTCACCGGGATCTGGATCTGGTTGTTCTTGTGCTTGAGCAGGCGCAGCGTGGCGTCCAGCGCCTCGTCCAGCTGCCAGTCGGAGATCTCGTCCAGGTTCGGCCGGGAGACGCCCATCAGATCGGCGCAGAGCAGGTCGATCCGCTCGGCCGACTCCAGGATCGCGTCCAGCAGCTCCCGCCCAACCTCCGCCTCCTGCGCGGGCAGGGCGGCCAGCATCTGCTCCTCGATCATCAGGCGCGACGCGTTGAGGATGGCGTTGACCGGGTTGCGCACCTCGTGGGCCAGGCCCGCGGCCACCAGGTTGAGCACCTCGCCCTTCTCGTGTCGAGCCAGCCGGCGCCCAGCCTCCACCAGCTTGAGCTGCACGCGGATGCGGGCCAGCAGCTCCTGGTTGTTAAACGGCTTGGTCAGGTAGTCGTCCGCCCCGGCCTCGAAGCCCTCCAGCGTCCGGTCCACGCCCTTGCGGGCCGTGAGCAGCACCACCGGGATCCCGCGCGTCCGGGGGTCCGCCTTCAGCTTGCGGCAGAGGTCGTAGCCGCTCAGCTCGGGCATCATCACGTCGGCCAGCACCAGGTCCGGCAGGCGCCGGGCCAGCCGCTCCAGCGCCGCCTTGCCGTCGCTGGCCAGGGTCACCTCGAAGCGGCGCCCGAGGCTCCGCGCGAGGTAGTCCCGCATGTCGGGGTTGTCCTCCACCACCAGCAGGTGGGCCTCGGCCGACAGCGGACGCGCGGGCTGCGCTTCGTCGGACGCGGGCAGGTCGACGCTGACCCAGGCCTCCCCCTGCATCTCGAAGGTGTCGGGGACCCAGGAGACCGGGTCGCGGTCCGCGGCCCTGCGCGCGTGCTCGGTGGGCAGGTCGACCTCGCGCCGATCCAGCAGGCGGTCAGGCACCCGCTCGAGGTCCCTGGGGAGCAGCACCGAAAACTCGCTCCCCCCGCCCACCTCACTCGTCACGGCCACCCGGCCGCAGTGCAGCTCCACCAGCTCCTTGACCAGCGACAGGCCGATCCCCGCCCCCTCGAACCTGCGCGTGGTGCCGCTCTCCACCTGGGCGAAGCGGTCGAAGATCCGCTCGATGTGCTCCTGGGGGATGCCGATGCCGCTGTCCCGCACCGCGACGCGCAGGTTCGCGCCCAGCTCCCGCACGCTGAGCAAGATGCTGCCGCCATCGGGGGTGAACTTCACCGCGTTGGCCAGCAGGTTGCCCAGCACGAGATCGAGCTTCTCGCCGTCGGCCACAATGGCGTCATCGCCGCTAAACGGCGCCGCCTCGATGGTGATGCGCTTGCGCCGGGCGATGGGGCGGAAGCTGCGCACGGCACTCTGCACCAGCGCGTAGAGCCGCAGCTCGGTGGGCTTGAGCCGCAGCTCGCCGGCGTCGTGCCGGGCCAGGTCGAGCAGCGCGTTGATCTGGCGCAGCAGCCGCAACGCGTTACGGTGCATCACCTTGAGCTCGTTGACCGTCGCGTCGTCCTTGATGGCGCCGCCGCCCAGGAGCATGTCCTCCAGCGGCGCCAGGACCATCGTCAGCGGCGTCCGCAGCTCATGGGTGATGTTGGCGAAGAACTTCGACTTCTGCCGGTCCAGGACCAGCAGCTTCTCGTTGGCCTGCTGTAGCTCCAGGGTGCGCTGCTGCACGCGGTGATCCAGGCTCTCGGTCAGATCCTGCAACCGGTCATAGAGCCGCGCATTGGCCAGGGCGACGGTGACGGCGGGGCCGATCTGCTCCAGGATACGGAAGTCCTCGCGGGTGTAGGCCCGCAGGCTCTGCTTCTCTTTGAGCTCCACCAGGCCGATCAGCGCCCCCTCGTGCACCAGGGGCTGGGCCACCTCGGTGCCGCGCTGGGCGAAGAGCCGCTCCAGCTCGCACTGCTCGGGCTCCTGCAGCGTGTCGTAGCTCTCCAGCGACGACGCGTCGACGGCCGCGGCGTAGACGGTGAGCCAGGAGCGCGTGGAGGGCGACAACGTGAAGATCACCCCGGTCTGCTCGTCCACGTCGGTGAACTGCTCCGCCCCCTCGGCCACGCTGAAGCGAACCGCCGAGGTGTAGACCGTCTTCTTCAGCGTCTCGGAGAGCACGTGGGCCACCTCCTTGACGCCCTTGAGGTTGACCACCTCCTGGTTGAAGGCCTCCAGCACCCGGGCCGGGTCGTGCCGGCCGCGAGCGAAGAGGTGGTTGAGCCAGGGCTGCACCAAGCGGAAGTGCAGGGCGAACATCGCCAGCAGCACGACCGTGCCGGCCACGGCCAGCGTCTTGCCGCCCAGCGCCAGGTTGGGGCCGATGTAGCGCAGCAGCAGGTAGACGGGGATGAGTATCAATGAGGACGCCACCGTCCACAACGCGGTCTTGTGGATCACCGTGCGGATGTCCCAGAGCTGGTGCTTGATGATGGCGTAGGTGATCAAGCTGGGGGCCAAGACCGACAGGAGCGATGGAAGCAGGGCGTGAAACGAGTCGCCCTGCATCATGGGCATCAAGGTGCCGACGGCGGCGACGCCGAAGATGGCCAAGGCGACCAGCATGTACCCGAGCTGGAGCCTGGAGCGGCCTGTCTCTCTGCGGTACTGCCGGATAAACAACCCGACCGGGACCAGGCCACACGCCGCGACGTACAGCCCATACAGGGGCATCAAGGGACCGGCCTTCGGCCAGTTGAGTCCATAGGGTGAACGCTCTAGCTCCCCGATCACCAACGAGGTGCTCCAGAACAAGACGATCAGCGTGGCCGTGATCGGCGCGACGCTGTAAATGATCACGCGATAACGACCCAGGATTCCGATGAAGGCGAGCGCGAAGACGAGGAAGGCAAGCATCGTCGTCGCGCCCCCAGTGATCGCCAGCTTCGAGACAACGGCGCCAACATCCGGATCCCCGATGACCCTGCTCGAGAGGATGATGCAGAGCGTCGTTCCGGAGAGGAGGATGCAGAAGCCCGTCCAGATCTTGGTGTAAGTCGTGCTCTTCTTGGACAGAGCCACCAGCAAGGCGAGCACGAAGAACACCGCCGCAGTGGCGAAGAGCCCAGCCAGATAGAGTGTGCCGACCCACCCCGTCACGGCAAGAACACCTCGTTGGCGCGGTCTACTACGGACTGGAGCAGCTCGCCATCGCCGACAAAGAAGGCTCGGCTCAGCGCCTTGGCAAAGTCCGCCGGAGAGTAACCCAACCCGCAGCCGACCAGCGCGTCATGGTCCGGCAAGTTAACGCCGATGCCCGACGAGCGCATCCATTTTTGTAGCTTTGCGGTCTCTCTGGCCAGCTCTGACTGTCGTCGCCCGTTGAGCGTGTAGGGGAGATCTTCCCACAGATCCATCGGGACCATCGCCTTGATCTTGTAACGCAGGACACGTCGCACATACTGCTCCTCGTCAACCTCGAGCGAGAACCCGAAGCGAGAGCGCTCGGACCACCAGAGGGTGCGCGGGATCAACCCGGGGAAGCAGACGTTCACGGTGGCGTTCTCCTGGCCGCTGAAGACCTCCTCAATGAACAGCCGCGTCTGGGCTGCGGTCTCCTCCGTCTCGAAGGGCGCCGGGAAGATGAATGAAGCCGCCGTGAACAGGCCGTGGCGCATGGTCGCGGCGAGAGCGCTCCTGAGGCGCTCGACGCCGCTCGACTTGTTCATGGACCTCTCGAGGATCGCGTCGCTGCCGGACTCGACGCCGACGAAGACGCCAAAGCAGCCTGCTCGCTTGAGCAGCGCGAGCAGGTCATCGCTCATCCCTCTCGAGTGCAGGAACAACCCGAAGGTGATGTCGAGCTCCTCCTTGAGGATCCCTTCGCAGAGCTCGCGAACCAGCGCCGGGGGGCTGTACGTGCCGGCCAGGCGGAACGCCCGCGATCGATGGGCGCTGATGTGCGCTGCGATCTCGTCGAGCACCTGCCGCGCGGTCTTCTTGCGCCAGCGCCCCCCTGCGATCTGCCGGTTGACGCAGAAGGCGCACCGCATGGGACAGCCCCGGCTCTCGTCGATGCTGAACAGGCGAAGCTTTGACCCGTCCCAGACCGCTGGATAGACCTCCCGTCCGTACCTGGGCCTCGGCAGGAGGCTCAGATCATTCACGAACACGGACGGCGCCTCGGCCCCATCCACGTTGACTACGTTCGGGATCCCCTGCAGAGAGCGCTTGCCCTCCGCGTATCGAGCGAGCTCGATGATCGCCTCCTCACCCTCACCGTCAACGACTGCGTCAAAGACGGGCGCCTCCGCGGCCACGACCTGACCGCCGTAGTGGACCGCCGGGCCGCCAGCGAACAGTCGGACCGCCGGGAACTGTTCGCGGATCTGTTGCGCGATCCGAATGCTGGCTTCAAACCCATCTCCGCTCCAGAGCTTGAAGCCAATAAAGTCTGGCATCTCTCGGCGGCACAGATCCAGCACCCGCCCGGCGAGGTGGTCAGCGACGAGGTCTCCCCGGCTCTCAATTTTGCGGGAGATGGTCAGGAGCGAGGCGATCGACGCATCATCGCGCGCTACCAGCCTCGGCAGCAGCCCTTCCAACTCACCCCGGGTCGCCTCATCGATCAGCTGCGTGATGACCTCTGTCGAGTTGAAGTCGAGAATCTGGCACGCATCCCCCTCGGCCGCGAGGACCGCCGCGAGCGAGGCCAGCCCGTTGTCGGGGAACAGTGAAGACAGCGCGATGGGATAGCCAGCGTAGCTGATCAGGAGTCCCTTCGCCATTGCCGCTCCTTTACCGGTCAGTGGGGCCTAGCGACAGCTCCACAGCTCCTCGAGGTAACCGATCCAGGCGGCCAAGGTCCGCCCCGAGATCAACGCCCGGATTAGCTCGACGTCGAAGAAGGTCCCGACGCGAGGAGACGCTGCGTCGCCGGTCTTGCCCATGAAGAGGATGTTCCGACTGCCCTGGGCTCGGTGGTGCTTCACCGCTGCATAGAAGAGCGCGTCCCGGATGGAGCCGTGGGAGGCGCTGTCGTCCTGCAAGATCACGATCCGACAGGTGTCGTAGAGTGAAAAAATGTTGGCGCCTGACTCGCAGCTCTCGATCAGCGCGTACCCGAGGAGGTGATCGTCCTCAGCGACGACGAGAACCTCACGCTCCCACCAGACATCTGAGCCGTTGATCCGACCCAGGGGGCTCTCCCGGTCCGTCCTCAGCTGACCGTAGTCGAACAGCCGGTGCACAAACCCACCGTCCCGCTCCATGAGATCTGCCGAGATCTGCGCCTGCTGACGCCGCGTGGCCACCGTCACGGTAGGGAGCGCCTCATGGAGCGGCGACGGGATGGAGTCGACCTCGAAGTCACGAACACTCAAGCGCTGGACGTCCTGATCGTCTCGCCCCTTGGACAGCTTGAGGAACTTGATCCAGACGCCCTTGTTGAAGGACTGGTTGGCGTTGAAGTAGGCCAGCACGTTGGCCTCCTCATGGAGGCTGCTCAACCACTGAAAGGCTGTCCGCGGCAGCAGCTCAGTCAACGCGATCAGCTTGAACCCCGCGCTCTTGGCGCGGTCCACGGCCATGTGATGGACCATCCAGGTGTTCGAGTAGATCTGGCTGGTACAGAGGACCGCGCTCGCCTCCCCGTCTTCACGGTAGATCCAGCAGTTGGACCCAGGTCCCTTGAGGAGCCTGTCCCACACGTCGATGAAGGGCTGCCGGATCGCCGCCATCTTGCTGCCTGGCTTCTCGTCCAGGTAGCCGGAGCGCTCCAGCACGTCCCAGGCGGCCGACAGCGTCTGCCGGTTGGCCTCCTCGACCCTGGGGTTCATCCTGGCGAGGAGCTGCTTGACCCAGATGGTGCGGCCCTGGCCCGGGAGCTCGATCAGCTCGACGCCGCAGGAGAAGGTCCCGTCGGTGTTGCGGAAGGTATGTCGGACCGAGAAGCGGCAAGGCAACGTGAGCCCGCGCGGCATCCTGAGCACCGCGGAGTCCACGACGGACCCCCGTACCAACAGATCGTCCTCCACCGCGAGGTCGAACCTGAGGCCCCCCAGCCCGATCTCACGGACCTGCTTGCAGATGAACTTGCCCGAGATCTGCGGGTGGATGAACTCCAGGGTGATCTGCAGCCCCTCCACGTCGCGGATGCGTCCCAGGCGTCTGTTGCCTCCCTCCAACATCTGCAGGGGCAGCTCGAACGTCGCACGTTCGTCGGTGCCACCGCTGAAACTCACCACGAAGACATGCAGTCCGATGAAGGACGGAAAGACGAGCAGGCAGCCCTCTCCCGGCACCATCACCCGCCCGTGGCCATCCAGCTGCCCCGTAACCCCGCTTTTGCTGAGCTTGCGAGGCTCGAAGATCCCCAGCGGATAGCCAGATGCATCGAACAGCTGGAGCTGGCGTCTTCGGCGGCAGCAGTGCACCAGCAGCCGCCTTATCCGCCGAGCGTCAACGACCAGGCTGAACGCCGAGGGGTCATCTATGAACTGGGGTCGCTCGGCGACCTGTGAGTAGTTGTTGACCAGGAACCTGCATAGCCTCTGGAGGAATGGCTCACCATGGTCGCAAAAGCGTACGCCCACAATGCGGCCGCTGGTCACTCGGTCCCTGATATCGTTGATGTGGACGAGGTCGATCGGTGTGTGGCCAAGCTCGAGACCCGTCGCACGTAGATCGAGCATCAGCCGTTTGGGTGAGTTGAGAAGCTCACTGTTCGGAACGACCAAGCCCGCCCCCCCAAGGCTGAGGTCCGCCACCTCGACCTGCGCCTCGGTGCGGCGGTTGGCCAGCTGTCCAAGCACCTCTTCTCCACCCGTCAGGGGAAACCGGAGTTGGCTTCTTTGGTCCTTCTCTCCGGACATCGCGATACCTCTGCTTCAGCTATCCCCCCATCACCTCCCCGCCCGCGCGACCTCAGCGCGCCGCGGCGCGCCTCACCTTTTGCTGCTCCAACAGCCCCACAATCGCTCCGACCTCCACAGGCTTGGTCCAGTAGTCCATGGCCCCGGCCTCGAGGATCCTGGCCCGCGTCTCCTTCGTGGGGTGCGCGGTCATGGCCACGATCTTCAGCCCCGCCAGCTGGGGCATTCGCTTGAGTCGACGGCAGACCTCGATGCCGTCGAGCCCGTCCATATAGATATCGAGCAGGACCAGGTCGGGCCGGTGGGCGCCGATCAGGACCAGCGCCTCGATGCCGTCGGTGCACCCCTCCACCGAGTAGGGGCCCCCGTGTAACTCGAAGGCCCGCTTGATCGAACGGATCACCTGGGGCTGATCGTCCAAGACGAAGATCGTCTTGTCGTGCTCGTCGGCTTCTCGAAAGACCGGGGGAACCGGCATCTCGTACGCCTCGAGGAAACGCCGCAGATTCCCAGCGGTGATACGCCGGTGGCCGCCTGGTGTGCGAAAGGCGTTGAGCTTGCCCTTGTTGATCCACCCAACCACGGTGGATGGGCTGACCTGCAACAGGCGGCCGACCTGATGCGAGGAGAGGCAGGTGTCCTCCGCTGTGTAGGTAAAGTAGTTTTTCTCGTTATTACAGTATTTGGCGCCACTGCGGAGAAGCGATTCAAGTACGCCAGATTCCTGTAGTTTCTCCAATCGACCCACGTTGGCGACCACGCGCTGCCGAGTTCTACCATCTTCCCATTTATTTTCGACTATTTGAAGGTAGTCTCGCGTGCCTGAGCGTTTGCGCCGGAAGAACATTTAACCTCCACAACTGCCAAATTCTACCAATCCTAACCAGTTATCAGCAAGGGAAAACTGCGGCGAGGCGTGGGTGGCCGATACGTGGCACCAGGAAATTGGGGACGGCGAGGAATGGCTGCCAGCGGTTTCGCTCAGCTTGATGCCGGGATGTCAGGACGCGGTTGGTAGGAAGGATATGTTGGTGGGTCGGGGTCGGGAGGTCAGATGACCCATCTGATCCTGGGGGGCAGTGCCTTGCTGCTTCTCTCAACGGTTCAAGAAGGTTACGCTGGATATCAGCCATGATGCATAGATTGTAAGCGCGGTTTACAATCTATGCATCGCGCGAC
>SWBW01005104.1_pt2 | contig 13401 bp, 8 predicted proteins | sample 4693041 | NCBI WGS metagenome assembly SWBW01 (sample SAMN10267271, study PRJNA491770) | bioreactor metagenome | isolation source: DHS bioreactor inoculated with marine methane seep sediment | place: Japan: Omine Ridge, Nankai Trough | collected 2006-05-06 | reverse complement strand
CCCTGATCGCCAGCCACGCCGGTGGCCTGCTGGCGCGCCTGCCCCCCGGCCTGGGGTGGCTGCTGCGGACCAACGTGGGCCCGCGCGCCGCGCGCATGCGCGCGCTGGAGCGGCTGCTCTTCCCGCCGGAGTTTTCAGCTCGCTGCGATCGAGCGTGGATGGAGGCGATGCTCGAGGCCGACTACGGCACCCCGCCGCCGCCAGGCGGGCGGCGCTCCCAGCTGGCGGTGGTGGCGGGCCACGAGACCCGCAGGCGTCTGCGGCGGCTGGAGGGGCTGCCCACGCTGGTGGTCCGGGCGGGTCGCGACCTGCTGATCCGTCCGCAGGAGAGCGGCGCGCTGGCCCGGCGGATCCCCGGCGCCCGGCTGCTGGAGCTGCCCGACGCCGGGCACGGCGTGATCCGCCAGTGCTACCCCCGGCTCAACGCCGCGCTGCTGTCGCACTTCGCCGCGGCAGACGACTAGAGCTTGCGGTGCGCCCCATCACAAAACGGCGGCTTGGCCGTGCGCTTGCACAGGCACAGCGCCACCTTGCGCGCCTTCTCGATCGTCAGCTCCACCGGCGTAAACGCGGTCCCCTGGTGCGACCCATCGCAAAAGGGCTGGTTCTTCGAGTCGCCGCAGCTGCACCAATAGTAGGTGCCAGCCTCAAGGTCCAAGATGGCGGGTTCTTTACCAGCGATGGTGGGATCAGGCATCGAGCGCTCTCCGGGGACGGTCTAAAGTAGTTCAGTAACTCCGCATAACATACTGCAGACACACCCGAAAGGGGGCTTCTCCGCACGAGTTACTTGTTTACTTTTGACCGTCCCCAACCTAGTCGACCTAGTCGATCGGTACGCCGCCATGGTCGAGGTGGTCGGAGAAATACTTCCAGTCCAGGTAGGACTTGGGCGCCAGCTTGGTGTAGCTGACGAAGTCGGTGCGCGGGTTCTTGTCCTCTTGGGACAGCTTCCACATGAAGCGCGCCACCAGCTTGGTGATCTTGGTGAACCCGCTGTACTTGATCTTCTCCACCGTGTCGCAGGTGGCGTGGTAGCAGGCCGAGATCCCGGTGTGGAAAAAGACGTAGGGCACGCCGCTCGTGGCGAAGTGGTAGTGGTCGCTGCCGCCGCCGGCGCTGGTGGTGCTGGAGGCCGTGACGCCGCTGGCCTGGGCCGCGCTGGCGATCCAGCCCTTGGCCAGCGAGGAGCGGCTCGCACCCAGCGCTTTGACGCTCGTGGACGAGTCGCCGATCATGTCGATGTTGATCATATAGACCGTCTTGTTCAGCGGGTAGAGCGGCGCGGATTTGGCGTAGTACTTCGAGCCCACCAGCCCCTTCTCCTCGGCGCCGAAGAGCATGAACACCAACGTACGGCGGTTTTGCCCCTTGAGCTTGGCCAGCGCCCGGGCCACCGCCATCACCGCCACTGTCCCGGTGCCGTTGTCGTCGGCGCCGTTGCAGATGGTGTTGCCGCCCTTGCTGCTGCAGCCGTAGTCCGAGGAGGTGCCCAGGTGGTCGTGGTGCCCGCCGACGATGATCACCTCGTTCTTCAGGTTGGCATCGGTGCCGGGCAGCACGCCGACGACGTTGGCCGTGCTCTTGCTGCTCCAGCTGAAGGCCTGCTGAAAGCCGCTCGTCCCCTTGGCCGGCGAAAGCCCGGCGCTCTTGAAGGCGCTCTCGATGTAGCTCCGCGCCTGCTGGTCCCCGCTCCGTCCGGGGAAGCGCCCGGCCAGGGCGTCAGAGGCGATGTAGGTGAGGTCTTTTTTGAGTTGGGCCTCGGTGATCACCTTCAACGCGTCGGTGAGGGATTGCACGGGCGGCGCCTTGACGCAGCCGGTGAGGCCGTAGCCCGTACACGACGCGTTGCAGGGCGCCGTGCCGCTGGTGTAGGCCTTGTCCAGGGTGGCGCAACTCTTCATGTCACCGTCGCAGGCTTCCCCCGGGTCGAGCTTGCCGTTGCCGCAGAGGTTGCCAGGCGGTGGGGGCGGGGGCGGCGGCGGGTCAACTGGCGGTGCGCCATCTGACTGGGGCGAAGGAGGCGGGTTTGGTAAAGGCACCCCTCCGTCCGGTGTGACCAGGAGCCGCCCGGCGTCCGGCATCTGGAGGCCCGGGCGACCTGAAGAAGGCGCTTCGGGCATGCAGCCAGCCGTCCAGGCGACCAGAGCGGCGATACAAAGGAGACGTTGCAGCATCATGTCGACAAGATCCTCGCGGAGGGTTTCACCCTCTACGAAGAGCAAGCCACATGCCACGCGGCAAATCCTCACAACATCATGTTATGTCGGGATTATGCAGAGTCCCCCCGCCGCATCAGCAGCAGCAAAAACAGGGGCCACCACCCCCACATAGGGGTACTAGCACCCACATCTCCGGAGCCCATCGAGCACCCACCGCGCAGGGTGTTGTCGTCCTGAGACGCGTGGGCCATGGGGGGCAGCCCGCCAGCGTCGATCCAGCGCCCATTCGGATTTTGCATCGAGCCATCCATCGACTCACCGGCATCTTCGCCAAAGACCCCTGCGTCCTGCCCAACAGCACTCCCCCCAGCGTCCTGCTTGGCCGAGACCCCGCTGTCTTTTTTGGCCGAGACCCCGCTGTCTTTTTGGGTCACAACCCCGCTGTCTTTTTTGGGCGGCGTCAGCGGCGGGATCTCGAAGTCCAACAAGTAGACCGCTGCCCCGCTGCCCTTGACCAGCACCGGCGTATAGGTCAACCGCGCCCGCGTGGGCATCGCCGCCAGCGCGTTTGACGACAGCAGCTTGATCTTGCCCCAGTCAAAGCGCCAGGTGTCCATGGCGTAGGGGTTGGGCACGTGCCGCTTGGAGCCGTAGACGTCCTTGAGGTAGACCTTGCCCTTGGCATCTTTGATCAACGCCGGCGCAGCGAGCACGCTCGGGCCGCTCTTGAAGCCGCCGAGGTAGGTGTTGGAGACGGAGATGATCTCGGCAGCGCCAAACTTCCAGGCGGCGAAGACCGTCGGGTTGGGCACGTGGCGCTTGATGCCCTTGCCCGCCGCGGGGATCTCGCGTGTGGCGCAGGAGCGCGGCGAACCGCTGCCCCCGGCGAGGACGGCCCAGTGGTTGACCAGGCTGCGCTGGGAGCCGTCGGAGGGCGCGTTCACCACGCCGCTGGACTTGAGCCACATGGTGGAGGAGCCGCCGCCGTCCTGCAGCAGGGCGCTGTCGACCTTGAGCGTCAGGGCGAAGGCGGCCAGCTCGTTGCAGGTCATGCCGATGGAGCTGCTGCTGCGCCCGTCCACCACGATCATGTAGAAGGTCGTGCCCGCCTTGTCCAGGGCCACCGCGGTGCGCGGGTGACGCACCGGGCAGTGTCCGCCGGTGTTGCTGAGCGCCGCGCCGCCCCAGACCAGGGTCGGCTGTCCGGAGACGACCTCCTGCATCCAGGCCAGCGGTCCGCCCACGGCCTGGCTCATGTGCGAGTGCAGGGCCTTGTTGTGGCCGAAGGCCACGAAGCCGTAGTAGGTCGGATCGACGGTGCCCGTGAAGTGGACCCCGTTGCCCATGGAGAGCCCGCGCGGGTAGGTGGAGGGCAGCGGCAGCACGCCGTCCTTGGCGGGCCAGTCGCCGTTGATCGCGGCCGCGCCGCCCACCAGCGCGCCGAAGGACGAGACCGTGCGCGGCCCCTCGCCCGGCGCGGTGGCGCGCATGCGCACGCCCGGCGCGCAGAGATCGACGCGGGTCACGTGGGCCACCCGCGGGCCGGCGAGGCTCATCTTCTGGTAGCTGACGCCGGTGGCGGTGGTGGTCCAGGCATGGGCCGCCGGGGTCGCCAGCAGCAGCGCGGCGCAGCTCGCCGCGGCGAAGATCGATCCTCTAACGTGGGCCATGGGGTGATTCCAAAGCAACTGCCATGCCCATTTTCATCGCGAGTGATCACGGACGGTTGAGCGGGAGCATGGGGGGGAGATCCCGGGGATCGCCACCCTGTGAGTGCAACCCATTGGCGGCAACCGCTGGCGCGGCTATACCTGTGAGCGAGGAGGCATTGCATGCAGCTGGGTATCTTGGGAGCCGGGACCATGGGCGAGATCATCGCCCGCGCGCTGCTCGAGCGAGAGGTCTTCCAACCGTCGGAGGTCGTCCTGGCGGAGCAGGACGCCGACCGTCGTCGGGCGCTGGCGGAGCTGGGCGTCACGATCCGCGCCGAGGCCGAGGCGCTGAGCAGCTGCGACGTGGTCCTGCTCTGCGTCAAGCCGCAGAACGCCCGCGCCGCGGTGGCGCCGCTGGCCGGAGGCCTGGGCCAAGAGGCCCTGGTGATCTCGATCATGGCCGGCATCGGGCTGGATGATCTGGCGGCCTACCTGGACCACCCGCTGGTGGTGCGCGCCATGCCCAACCTCCCGGCGCGCATCGGCCAGGGGATCACCGTCTGGCAGCCCGCCGCGGCGGTGCCCGACCGGCTGCGCATGGTGGCCCGGATGGTCTTCCTCTCCCTGGGGCGCGAGGTGGAGGTGGCGCGGGAGGAGCTGATCGACGCGGCCACCGCGGTGTCTGGCACCGGCCCGGCTTACATCTTCTACATCGCCGAGAACCTGCTCCAGGCGGCGCTGGGCTTCGGCTTCGAGGAGGACCAGGCGCACAAGCTGGTGCAGGAGACCTTCCGCGGCGCCATGGACCTGTGGGCTTCCACCGGTGAGCCGCCGGATGTGCTGCGCCGCAAGGTCACGTCCAAGGGCGGCACGACCCACGCGGCGGTGACGTATTTTCAGCAGCACGACGTGGCCGGCATCTTCCGCGCCGGCGTCGAGCGCGCAGCGGCCCGGGCCCGCGAGCTGGCGGGCGTGGCCAAGGGTGACGCGGAGGCCTAATCGGCCCTTGCCCTCCAGAGAAGCCTGGCTAAGATTACACACCCTTGCGAGCGGAAAGGCACAAGCCCATGACCACGAACTCATTCGACACCCTTGCCGAGCTCGACACCGGAACGGGCAAGGCACGCTTTCACAGCCTCGCTCGCCTGGAGCGCGCGGGCTTTGCCCAGGTGGGCAAGCTGCCCCGCACGATCAAGGTCCTGCTGGAGGCCGCGTTGCGCGGTGAGGACGGGCTGGCGGTACGCGAGGAGGACGTGGTCAAGCTGGCGCAGTACAACCCGGTGGAGCCCGCCAAGGTGGAGATCCCCTTCAAGCCGGCGCGCGTGCTGGTGCAGGACTTCACCGGCGTCCCGGCGGTGGTGGACCTGGCCGCGCTGCGCAGCGCCATGCAGCGGCTGGGCGGCGACCCGTCCCGGGTCAACCCGCAGATCCCGGTGGACCTGGTGATCGATCACAGCGTTCAGGTGGACGCCTTCGGCTCGGCCGACGCGTTGGCCAAGAACGCCGAGCTGGAGTTCGAGCGTAACCGCGAGCGCTACGAGTTCCTGCACTGGGGCCAGCAGGCCTTCGACAACTTCAGCGTGGTGCCGCCCGCCAGCGGTATCTGCCACCAGGTCAACCTGGAGTACCTGGCCCGGGTGGTCCAGCTGGCCGAGCCCGACGGCGTGCCGCTGGCCTACCCCGACTCCCTGGTGGGGCTGGACTCCCACACCACGATGATCGGCGGTCTGGGGATCCTGGGCTGGGGCGTGGGCGGCATCGAGGCCGAGGCGGCCATGCTGGGTCAGCCGCTCTACATGGTCATGCCCGAGGTGATCGGCCTGCGGCTCACCGGCGCGCTTCCCGCCGGCACCACGGCCACGGATCTGGCCCTGGTGGTGACCCAGCTGCTGCGCGCCCGCGGCGTGGTGGGCAAGTTGATCGAGTTCTTCGGCCCCGGCCTCTCCACGGTCAGCCTGGCCGATCGGGCCACCATCGCCAACATGGCGCCGGAGTACGGCGCCACCGCCTCCTACTTCCCCGTCGACGACGAGGCGCTGCACTACCTGCGGCGCACCGGCCGGCCCGACGACCTGCTGCAGCTGGTGGAGCGCTACAGCAAGGAGCAGGGCCTCTTCCGCGCCGACGCGGACGAAGCCCCGACCTTCACCGAGATCATTGACCTCGAGCTGGGCTCAGTGGAGCCGAGCCTGGCCGGGCCGCGCCGGCCCCAGGACCGCATCACCCTGCAGCAGATGAAGCCGCGCTTCGGCGAGGCGTTGAGGGGGACGCGCAAGCAGGGTGGGTTCGACGTGGCGCAAGATCAGCTCGAGCGGGCCGTCCCGCTCAAAGGCGCGGGCGCCGATACGCTGCACCACGGCTCGGTGGTGGTGGCCGCCATCACCTCGTGTACCAACACCTCCAACCCGTCGGTGATGCTGGCCGCTGGCCTGCTGGCCAAAAAGGCCGTGGAGCGCGGCCTGACGGTGAAGCCCGGGGTCAAGACCTCCCTGGCGCCGGGCTCCAAGGTGGTCACCGAGTACCTCAACGCCACCGGCCTGCTGCCCTACCTGGAGCAGCTGGGCTTCCACGTGGTGGGCTACGGCTGCACCACCTGCATCGGCAACAGCGGCCCGCTGCCCGCGGCGGTGGCCGCGGCGGTGGCCGAGGGCCAGCTGGTGGTGGCCAGCGTGCTCTCGGGCAACCGCAACTTCGAAGGACGAATCCACGCCAAGGTGCTGGCCAACTACCTGGCCTCGCCGCCGCTGGTGGTGGCCTACGCCCTGGCAGGTAGCGTCGACGTTGACCTGACGAGCGAGCCGCTGGGGCGGGACGCCGCCGGCAAAGACGTCTATCTAAAGGATCTGTGGCCCGCGCCCGAGGAGATCAACGCCCTGCTGGAGCAGTCCACCGATCCCGAGACCTTCACGCGGGTCTACGAGCGGATATTGACCGAGAACGAGACCTGGAACGCGATCCAGGCCGCTGGCGGCGCGATCTACCCGTGGGACGAGGAGAGCAGCTACATCCAGGAGCCGCCCTTCTTCGTCGAGATGAGCCCGCAGGCGCAGCCCATCGCGCCCATCGTGGGCGCCCGGGTGCTGGTCAAGGTCGGCGACAGCGTCACCACCGACCATATCAGCCCCGCCGGGGCGATCCCCTCGGACAGCCCTGCCGGCACCTTCCTCATCGGCAGCGGCGTGGAGGCCCGGGCCTTCAACTCCTACGGCAGCCGCCGCGGCAACGACCGCGTGATGACCCGCGGCACCTTCGCCAACATCCGCCTGCGCAACCAGCTGGCCGACGGCCGCGAGGGGGGCTGGACCACGTATTTGCCCGGCGGCGAGCTGACCACGATCTTCGCCGCCTCGCGGCGCTACATCGAGGCCGCGATCCCCACCATCGTGCTGGCGGGGAACGACTACGGCATGGGCAGCAGCCGCGACTGGGCGGCCAAGGGGACCTTCCTGCTGGGGGTGCGCGCGGTGTTGGCGCGCTCCTTCGAGCGCATCCACCGCTCCAACCTGGTGGGCATGGGCGTGCTGCCGCTGCAGTTTGGCGACGATGAAGGCGCCGATCAGCTGGGGCTGAGCGGGCTCGAGACCTACACGATCCAGATCGGCGACGACCTGGCGCCGGGGCAGGACGTCACCGTGCAGGTCTTGGACGACGCCGGCAACGAGCGCAGCATCACGGCCCGCTGTCGGCTCGATACGCCGGTGGAGGTGGAGTACTACCGCAACGGCGGGATCCTGCACACGGTGCTGCGCAATATGCTGGACAAGGGCTGAGCTTAGAAGGTCAGCGCCAGCCACCGGCGGAACGTGCTATCGTCGCAGCACTTTCCTGGGAGGCCACCATGTGCAGCAGCAGACCGAGAACCTTCACCAGAGCCCTGGTGCTGGGCGTCTTCGCCCTCGCCCTGTCCGCCTGCAGCGATGACGCCCAGAGCCCCGCCGCCGACGCGGCGGTCAAGCTCGACGGCGCGGCGCAGGAGGGCGGCGTCAACCCCGACGGCCCGCCGGTCGACGTCGGCGTGCCGGCCAAGCTCCCGGCCGTGCCCCAGCAGAGCGGCGTGGTCTACGTCGCGCACTACCACACGACGGATCTACGGGTCTATCGCATCGACGGGACCGACCCCTCCCAGGTCCACAAGATCGACCTGGGCACGGGGAAGGAGTCCCACGACATGGCGCTGGACCCCTACAACGATCTGCTCTACGTGGTCAGCGACGGCGGCAAGCAGGTGACGATCTTCAAGCTCTTCCGACCCACCGGCCCGGGCCAGCCGGTCAAGGCGCCCGAGAAGCGGGGCACCATCAGCACCACGTTGGTCCCGCTCTTCGCGCGGGTCGATCCACAGCACCATCGGCTCTACGTCGTGGCGGCGCCGGTGGGCGGAGGCCTGGTCACGAAGTACAAGCTGCTGGCCTACGACGTCAGCGATCCGACCCAGCCCAAGGCGATCAGCGGGTCACCCTTCACCATCCCCGTCACGGTCTCGCTGGCCCTGGACGGGCCTCGGCAGGCGCTCTTTTTGGTGGAGTCCAAGGCCAACAAGCTCCACGCCTTTGATCTGCGTGGCGACAAGCTCAAGCCCCTGACCGGGACCCTGGACCTGAAGGCGCTCTTCCCGCAGCAAAACCAGACCAGCTTCGCCGCCCGGGAGCTCAGCGTTGATCCCTTCCGCAACCGACTCTACGCCGCGCGGGTCCAGGGCGGGCTGTCGGAGCTGATCGTCTTCGAGTACCCGGCGGCGCTGCCCACGGCCAGCGCAGGCTACAGCCAGCTGGCCAAGGTCACGGACCTCAAGGTGCTGGCCGATCCCTTCGACGTGGACAAGCCGCTAGACCAGCGGCCGAACCTGCTCGGCAGCTACGTGCCCACCGTGGACCTGCAGCGCGGCCACGTCTTCATGAGCGCTGCCGCCTACATGGGTACGGGCCTCGGCGCGATCATGGTCGGCATCACCAGCGGGCTCAAGCTGGCCAAGGGCTGCGACGCCTTCGAGGGCTTTGGCTGCTGGTACAAGAGCTACTTTGGCGGCAAGGCCGGCGCGCACCAGCGAACCGACGGTGCTACCTGCGTGGACTATACCCACAAGGTGGTGGTTGGCACCTCCATCGACGCTATGGATGAGACCCAGCCCGGGGCGATCCACCTCTTCCGCTACACACCGGCAGATCTGAGCACGTCGGTCTGGACGCCCGCCAAGGGGAGCAACCTCACCGCGGGGGGGCTGCCCGTGGCGGCGGCGTGTCACTAGGTCCGGAGTCGCCTTCGCCGGGGCTCAGACCTCGAGCAGCATCCGCTCGGGGTCCTCGATGCACTCCACCACGCGCTTGAGGAAGGTCACGGCCTGGGAGCCATCCACCAGCCGGTGATCGTAGGAGACCGCCAGGTACATCATCGGCCGGATCACGACCTCGTCGTTGACCGCCATCGGGCGCTTTTTGATCTGGTGCAGGCCGAGGATGCCGCTCTGGGGCGGGTTGAGGATCGGCGTCGAGAGTAGCGAGCCGTAGATCCCGCCGTTGGAGATGGTGAACACGCCGCCGGTGAGCTCGTCCAGCCGCAGCTTCCGCGCCCGGGCGCGCTGGGCGAAGTCGAGGATCTGAGCCTCGATCTTGGCGAAGCTCAGCCGATCAGCGTTTCGGATCACGGGCACAATCAGCCCCTGCTCGGTGCTCACGGCCACGCCGATGTCGTAGTAGTGCTGGTAGACGATCTCGTCGCCGTCGATGCGCGCGTTGAGCTGGGGCACCGTCTTGAGCGCGTCCACCACCGCCTTGACGAAGAAGCTCATGAAGCCCAGGCGCACGTCGAACTTTTTCTCGAAGCTGTCCTTGTGCCGGGCGCGGAAGGCCATCACCGAGCCCATGTCCGCCTCGTTGAAGGTGGTGAGGATCGCGGCCTCGGCCTGGGCGGCCACCAGCCGCTCGGCGATGCGGTGACGCAGCCGGCTCATCTTCACCCGGGTCTCGCGCTCCTGGACAGCCTCGGGCTCGACGGTCTGGATCGTGGCCAGGGCCGCCGGTGCAGGGGTCAGGACCAGCGGCACGCTGGTCGACGCGGCGTCCACGGCTAGCGTGGTGCTGGTCGCCTTGCCCCCCTCGACGTGCTGCAGCACGTCGCCCTTGGTGATGCGTCCACCGGGCCCCGTGGCCGGGACCTGCGTCGGGTCAACGCCGTGCTCGGCCACCAGCCGGCGCACAGCCGGTGAGAGGTGCGGCCCGCTGCCGTCGGTGGCCTGGAGCTTGGCCGCGGCCTGGGCCACCCCGGCGGGCGGCGAGAGCGCCGGGCCGCTGCCCACGTTCGGGGGCGGCGCAGGGGCTGCGGCCGGGACCTCGGGGGGCGGCGCCACCTGGGGCTCGCTGGGCCCCGGCTGATCCGCGGCGGCGGTGTCGATGCTGGCCACGGTCTGCCCCACCTGAACGGTCTCACCCTCCTCCACCTTCACGCTCAGCTTGCCCGGCACGTCGGCCGGCACGGCCATGGTGACCTTGTCGGTCTCCAGCTCGAACAGCGCCTCGCCGGCCTGCACCAGCTCGCCGTCCTCCTTGAGCCAGCCGGCCAGGATGCCCTCGGTGATCGACTCACCAACCTCGGGGACCTTGACGTCAACGATCATCGCTATTCTCCGTTCGTCGCGGGTGACAGGGCCTGATCCACCAGGGCGGCCTGCTGTTTACGGTGGCGTTTGAGCGAGCCCACGGCCGGGCTGGCCGAGGCCCGCCGGCCGGCGTAGCGCAGCGGGCGATCCGCCGCCAGCGCCCGCAGGCGCGGCTCGATGTAGGCCCGGGCGCCGCGGTTGTGGGGCTCCTCCTGGCACCAGACCAGCTCGGCCTCGGGGTGCCGGCTCAGCAGCTCGCCCAGCCGCCGCGCGGGGAAGGGGTAGAGCTGCTCCACCCGCACCAGCGCCACGTCGTCGATCTTGGCCTCGTCTCGGGCCTGGGCCAGGTCGTAGTAGACCTTGCCGCAGCAGAGCACGATGCGCCGCGGCGAGGCCGGCGTCACAGCCTCCTCCAGCACCTCCTCGAAACTCCCGCGCTCCAGCGTCTCCACCGCTGAGGTGGCGGCGGGCAACCGCAGCAGGCTCTTGGGTGTGAAGAGGATCAGCGGGCGCCGGAAGTCCCGGCGCATCTGCCGCCGCAGCACGTGGAAGTACTGCGCCGGGGTGGAGGGGTTGCAGACCTGGATGTTCTTGCTGGCGCAGGCGGCCAGGTAGCGCTCCACGTAGGCGTTGGAGTGCTCGGGCCCCTGACCCTCGTAGCCGTGGGGCAGCAGCATCACCAGCCCGGAGTAGCGCTGCCACTTGCTGCCCGCGGCGGCGATGAACTGATCGATGATCACCTGGGCCCCGTTGGCGAAGTCGCCAAACTGCGCCTCCCACAGCACGAGCATGCGCGGCTCGGCCAGCGAGTAGCCGTAGTCGAAGCCCAGCACCGAGGCCTCGGAGAGCGGGCTGTTGTAGACGCAGAAGTGGGCCTGCTCTCCGGCGGGTCGGATCTGGTTGAGCGGCTTGTACGCGGCCTCGGTCTCGGTGTCGCGCCAGACCGCGTGGCGCTGGGAGAAGGTCCCGCGCTCGCTGTCCTGCCCCGACAGCCGCACCGGGGTGCCCTCCAGCAGCAGGCTGCCGAAGGCCAGCGACTCGGCCAGACTCCACTCCACCAGGCCGCGCTGCTCCACCTGCTCGAGGCGCTTGGGCAGCAGCCGCGCCACCTTGGGGTTGAGGTTGAAGCCCTCGGGCACCGCGGTCAGGGCTCGCGCCACCTCCACCAGCGCCTCGTGGGGCACCGCGGTCTCCACGCTCGCGTCGCTGTAGGGGCCGTCGAGGCCGGTCCAGACCGAGGCGTCCACGTCGGCGGGCTCGGGCGTCCCCTCCCGGGCCTGGCTCAGCGCCTCGCCGAGCTTCTGCTGCATGCGGTGGTCGATCGCTTGCTCCTGCTCCGTCGCCAGCTCGCAGCACTGCACCAGGCTCTGGGCGTAGAGCTTGCGCACCGGCGGGTGCTGGCGGATCTCGCGGTAGAGCTGCGGCTGGGTGAAGCCGGGTTCGTCGCCCTCGCTGTGGCCGTGGCGGCGATAGCAGACCATGTCGATCACCACGTCGCGTGAGAACTCCTGTCTGAAGCGCAGCGCCAGCTCGGCCACGTAGACCGCGGCCTCGGGGTCGTCGCCGTTGACGTGGAAGATCGGCGCCTCGGCCATCTTGGCGATGTCGGTGGCGTATTCGGTGGAGCGGGCCTGCCCCGGCAGGGTAGTGAAGCCGATCTGGTTGTTGACCACCACGTGCAGCGTGCCGCCGGCCTGGTAGCCCGGCAGCCGCGACATGTTGAAGGTCTCGGCCACCAGGCCCTGGCCGGCGAAGGCGGCGTCGCCGTGGATCAGCAGCGGCAGGACCTTCTGCCGCCGCTCGGCGTCGTCCCGCTGACGCTGCTTGGCCCGGGCCCGCCCCAGCACCACTGGGTCCACCGCCTCGAGGTGGCTGGGGTTGGAGGTCAGCGACAGGTGCACCGAGCCCTCGTGCAGGTGGCTCTGGTGATCGGAGGAGAAGCCCTTGTGGTACTTGACGTCGCCGTCGCCGCTGACCGCCTCACCGAGGAAGTTGTCCTCGAACTCGGAGAAGATCGTGGCGTAGGACTTGTCCAGCAGGTTGGCCAGCACGTTGAGCCGGCCGCGGTGGGCCATGCCCAGCACGATCTCCTCGACGCCCAGCGTCGGGGCCTGGTCCATCACCGCGTGCACCAGCGGGATCAGCGTCTCGCCCCCCTCGAGGGAGAAGCGCTTCTGGCCCAGGTAGTGGCGCTGGATGAAGGTCTCCAGCAGCTCGGCGTCGGCGAGCTGCTCGAGGATCTGCAGCTTGCGCTGCAGGTCGAAGTCCGGGCGGTTGCGCACCGGCTCCATCTGCTGCTGCAGCCAGCGCCGGATCGCCACGTCGCTGATGTGCAGGTACTGCACGCCGATGCTGCCGCAGTAGGTCTGGGACAGGATCTCGATGATCTCGCGCAGCGTGGCCCGCTGCGGCGCCTGCTCGCCCCCCACCGCGCCGCCCAGGTGCCCGGTGTCGAAGACCCGCTCCAGGTCCTCCTCGGAAAAGCCGTAGCGCGCCAGCTCCAGGTCGGGGAGCGCGGGGGGCGGGTGGCCCAGCGGATCGGTCTGCGCCAGACGGAAGCCCTGGTCGCGGTAGTTGTAGATCAGGCTGGCGATGCTGGACTGGTCGTTGGCCGCCCCGGCGGCGACGCAGGTCCGCGGGCAGGAGGCCAGGTCGAAGCCCTGGAAGAAGAGCTGCCACGAGGGATCGAGTGAGTCCGGATCGGCCTTGTACTGCTCGTAGAGCTGCTCCAGGTAGACCGGGTCGAGCTGCAGGGCGACATTGCTCACGGTGTTCTACTCCTCGGAATCGGAATCGGGTTCGGTCTGCCGCCGCAGGTCCAGCACGTGCTGAAGCTCCTCCGGCGGGAGGACCTGCTGCTCCAGCGCCACCTCGCGCACGGTGCGGCCGCTGGCGTGCGCCTGCTTGGCCAGCGCGGCCGCGCGATCATAGCCGATCCGCGGCGCCAGCGCGGTGGCCAGGGCCAGCGAGCGCTCGTTGCCCGCCTCGATGCGCG
>SWBW01003052.1_pt1 | contig 13417 bp, 12 predicted proteins | sample 4693041 | NCBI WGS metagenome assembly SWBW01 (sample SAMN10267271, study PRJNA491770) | bioreactor metagenome | isolation source: DHS bioreactor inoculated with marine methane seep sediment | place: Japan: Omine Ridge, Nankai Trough | collected 2006-05-06 | reverse complement strand
TTGCCGTTTTAATAATTGTCTCCATGTCGATGAACCGGGTTGCGCATTGTTGCGTGCATTGTCGAAAAATGAAATTGCTGAATTCAGGTATATCAATTATCTCAATATGCTTGAAAATTTAATGTAGTAGTCGACTTCTTCATATCTTTGCATTTTATTGTTTCAATAAAAAATAAACCCGAAACAAAACATTTGTATGATCGCTCGACATTTAATTACCGAAGAAGTACCTTCACTCAGAACATCCAATTCGGGCGAAGAAGCATTGAACATGATGGAAGAAATAAAGGTGTCGCATTTACCGATCGTGAATGGCGAAAACTTCCTGGGTTTGATTAGCGAGCAAGATATTTACGATTTAAATGACCTAAAACAACCGCTGGGCAATTATAAGCTTTCACTAAAGCATCCCTATGTGAATGAACATCAGCATTTATATGATGTGTTAAAGTTAGTCAGCAATTTAAAAATCACATTAATTCCTGTGTTGGATGATCATGAAAAATACCTGGGAAGTATAAGCATGCGAAACCTGGTTACTTATATGGCCAATTCATTTGCGCTCGAAAACCCCGGCGGCATCATTGTTCTTGAAATGACTGAAAATGATTATAACCTGACTGAGGTTGCCCAGATAGTACAATCTAACGATGCCAAAGTGTTAAGCCTGTTCTTGGCAAGTCACCCTGAATCAACGAGATTAGAAGTCGTTATCAAACTTAATAAAACAGATATTGGAGCAGTTTTACAAACATTTGACCGTTATGGATATTATGTGAAGGCTTCATTTGGCGAAGAGGATGACATTGAAAGCCTGAAAGAAAATTACAATTCGTTGATCAATTACCTCAATATTTAATAGGATTAATGTTTCAGCTTTCTATAAAAACTGTTTCAAGTTAAAAAAAGTTAAGAATCCGTAAAAACAATGCTGTCATTCTGTTTAACCCTTTTTTTAACTGAATTTTAAATTAGTTTTGTACGCTTAATAAGCTGCCTGAATGAAAGTTGCATTATTTGGAAAAGATTTTAAAGAAGATCAGCAAGAATATCTTCAGCAAATAATTGACGAACTCGTTAATAATGGTAGCCAATTGCGCTTCTACCAGCCATTTTACGAAAAAATTAAAGAGGCTACGAATTTGCCTGAAAACCCAGAATTCTTTAACACTCATCTGGATCTGATCGAAAACACAGATATGCTGTTTTCAATAGGCGGCGACGGCACCATCCTTGATACGGTACCTTTTGTACGTGATTCTGGAATTCCAATTCTTGGAATTAATCTGGGGCGGCTGGGCTTCTTGTCAAGCATTTCTAAAAATGAAATTAAACAAGCACTTGAAAGCATTCTTAAAGGTGATTATTACATCGATAAAAGGACTCTTTTGCAATTAGAAGAACCTGAAGGAATTTTTGGAGAACTTAACTTTGCGCTGAATGACTTAACCATTTATCGCAACAATACCACATCTTTAATCGTGGTGCATGTATATATTGATGATAAGTTTCTGAATTCCTACTGGGGAGATGGCCTGATTGTATCAACGCCAACAGGCTCAACAGCCTATTCTCTTAGTGTAGGTGGACCAATTATGAGTCCCGGATCGCAGAATTTTGTGATTGCTCCTATTGCATCGCACAATTTAACTGTAAGACCCATCGTTATTCAGGACAGCAGCACAATCAGAATTAAAATTGGTGGCCGCGAAGATACCTATCTGATGACTATGGACTCAAGGCATTCAAGTATCAATAAAGAAGACGAACTTGTGATTAGAAGATGCGGTTTTGAGGTAAATCTTGTTGAAATGAATGACAAGGATTTCTTCTCTACAATTCGTGATAAATTGCACTGGGGAGTCGACACCAGGAATTGATAATTCTGCCTGAAAACAGAAAGATTAAATATGTGTATGGTAAGTAAAAAAATGATATTTTTGGCGCTCAATTTCAGGATGAAGTACAAAAAAGGAAATACCGGGTTTTTTGGCCTTTTAACCGGACTTATAGCCGGTTTTATTTTTATATTACCCCTTATTTCATCTGCGCAAACATTGGAAGTGGGTGCTGCAGGAGGTGTTTCTTATTATATTGGCGATATCAATCCCGCTATCCCATATAGTCAATCGCAACTGGCTTATGGAGCGGTGGCAAGATACAATCTGAATAAAAGGTGGGCGGTGAAGTTTTCATACACCAGGGCCAAACTTGTAGGCGATGACCTCAAATCAAATGCGGTTGCAAATCGTGAGTTGAATTTCAAATCCAATATCAACGATTTTGCCCTTGTAGGCGAATTTAACTTTTGGGAATATTTTACAGGCAGTAAAAAAAATTATTTTACACCCTACATTTTTGGCGGGGTAGGTTTTTTCACCTTCAAACCATTCAACTTCGCCGGGGTTAATTTACAAGCACATGGTACCGAGGGTCAGAGTCAATATCAGGATCAGCAATTTGAAGGCAGAGCGCCTTATAAACTATGGAGTATTTCATTTCCTTTCGGAATAGGTTTTAAATACAGCTTAACGAAACGATTGGGATTGGGGCTTGAGTGGGGTATGAGGAAAACATTAACCGATTATATCGACGATATAAGCACCACGTATTATACATCAAACGATCAGGTTTCTGATCCGGTCGGAACTCATTCGGAAGGTATGCAGCGCGGTAACGAAAATACAATGGACTGGTATAATTGCACCCTGCTTTCTGTTACCTATAAATTTAACCTGTACGGAAGCAAAAAGTGTAAGGAAAATGAATGGTAAGCCAAATGAATGATGAGCTTTAAAGAACAGATCATAATCGAAAAATTACCCAAACACATTGCCATTATTATGGATGGTAATGGCAGGTGGGCTACTAAACAGGGTAAAGATCGTGTTTTCGGCCATCAATACGGTGTAGGTGCTGTTAGAAATGCTGCGGAAGCAGCTGCTGAATTGGGTGTAAAGTATTTAACATTATACGCTTTTTCAACAGAAAACTGGAACCGGCCGCAACTTGAAGTGGATGCGCTTATGAACCTATTCGTGGAAACCATTGAACAGGAATTTGAAACTTTAAAGAAAAACAATATTCGCTTGCATGCCATTGGTGATCTGGAAAGTTTGCCTGAGGAGAATTTCAACAAACTCATCGATACCATAAGAAAAACAGACAGTCACGACAGGATGACACTAACGTTGGCCATGAGTTACAGTTCAAGATGGGAAATTGTAGATGCGGTAAAAAAAATATGTGCCGAACAAATCAGCCAGCAATCAACATCTGAAGATATAACGGAAACGTATTTTGCACAAAAACTCACCACTGCGGGAATACCCGACCCCGAATTACTGATACGAACAAGCGGGGAGAGCAGGCTAAGCAATTTTTTGCTGTGGCAAATTGCGTATTCAGAACTGTATTTTACACAAAAACTATGGCCCGAATTTGAAAAAGAGGATTTATATGAGGCTATTGTCGATTACCAGAAAAGAGAAAGAAGATTTGGTTTAACAAGTCAACAAATAAAAAGTTAGAAGAAAGCATAATGAGGAGATCGGTAAAAGATATATTGAGGATACTTATAATGGGTGTTTTATGTATTCCGCTGATAGCGAATGCCCAGATCAATATTGGAGATGACTTGTCAAAGATCAACTATGAGCGCCCCATCGATTATCTTATCGGCGACATTGAAGTGGAAGGAATTAAATACCTTGATAAGAATGTCATCATTATGCTCTCACAACTTGAAGTCGGAGAGCGGGTAAAAATTCCCGGCGAAAAAATTACAAAAGCTATACGAAAGCTTTGGGATCAGGGCTTGTTCGACAATATCAGCATTACCGCCACAAAGTTTGAAGCAGGCAAAGTGTACTTGAAAATTTACCTGCAGGAGCGGCCCCGTCTGAGCAAATTTTCATTTGACGGCATTCGAAAATCAGAAGCAGATGATATCCGCGAGAAAATTAACCTCTCAAGGGGAGAAGTGGTAACCGATCACTTGTTGATCAGAACAACAAATATTATAAAAGACTTTTATGCCGATAAAGGGTTTTTAAATGCGGAAGTTGAAATACGCGAGAAACCTGATCAGGCACAGGAAAACTTTGAAGACCTGTTGATTAAGATACGCAAGAACAGGAAGGTAAAGATCAAGTATATTGATATCGTAGGCAATTACGATTTGTCGGATGATGCCGTAAGAGGCGCTATGAAAGAAACAAAAACCAAAGGCGTATTTAATCCGCTTGATAGTTTGGGCCCACTCGTGATCAACATGACCGAGGATGCTATAAGGTTTAAATTTAAAGAATTCAGAGATGATTTTCTGAAGTACTGGACGGATAATTATAAGATTAGAATATTTAAAGGATCGAAATATATTGAGCCTGAATATAAAGATGACCTTGACCTGATTGTGGCTAAATACAATAAAAAAGGTTACCGCGATGCACACATTACAGGCGACTCGATCATCAGAATAAATGATCATACGATTGGCCTGAAGATATTTCTGGTAGAAGGAAACAAATATTATTTCAGGGATATTAAATGGGTGGGAAACACCATTTACTCTTCTGCATTTTTAAGTACTATTCTGGGTATTCAGAAAGGTGATGTATATAACAAGGAACTGCTCGAAACCAACCTGAATTTTAACCCCAACGGTTTTGATGTAAGCTCTCTTTACATGGATAACGGCTACTTGTTTTTCAATGCCATACCTGTCGAAGTATATGTTGAGAATGATTCCATTGATATGGAAATCAGGATATTTGAAGGAGAGCAAGCGCGAATCAGGAATGTTTCGGTAAAAGGAAATGACCGTACCAACGACCACGTCATTATCAGGGAACTGAGAACAAGGCCCGGGCAGCTTTTTAGCAGGGCTGATATTATCAGAACACAACGTGAGCTTGCCAACCTTCGGTATTTTAACCCTGAAACCATTACACCGAATATAAAACCTGACCCCGCTAAAGGAACCGTTGATATAGAGTGGGACGTGGAAGAAACATCAGCTGACCAAATTGAGCTTTCAGGTGGATGGGGTTATGGTAGGATCATTGGAACACTAGGATTGAGTTTTAATAACTTCTCAATAAAAAGGGTATTCAAAAAAGGTGCATGGCGTCCGGTGCCAACTGGTGATGGCCAAAAACTCGCACTTCGTTTTCAAACTTATGGAAAAGATTACCTGAGTTGGAGTGTTTCGTTTACCGAACCCTGGCTGGGTGGTAAAAAACCAAACGCACTATCAGTATCATATTACCATTCACGATATACCAATGGCCGATCAAAGGAAGATACACTTAGAGCTGCGTTTATTACCAATGGAATCACCATTGGTCTGGGAAAACGACTTACCTGGCCTGATGACTTTTTTACCTTATATAATGGTATCAATCTGCTGTTTTACGACCTGACCAATTATGGAACTATTTTTCCTGTCGGCTCTGGAACAGGCAATTACAATAACCTAAGTTATGAAGTGATCTTAGGCCGCAATTCGGTAAGTGCGCCTATCTACCCAAGGAATGGATCAGATATTTCATTAGGGTTGGAGCTTACGCCGCCCTATTCGCTCTTCTCTAATAAAGACTATAGCACTTTAATCGACGATGAAAAATATAAATGGATTGAATATTACAAGATCAAAGTAAAAGCCTACTGGTATTTTGAATTGGCTGAGAAGCTCGTACTTGCAGCCAGGTTTAGATTTGGATACTTGGGGCATTACAATGCCGAGTTGGGTACTACACCTTTTGAAAGATTTTACCTAGGAGGTGATGGACTGACGGGCTACAACAACTATGATGGCCGTGAAGTAATAGGTATGAGAGGTTATGAGAATGAATCTATTTCTGCCTATCACAGGGGTAATAAAAACATAGGAGGTACAGTATTTACCAGGAACACACTTGAGCTAAGATATCCACTTTCGTTAAATCCAAGCTCAACTATTTATGGTTTGGCATTTGTGGAAGCCGGAAACTCATGGTTAAATTCACAGGGTTTTGATCCATTCGATTTATACCGGTCGGCAGGTGTGGGGATCAGGGTATTCTTGCCTATGTTTGGAATGCTTGGTTTAGATTGGGCGTATGGTTTCGATCCGGTGCCAGGTTGGCCAAGTGCAGCAGGAAGCCATTTCCACTTCTCTTTAAACCAGTCGCTGGATTAACATAGAATTTGGCAGGATTTTTGAATATCGAACTACAATTAAATCTATATATCATGAAAAGAAATGTAATCATACCTTTTGGCAGCTTGATCGCCATTATGCTAGTCATTAATACGACTTCTGTATTCGGTCAGAATCAGAAATATGCTTTTGTAGATACGGAATACATCCTCGATAATATTCCAGAATTTCAGGATGCCCAGGATGAACTTGACGCCCTTTCTGTAAAGTGGCAAAAAGAAATAGAGGCAAAATATGCAGAAGTAGAAACATTGTATAATAACTACAAAGCAGAAGCTGTATTACTTCCGGATGACATAAAAAAGAAAAGAGAAGATGAAATCATCCAGAAAGAAAAGCAGGTGAAAGAACTGCAGCAACAGTACTTTGGGCCGCAGGGAGATTTGTACCAAAAACGCCAGGAACTGATCCAGCCGATACAGGAAAAAGTGTATAATGCTATCGAAACACTCTCGAATACAAGGAATTATTCATTTGTTTTTGATAAATCAGGCGGTATGTCCCTTTTATATGCTGATCCTAAATTTGACATTAGTGATGATGTGCTTGACGAAGTAGGTACCGTGATGCAAACAGTGAAACGAGAGCAGAGAGGTAGAAATTAATTTCCAGCACTTTATATAAAGGAATACTTGATTTTAGTTAATGTTTCTTAATAAAATAAAATGCGCTGAATGAATGATTAAATTGTATTGATATTTTCTTAATTTTGCCAGCCGTTTAATCCAGACAATTATTAATCAAAATAATAAATAGAAATGAAAGCGTTTAAGAAAGCAGTTGCACTTTTTTCACTTGTGGTACTAGTTGCGTCATTTGGTTATAGCCAGGCAACTCTGAAGTTAGGCCATATTGATTCAAATGAAATTCTGTCGATGATGCCGGAGACGGATTCTTTACAGAATGAATTAAAAAATTATGCTGAGTATCTTGACCAGCAGATGAATGCGATGGCAATGGAATACCAGACAAAAATTACCAACTACCAGGATAATGTGGCAACTATGTCGGATTTAATCAGACAAACCAAAGAAAAAGAGATTACTGATCTTCAAGCGCGAATTCAGGCTTTCCAGCAATCAGCTGATCAGGATTTATCTACCAAGCAGGCTGAACTTTTCAATCCATTGATTGAAAAAGTAAAAAATGCCATTAATGCTGTAGGCCGCGAAAACAGTTATACATATATTCTGGATGTGGGTGCTGGTGCTGTTGTATTTTTTGAAGGTGGAGACGATGTACTGCCACTCGTTAAAAAGAAATTAGGTATATAATTTAATACCCTTTCAATAAAAGGAAAAGCCGCGCAACACTGCGTGGCTTTTCCTTTTTGTGATAATAATTATTCAGCCGGATCATACCAACTTGCATACATATTATAATTATTGGATATCCGGTGTATTTCCCCTTCGAGCAAAGCGGTATCAACACTTTTTATTTTTTTTGCTGGTACACCAGCATACACACTTCCCGAGGTTACGACTGTTTCTTTTGAAACAAGTGCGCCCGCTGCTATTACACTGTTGCTTTCAATCACAGCGCCGTCCATGATGATGGATCCCATCCCGATCAGTACATTATCATGAATGATGCAGCCATGTACAATGGCGCCATGGGCGATAGATACGTTATTTCCGATGGTTATGCTCGCTTTCTGATAGGTGCAATGAATAATCACACCATCCTGGATATTCACATTATTACCTATTCTTACTAAGTGCACATCGCCTCGGATAACTGCGCCAAACCAGATGCTGCAATCATTTCCAAGTATAACATCTCCTGTAATGGTTGCATTGTCTGCAATAAAACACCTTTCTCCCCATTGTGGTTTAACACCTTTTACAGATCTAATAATAGCCATACTTCCAATTTATTTATAGTCAATATTGTAATGTAATCCGATACTCTGTTTTCTGTTCTGTGCCAGTTTGATCACGAGGTATGCCACGTTGATCAGGTTTCTCAGTTCACATATTTCTTCAGTCACCAGCGATTTGTGATAAAGGTCCTCCGTTTCTTTATAAATGATTTTCAGCCTGTCAAGTCCTCTTTTCAGACGAAGATTTGACCTGACAATGCCTACATAGTTGCTCATGATCGATTGTACTTCTTTTTTCGATTGTGTAATCAGGATCATTTCTTCATTTAAAACCATTCCTTCTGCATCCCAATCCGGCACTTCCTCTAAAAATCCAGCGTTTTTAAAAACAGAAACGGCATCAATCGCGGCCCTGTGAGAAAACACAGCTGATTCAAGAAGTGAGTTGGAAGCAAGACGGTTAGCGCCATGCAAGCCCGTGCTGGATACCTCCCCTGAAGCGTACAAATTTGAAATACTTGTGCGACCAACTTTATCTGTTTTTATACCGCCGCAGGAATAGTGTGCGGCCGGAACCACAGGAATCATATCTTTCGAGATATTGATTCCGAGGCTTAAGCATTTAGCATAGATAGTCGGAAAATCGGAAATCAACTTGTTAGCACCAATATGCGTGGCATCAAGAAACACGAATTCGTCTCCAGAAAGTTTCATTTCATTATCTATGGCTCGGGCAACAATGTCTCTGGGGGCTAGATCCTCTCTTTCATCATATTTTTTCATGAAAGGAAAACCGTTTCGCGTTTTTAATTTCGCACCTGCACCACGCAAGGCTTCTGTAATCAAAAACGAGGGTTTTTCGCCAGGGTTGTATAATGATGTCGGGTGAAATTGCACAAACTCAAGTTTTTCTACCTGAACTTTAGCGCGGTAAGCCATGGCAATGCCATCGCCGGTGGCAAATTTAGGATTGGTAGTGGTTTGGTAAATATTACCCAATCCTCCGGTGGCAAGCATGGTTGTTTTGGCTAGGATCGTTTCTACATCTTTGGTCGATTTATTCATTGCGTATACACCGAAACAGCTTATGTCCTCTTTGTCTCTTGTAACCATTTCACCCAAGTGGTGCTGGGTGATCAGGTCAATAGCAAAATGGTTTTCCAATACTTCAATGTTGGCATGCTCACGAATTTTTTTGCTGAGTGCACGCTGTATTTCATAGCCGGTAGCATCTTTATGATGTAGAATGCGATGCTCTGAATGCCCGCCTTCTCTGGAGAGCGAAAACTTTCCTGAATCTTCTTTGTCGAAATGCGTGCCCCAATCAATCAATTCAACAATGCGTTCTGTTGATTCAGTGATGGTGATTCGAACAATTTCTTCATCATTTAATCCTGCACCTGCATTAATGGTATCAGCAATATGTTTGCTATAATTATCAGGTGAATACATAACTGCCGCAATGCCCCCTTGCGCATAACTTGTTGCCGTGTCATCTATCGAAGTTTTTGAAAGCAGGCATACTGTTCCGTGATCCGCTACTTTTAAAGCATATATCAATCCGGCCATACCTGTTCCTATCACCAGAAAATCAACTCTTTTTTGCATGAAGTATTAGGTGTAAAATACATGTAAAATTACTTAAACTGCTTGTATGCAGATCAAATATCTGGAGTATTTATAAATATTAATAGTCTTAATTAAAAAAACCCAGTTAAAAAACCGGGTTTTATAAATCAGTTGTTAACTAAAGAACTTACTCTGGATGAATAGCTTCGACCGGGCAAACATCAGCACAAGCACCACAATCGGTGCATAGCTCAGGGTCAATTACATAAATATCACCTTCCGAGATGGCGTCTGAAGGACATTCATCGATACAGGAACCGCAAGCGGTACATTCATCATTAATTATATAAGCCATTGTATTCTATTTTAGTTTAGAAAATGCTGTGCAAAGTTACTGATATTGACAAATGTAAATGAGTATTTGCAAGTGAATTTTTACCTGCTTAATGTATTTTATATCGTGTTTAAATAAGTGGAAGAGGAGGATTTAGTACAATTGTTAAAATCTTGATAAATAGACACATTTTTATGTAAAAAAAACTGCTATAAAAACATATTAAGACTATTTTTGTCATGATTTTTAAAAGGCTTTTTATGTCAGACAAAAAAGATAGAATAATTGAATTAAAGAATGCTGTAATTCGATTTGCTGGAGATTCCGGCGATGGCATGCAGTTAACGGGGAGTTTATTTTCTGATTCTACAGCAATTGTAGGTAATGACTTTGCTACTTTTCCGGATTATCCGGCCGAGATACGGGCACCCCAAGGCACGGTTTCTGGCGTGTCAGGATTTCAGATTCATTTTGGAGATATGGATATTCATACCTCAGGTGACCAGGCAGATGTGCTGGTGGCAATGAACCCCGCTTCATTAAAGGCTAACATGAACTGGATAACCAGAGAAGCGATCATAATTGTTGATACAGACGCATTTGTGGAGAAAAACTTCAAGAAAGCAGGTTATGATGAAAACCCTCTGACTGATGGATCCCTTACCGGACATTTGGTAATTGAGGCACCTATTACAACCCTGACTAAAGAAGCTGTGAAAGATTTGCAATTGGATAATAAATCAGCCCAGAAGTCAAAGAATATGTTTGCCCTAGGCATGGTTTTCTTTATGTTCAATCGCGATTATGAAGGCACTTTCAAATTTTTTGAAGATAAGTTTAAATCGAATCCGTTAGTTGTTGAGGCGAATAAAAAAGTATTGCTGGCAGGTTATCATTTTGCCAATACAATAGAAGCATTCGCCAATACATTTAAAGTAGAACCGGCACCACTTAAGAAAGGATTGTACAGAAATGTAACAGGTAATCTTGCTACTTCATGGGGATTTCTGGCTGCGGCAGAGAGGTCAGGCAGGGAATTGTTTTTGGGTTCATATCCCATAACACCAGCTTCTGAAATTCTACAGGAAATATCCAGGCATAAACAGTTTTCAGCAATCGCGTTTCAAGCCGAAGATGAAATTGCCGGAATCGTATCGGCTATTGGTGCAATTGACGCTGGTTCACTTGCAATAACAACAACTTCAGGTCCGGGTTTATCCTTAAAAAGTGAAGCTATCGGCCTTGCCGTAATGACCGAATTACCAATTGTGATAGTAGATGTGCAGCGTGGCGGACCATCCACTGGATTACCCACCAAATCAGAACAATCAGATCTGATGCAGGCACTTTATGGAAGAAATGGTGAAGCTCCTGTAATAGTAATTGCAGCTACCAGTTCATCCGATTGTTTTTATGCTGCTTATGAGGCCTCAAAGTTGGCGCTGGAACATATGACACCCGTCATTTTATTAACAGATGGTGCGTTGGCAAATGGCTCAGAGGTATTCTTAATCCCAAAAGTTGCATCATTGCCCGAAATAGTGCCTCCGATAGTTAAAGCCAATGATCCCGATTATAAACCTTATAAAAGAGATGCGAACAAATTGAGCAGGCCATGGGCTATACCCGGAACAGAAGGCTTAAGGCACAGGGTTGGCGGTTTGGAAAAAGAAGATATTACCGGACATGTATCTTACGATCCGCTAAACCATGAGAAAATGGTAAAAATCAGACAAGAAAAAGTAAATCGTGTAGCTGAATACATACCCGAATTATCTGTTATTGGTGAAAAAGAAGGCGATATACTTGTAATTGGATGGGGTGGCACCTACGGTGTTATTTTAACAGCCATCGAGGAGCTTAGAGAAACAGGAAAAAAAATAAGTTTCGCCCACTTTAAACACATTATGCCTTTACCCAAAAATACCAGCGATGTGCTTTCAAAATATAAACGGATTGTTGTGTGTGAAAACAACTTGGGTCAATTTGTTAACTACTTGAGAATGAATTACCCGATGTACGATTACCTGCAATATAACAAAGTGCAGGGATTGCCGTTTATGGTATCGGAGTTAAAAGCACATTTTAGTTCACTATTAAATGAGTAAAAGATGGAAAATATTATAGAAACACCAAAATTAGCTCTTACTAAAAAAGACTTTGAAAGCGACCGGATGGTCAAATGGTGTCCGGGTTGCGGTGATCATGCCATTTTAAAGGCCGTTGAGAATGTGTTTCCTGAATTGGGAATTCCTAAAGAAAACTTTGTTGTGGTTTCAGGTATTGGTTGTTCTTCAAGGTTTCCATACTATATGAACACATACGGCATTCATGGTATTCACGGACGTGCGGCAGCATTGGCTACAGGTGTTAAATTAGCTAACCCCAAACTTAGTGTATGGATGATCACCGGGGATGGTGATTCGATGGCCATCGGAGGTAACCATTTTATCCATGTGGTTCGTCGTAATCCGGATCTCAATATTTTAATGTTCAATAATAAAATTTATGGTTTAACAAAGGGGCAATTTTCTCCTACTTCACCCGAAGGCTCAAAGACCAAAACATCGCCGCAAGGTACATTCGAAGCACCCTTTAATCCGGGGGAACTGGTCATTGGGGCGCATGGCAAATTTTTTGCACGCGTGGTAGATACCAATATTAAAATGATGACACAGGTGTTTACGGAAGCCGAAAAACATAAAGGGACATCGGTTGTTGAAATACTTGAAAATTGTGTGATTTTTAATAACCAGATACATGCGTTGATCACATCGCGAGATACAAAAGATGATAACCAATTGTTTTTGGAAGCAGGAAAGCCAATGCTTTTTGGAAAAGAAAACGACAAAGGTATCGTGTTAAGGGGAACCAACCTCGAAGTAGTTAAACTTGGCGAAGATGGCATTACGGAAAAAGACATACTGGTGCATGATCCATATACCGAGGACTCAGGCATACATGTGATGCTAGCCAGCATGATGCCGCCGGCATTTCCGGCAGCCCTTGGGGTTATCCGCTCGGTAAAATCACGTACTTTCGAAGAATTGGTATGGGATTCGGTGGAGCAGGCAAAGAAAACTTCAAAGCTTAAAAATGTGGACGAATTATTGCATACCGGAAATACGTGGGTTAAACAATAAAAAAACGCTTATAATTTAAATGAGGCCGCTTCACAGTGGCCTTTTTTCATTTACTACCTTTGCGAGGTGATTGCTACATTCCAACAATATATTGAACAGCATAAACTCTGTACAAAAAGACACCGTCTTTTGTTAGCCGTGAGCGGAGGTGTCGATTCCATTGTGATGCTTGACCTGTTTAAAAAATCCGGCTATCACTTCGCTCTAGTGCATTGTAATTTTAAGTTACGTGCTGAGGAATCGGATGGGGATGAACAATTTGTAAGAGGATTGGGCAAAAAGTATGATGTGCCTGTATTTACCAAACGATTTGACACCAAGCATTATGCTCAAAAAAATAAGCTGTC
>SWBW01002164.1_pt1 | contig 13476 bp, 10 predicted proteins | sample 4693041 | NCBI WGS metagenome assembly SWBW01 (sample SAMN10267271, study PRJNA491770) | bioreactor metagenome | isolation source: DHS bioreactor inoculated with marine methane seep sediment | place: Japan: Omine Ridge, Nankai Trough | collected 2006-05-06 | reverse complement strand
GGACAACCCGCTCCAAGGTGCGCATGAGCTTGGCGGCGTAGGGGCACTTGGACATCCCGTAGACCTCGAGTTCCACGGGCGGGGGACGATTGCCTCCGCTGGCCAGCTTGACCACCGCTTTGTCGATGCTCTCCATCAGCCCCTCCTTGGTGCACCGTCCCTTGACGGTGACCGAGAAGGTGTGGACCTGGGTCCGTAGATCCGTGAGCACGCAGCTGATCACACAGCGCCGACCAAACTTGAGCACCTTGGAGGACAGGACGAGCTGGGCCGCCAGCTCCCGCCCGATCTCGATCTGACAAGACTCGTCGTGACACTGCCGGTAGGAGCGTATCTTCTGGCGGCGGAGCGCCGCGCCAAGCTTGGCCCGCGGGGTGACGAGGTAGGCGCCCGTGGCCGCGACTTGAGCGGTGAGATATGCGCTGTAGCGCTCCAGAAGCGACCGGCGTAGACCACTTCCCGCGCCGTCGATGTTGAATACGGCGACGATGGGTCGCTTGGCCGTCGCCGGAGAGGAGATAGAGATCGTCGCGATTGCGACGGCGATGGTTCCGAAGTTGACGCGCATCCAGAGGGAGATTACACCAGGTAGACCGGTCAGACCATCGATCTATGGAGAGTGGTAGGCTATGCTTTTCCGTAGCATCGAAGTTGTCGGACCGGACAGTGTCCGCACTTGACGCACGCTAGGGAACACGGTCACGCTCACTAGAGCGAGGCCTAACAGCCCGATGGAGCAGACGACCTTCGGCGGCGTCACAGGGTCGACCGGTGTCTACGTGGCTGCTGTTTTAGAATTCGAATCGTGCGAAGGCATGACTATCATCACAGCTTGGCGTTTCTGAATCGAAGTATTGGGCAACGATGCCGATCCGAAAGGATGCAACCATGAAGTGCCTTCGCTGCAAGGGGACAAACGCAGTCGAACGTGAAACGACGGTGTCTGCAGACACGCTGTTTGGATTGCCGGACTACGTGCTTTGTGGAGTCCGTGAACGCGAGTGCCCTGACTGCGGCGCGAAGTCGATGGGGATTCCTCGACAGGAGCAGCTGCAGTGCTTGATTGCTGAACTACTCTCGGAGAAGCCGGAACCTCTCGCACCCAACGAGATCAAGTTCATCAGGAAACACATTGGGCTGAGCAAAAAGGATTTTGCGAATGCAATGGGTGTCGCCTACGAGACGTCTGTCCGTTGGGAGAGCCAAAAATCTCCCCAGACGATGGGGTCGACAGCGGAGCGACTACTTCGTTTGCTCGCCATCCACAAGAAGCCCCCAAAGTCCTATGAGCTACGGCCAGGCAGGGCACAACGTGTGCGTCTTAGCGTTGGGGCTGAAGGCTGGGTCACCGCCGCCTAGAGCGGCTGGAAATGCGTGCTCAATCAGGCCGCGGAGATCGCAACTGAGCGGTTGGCGTAGGTGTCGGTCTCCAGCGTGTCGGCGATGTGGTGGGCCACAGTCCTTCGAGACACGACCATGTTTCTGAGGTCGCCCTCGGCGGACACGCAGCTCTCTTCGGGCTGATCGTCGTCTGTGAGACCGACGGGTTGGACCAGGCTCCACTGTAGGTTGCTGTCGCGGACAATGGCCTCCTGGCGCTCGGTGTCTTCGATCTGAGGCTTGAGCAGGAGCGAGAAGATCATGCGCTCCTTGAAGGGCAGCCTACCCCGCGTCTCACCGACGCCGTACGTCGACTGCACCACCAGACGCCCCACGCCGGCGGCTTCCATCGCGCGCACGATGTTCGCCGTGCCCTCGGAGCGGACGTTCGTGGGTGTTCGGCGGGCGCCGCGGAGGCGCACGAGAATCGGATTCTCTGTGATGCCCAAGGTCACGATCACCGCGTCGTGGCCCGCGACCGCCCGAGCCACGTCGGTCTCGTTCGTGACGTCACCCTGCGCCACACGCAGGCGTTCGTGCGTTTCGGTGATCGAACTTGGGTTGCGGGCGAATGCCGTGACGTGATGACCGCGCTGCAAAAGCTCGCTGAGGACGGCGCGGCCCGATGCTCCAGTAGATCCGACGATGAGGATGTTCATGTTTCTCTTCCTTTCTATAGCGCTCTGGGTGTCTGGGTTGGCGCCTATGAAAGCAGTGTGTGTCTGCCGTATTGGAATATCCATGCCGCTACGTCCATACTATTTGCTCATTAATCCAAACGCCCTGGACATAAGAGCAATTGCCCTGCAAGCTATCCTCCATGGCAGCGAACCCCTGGGACAGCGTCGACCCCCTGGCCAGAATCCTGCACTCGCTTCGGACCGACGGCACGTTTTACTGCCGCTCCGAGCTCTCCGCGCCCTGGGGCCTGCAGATGCCGACGATGGACGGCTGTGTCTGGTTCCATGCGGTCACCAGCGGTCACTGCACGCTTCAGACCGATGATGTCGGGGCGGTCGAGGTATCGACCGGTGACTTCGTGTTGGTGCCCCACGGCCGTGGTCATACCCTGTGCAGCGACGCCGAGGCGCCGGCAGCGTTGGTGACAGAGCTACCGCAGGAGATGGTGAGCGACCGCTACTCGCTCCTGGCGTACGGGGAAGGCGGCCCACAGACCACGCTTGTGTGCGGCGTCATTCGACTCGAGACCCCGTTCGTCAGCGACCTCGGCAGCCTGCTTCCACCGCTGATCCACCTCAACGCCTCGTCCTCGATGCAAACGGAGTGGGTCTCCGGCACTCTGCGGCTCCTCGCAGTGGAGGCCAAGGGGCTGCGACCGGGCGGAGAAACGGTGCTCACACGTCTCGCCGACATCCTCGTCGTGCAGTCCATCCGCGCGTGGCTCGAGAGCAACGCACAGCAGCAGACAGGGCTGCTCGCCGCGGTCAACGACGCGCAGATCGGCCGCGTGCTGATGCAGGTTCACGAGGATCCGTCGGACGCATGGAGCGTGGAGTCGCTCGCCGCCAGCGCAGGGATGTCGAGATCGGGCTTTTGTGCACGCTTTCGACAACTGATGGACACCACGCCGATGCAATACGTCACGCATCTGCGCATGCGCGCCGTGCAACGCACGCTTCAAGCGGGGAAGGCCAGCGTGGGCGAGCTGGCCGAGCAGTACGGCTACAACTCAGAGGCGGCGTTCAACCGCGCGTTCAAACGCTGCGTCGGCGTCTCGCCAGGTGCGGTCAAGCGAGCGGCCAAACAGTAGGTCCGGGAAGTCCTGAGACCTCCTGAACGAACCATGGCCGTGCCCCACGTCACAGCACTGGCCGCGCGCCCGCGGCTATCATCCTGCGAACGCGCCGAGGCGCCTGTACAGGAGGAGCAACCATGAAACGAGCACTGTTGGTCGTGATCATTTTGGGCCTGTTGGGGCTGACGGTGGGCTGCAGCGACGACACCGTGCCGGCCGCTGACCAGGGGACGGGAGCGGACCAGGCCCTGGATCTGACAGGCGCCGACCTCGTGTCCACCAGCGACACCTCCCCGCTGCCGGACACGGGCTCCGGTGACCAGGGCTCCGGTGACCAGGGCTCGCCCGTCGACGCCGCGCCCACGGCGGACAAGGGCTCCGGCAAGGACTTCGGCATTACCTGCAGCGCCACCCTGGGCAGCGCGCAGGTGACCGGATCGGTCAAGGGCAAGGCGGTCAAGGCCAGCCACGCCGGAGCGGTGAAGGCCAGCCTCGCCGGGTTGGTGGGCTATGGCGTGGCGCTGCTCGACAAGGGCGGCACCTGCACCGCGCTCGCGTCGGTGGCCACGGCGCCCAAGCTCTGGATCCTGCTCTGCAACAGCGCGCCGGGCACCTACGCCATCGGCAAGAACTGCCTCGGCGACGCGGGCGGGCTCTCCCTCCCCAACCAGGCTTCGATCCCCACCTCCGGCACCGACCCCAAGGCCACGGGCGGCACGGTGACGATCACCTCCTTTGACCCGAGCTGCGGCGGCACGGTCAAGGGGAGCTTCTCACTCAACTTCTCGGGGGAGACGGTGACCGGCAGCTTCGACACGGTGGGCTGCGGCACGATCTCGCTCTGACCAGGTCCACCAGCACGACCCACAGCAGTCCCGCCAGGCTCCGGGTTTACGAGGTGCCTAGCAGGGCGAACAGCCACGACAAGCCGATCCATGCGCCCAGGGCTGAACCGATGGTGGAGGCGACCGCCACCAGCAATACACGCGTGAAGGGGTTGCGCCGGACTCCGCGCAGGCTCTGCACATCATCGTTGATGCGCTCAGCGTCCTCCACGGTCGGCTTGCGTAGATACGCCTCCACCAGGCCGACCACCATCCCCGTGCCCAGGAGTGGATTGAGCGAGGTGATCGGAGAGGCGACAAAGGCGCACAGGATCGATAGCAGCTTTCCACCGGCCAGAGCTGTCAGCAGCGCGGCGACAATGGAGTTGGGCAGGACCCAGGCGTAGAGCATCTGCTGCAGGGACTGGCCCTCGTTCTTGTAGTAGCCGTACGCAAATGCTCCGAACACGAGGATTGGGATCAGCCACTTGATCACAGCAGCGATCTTGGATCGGCCGGGCAATTGCTCGAGTCGCTCACGGTCAACGGGCTGGTCGAAGTTGGCTTGCATCCCCTCGACATGGCCAGCGCCGACAACAGCGACAATCTTCTCGCCGGGAGCTTCGCGCACCTTGGAGATCAGGTACTGATCGCGCTCGTCGATCAGTGGCTCCTTGACCTCTGGCATCACCCTCGCAAACTCCCGCATCATCTCTGACAGGTTGCTGCGCTGCTTGAGCTCCTCGACCTGCTCTGCGGAGATCTCCTCCTGGCGGACCGTGCTCGACAGCACCGCGCTGACGAGCCCCAGCTTCTTCCACAACCCGAGGTTGCCCCAGGTGCGTTTGAGCGTGACCTGAATGTTGCGGTCGGCCAACACCACCTCGGCTCCCACCTCCTTGGCCCTCTCTGCGGCGGCCAGCATCTCGGCGCCGGGCTTGACCCCGAGCTTGTCGCCGAGGCGGCGCTGATAGGCGCCGATCGCCAGGTTAGCGAGCAGGAAGAGTGTCTTGCCCTCTTTGATCACGCTAAAGATGTCGAGGTTGCGCCAGCGGTTCTTGTCGGTGAGGGCGGTGTAGCGTGCCTCGCACAGTTCGATGCACACAGTGTCTGGGCGCACCTCTTCGATCACCTCGTTGACCTGGTCCACGCTGTGCTTGGAGACATGGGCCGTGCCGATGAGCCAGATCGTGCGCTGGCCATCCTCGATGGTGGTTACGGTCTCACTGGATGCCATGGATTGGAGATTGCTGCCTGGGGAGCCCGATGCTTGTAGAAAAACGCAACATAGCACAGGTTCTCGGCGTCGGCCTACGGCGCCTTGGTGTGCTCGGGCATGGGGCCGAACTTGACCTTCAACCGACGCCGGGTCGGGGGGACCGGCAGGTGCGGGGAGCACGGTGGTGGCCCCCCGTGCGCGCACCTGACGCGGGGGGCGGGGGGGCCGGGGCGGCGTTTCAAGGCGCGGGGCGTCATGATCTTGAGCGGCTTGTCCCCAATGCGCTTGGTGTGCTTGGAGTGCCAGTCGGGATCGTAGACCTCCTGGGTCTTGCCATCCCAGGTGGACTTGTAGCGTGGGGCATGTTGTTGGACCCCCGCTTGCCGCCCTCCGACGCGCAGGCTACACTCCAGCAGCGCAGTAACGGAGCCAAAGCCCCCATGATGACCCGCCGTCTTTTGATCACCCTCACTGCCCTGTCCTCCCTGCTGATCTGCCTCGCTGGCGCCTGCAGCGACGACGAGGGCGACAAGATCTGCAACGCCGATAACCACGGTGACACCTGGGACGACGGTCCCCAGTGCTGCTCCGGCGGCTGCGGCGTGGGAACCGACGGCTTCCTGCCGGTGATCTGCAACGGCTCCAAGCAGAGCTGGGAGTGCCAGGGGTCGGGCGTCCCCGCCGACGCCTGCGCCTCGTTCCGCAACGCCTGCAACACCATGGACGGCTGCCACGTCCTCGGGCTGGGCACGGTGGAGCCCGATCCGGTGCCCGAGCTCTGCTGCTTCCCCTCCTGCAAGGGCACCAAGGTGATGAAGCGCACCTGCAAGACCGGGACGGTGTGGGAGTGCCCCGGCGGCGCGGTGCCCCTCTCCAGGTGCAAGGACTACGTCAACGCCTGCGGCGGGATCCTGGCCAAGTACAAGGCCAACAACTACAAGCTGCCGGACGGGATCTAGATCCAGCGCCAGGAGGCCTTACCTCCGCCGCTTCCCCCGTCTCCTACGCTTCCGCTTCGGCGGCGCCGCCGGCGACCTCATCGGGGCCTGGGAGAGGAAGGCCTGCTGCTTCGCGTCCCAGCGGTAGAGTCGCTTGCCCTCCTGCTCTTGGGTGATCACCCGCAGCTCCTCGCCGCTGCGCTCGAAGGCGAAGGTCAAGAAGGGGTCCTTGCCGTTGCCCCCCGACGCCTTGCGCCAGCACTTGGTGGAGAACTCGGCGATCACGCTCAGGCTGTCCATGCGGTAGCGGAAGGCGATGAACCCGCAGACGGTCTGGCGGTAGACCATGGTCTCCACCGGCATCAGGTAGGTCTTCTTGCCGTCGCCCCACAGGTCCATGGCGCGAAACTCACCCACCGCGGCGATGTTGGCGTGGGCCAGGATCTTGCCGCCCAGCGGGGTCTGGGAGAGGACCTCACGGTTGCCACGGACCACGGCGACCTGGTAGTCGCGGCGTCCCCGGTGCATGGCGATGAGCGCCTCAACGCCGGGGCGGTGGTCGATGTCAGCGATCAAGGGCTTGTTGGCCAGGACCCGGCCCGCACCAAAGGCGGAGTCCAAAAACGACTCGTCGACCTTTGGGGTGGGAGGGGTTGCCTCGACCTCCTCGGCAGGGGGGGGGCGGCTTCTTGCGCGTACAGCCGCTTGCCAACAGCGTCGCTGCTGCCAGGACGACCCAGAGAACACGTCGGGTTTTTAGCATGTGCATCCCATGATGATCATGTCTTTGATTTTGCAGCAGGTTGCTCCGATCTTCAAAAAAGTGGCTCATTCATCTTCCAGGTCATCAGCCCAATGATCTAAGTCACTTGAATTGCAGCTGCAAACAGATGTGTGCATGGCGGCTGAACTGGTCACTGGTGGATGGATCGATAGCCAGATCTTGGAGCTTAACCCAGCATCAAGTTCTGCAAGTTAGACTACATTTCAACTTTTGCCATGCGTTGAAATTCATTTATATATCAACACGTTTTTCGATTTCGAACAAGCGTTCGAACGGTCCATCGATCATGGCATGAAGGTTGCTGTTAGGGGGAGCAAGTCTACACGTCCCCAAGGGGTGGAGGAAACAAATGAGAATCAGCGCTTTGGCAATCTTGTGCAGCATGGTGATGGCGACGGGCTGGGTGACGACGGCAGCGGCTGCACCCACGTGCAAGGCTCCCCGCGTGCTCATCGTGTTGGATCGCTCCTCGAGCATGGTCACCGGCATGGTGGGCAGCAAGACCAAGTGGTCCATCGCCAAGGACGCGCTCTCCAAGGTGCTCAAGACGTACGAGACCAGCGTCGATTTCGGCTTGATGCTCTTCCCCGACCCCAACCAGTGCGGCGGCGGGAGCGTGAAGCAGGGCATCGGCCCCCAGAACGCCGCGCCGATCCTCTCCCACCTGATCGATCCGCCCAAGTCGGGCAACTGGACCCCCATGGCCCAGAGCCTCGACATCGCGGCCAAGGTCAAGAACCTGCAGGACTCGGCCTACAAGAACTACGTGTTGCTGATCACCGACGGGTGGCAGTGGTGCTCGCCCTACGTCGCGAGCTCGCGCTTTCTGCCGGTCAACTCCACCACCAACCTGACCTCGCTGGGGATCACCACCTACGTCGTCGGGTTCGGTGACTCGGTGGACACGCTGACGCTGAACAAGATGGCCAGCGCGGCCAAGACCAAGGTCAGCTCCAAGTGCAACGTCGCTGGCACCGACCCCAAGGCCAAGAACAACTGCTACTACCAGGCCAACGATCACCAGGCCCTGCTGACCGCCCTGCAGAACATCGCCAAGCTGATCACCGCCGAGCAGTGTGACGGCCTGGACAACGACTGCGACGGCGCCATCGACGAGGGGCTGCAGCAGACCTGCTCCAGCGCCTGTGGCGCCGGCACCGAGACCTGTACAGCGGGCAGCTGGATCGGCTGCAGCGCGCCCCAGCCCAGCCCCGAGATCTGCGACGGCAAGGACAACGACTGTGACGGCTCCGTGGACGAGGGCTGCGGCTGCACCGCCGGCCAGACCCAGGCCTGCGGCTCGACCGCCGGCCAGTGCACCGCCGGGACCCAGACCTGCCTCAACGGTATCTGGGGCGCCTGCACGGGCGGCTCGCAGCCGGGCCCGGAGACCTGCGACGGCGTGGACAACGACTGCGACGGGCAGAGCGATGAGGGGCTGACCCAGGCCTGCCAGACGGCCTGCGGCGTCGGTACCGCGGTCTGCACCAACGGCGCCTTCGGCAGCTGCACCGCGCCCCAGCCCTCCGCGGAGATCTGCGACGGCCTGGACAACGACTGCGACGGCACGCCGGACAACGCCAGCGGCATCTGCTCCGATGGCAAGATCTGCGTCAACGGCGCCTGCCAGGATCCGCCGTCGGGTCTGAACAACGCCAGGGTGGAGGACGCCGCCGGCTGCGATTGTGCCGTGGGCGAGGCCGCACCGGAGCTGCCCGCGCTGCCTTTGCTCGGGCTGACGCTGCTGGCCGCCCTGGTCTTGATGAGGCGCCGCGACTAAGGCTCCTAAGGCAGCGCCCCCAAGGACCACCCAAGAACCACCCCAAAACGCGCCAGAATCCTGCCCTCCCACGCCGCGTACCCGCCAGCCCACACCCTCACCGATGGAACCACTTGAATCCTCTCGATTCTCGGGCCAATATGGCATATCGTACTGACGGCTGGTCCCTGGGATAGCCGACTTGAGATAGATGACTTGAGATAGATGACGAAGCCCTTCCAACCCTGCAACTTCGGTCGCTATCAGCTGACCGATCGTATCGCCATTGGCGGTATGGCCGAGATCTTCTACGCCAAGGTCTTCGGCGCCATGGGCTTCGAGAAGGGCATGGTGATCAAGCGCATCCTGCCCCAGTTCGCAGAGGACACCGACTTCCTGCGGATGTTCATCACCGAGGCCAAGCTGGTCTGCCACCTGGAGCACCCCAACATCGTCCAGGTGCACGAGCTGGGCGAGATCGACGGCCAGTACTACATCTCGATGGAGTTTGTGAACGGCATCGACGCCCGCCACCTGTGGCGCGCGCTGGCCAAGCGCCGTCAGCGCCTCCCCGGCGTGCTGGCGCTCTTCGTCGTGGGTGAGTTCCTCAAGGGGCTCGACTACGCCCACCGCGCCGTGGGGCCCGACGGACAGCTCCTCGGGGTGGTGCACCGCGACGTCTCGCCGTCCAATATCCTGATCTCATTTCGCGGTGACGTGAAGATCGGCGACTTCGGCATCGCCCTGGTGCAGCAGGAGTCCAAGACCCAGGCCGGCGTGCTCAAGGGCAAGTTCGGCTACATGTCGCCGGAGCAGGTCGCCGGGCTCAACGTCGACCACCGCTCGGACATCTTCGCCGCGGGCATCGTGCTCGCCGAGCTGCTGCTCGGACGTCGGCTCTTCCTCGGGTCCAGTGACTTCGAGACCCTGGACAAGGTCATGAACGTGCGCCTCGACGTGCTCGAGGAGCACGAGAGCGCGCTGCCGCCCGAGGCGGTCCGCATCGTGCGTCAGGCCCTGGTCCGCGACGTCAACGATCGCTACCAGTCGGCGCGGGAGTTCTACGAGGAGATCACCGAGTACCTCTATCAACAGGGCCACCGCATCACCAACGAGACCCTGGCGGCCTTCATGGCCGAGCACGTCTCACCCTTCCTCAACCTCAACCGCACAGAGAGCTCGTCGTCGCTGCCGCGGCCCTCGTCCGACGCCTCCGTGCCGCAGGTCCGCAGCCCCTCGGGCAGTCACCGCTCGCCAGTGGTCTCCAGCAGCATCATCCCTGGCGACATCCCGGCGCCGGGTCAGGGCAGGCGGCCCAGTGTGGTCATCGAGGATCCGGCGCCGGATCAGCTGACCGTCGAGGCGCAGGCTCGGGCCCAGCAGGCCAATGTCAGCGCGTCCGACGCGAGTACCGACGAGTTGCCTGTGTTGGGCCCGCCGGCGCAGCCGCCGCAGATCGCGCCGCAGGTGGAGCAGCCGCCGCAGGTGGAGCAGCTGCCCATCGACCTCCCGCTGGAGCAGCCGCCGATGATGGCGCCGCCCACCGATCCCCAGCTGGCCATGCCGTCGATGAGCTCGACCAGCGAGGTCCCCATCGACGACCCGGCCTTCGGCTCGATGCCGATGATCGACATCGGCGGCGACGAGGGGCTTGAGCTCGACGGTCCGGCCGAACCACAGGGCCAGGCGCTGGCCCTGGATGTGCCAGCTCCGGAGGCGCGGCCGGGGAGCATCGTCTTCGATCTCGAGGGCGCGGGTGAGGAGCTGGATCTGGGTGAGGGCGGCGATGAAGAGGAAGAGTTCTACTATATGCCGCCCCCTGTTGAGGAGAGCTCGGCCAAGTACGACGACGCCAGCGTCCTGGTGCAGGGGCAGCTGACCGCGGCCGAGGACGCCGCAGTGACGGACGCGCGGGGCGAACCGGACTTCACCGGCTCGCTGACCTCACGCACCGTGGCCAAGGTCCTGTTCAGGTTCGCGGTGGTGGAGGAGACCGGGCTGCTGGCCCTGACCGGGCCCAAGGCCTCGGGCCAACAGGCCGAGCTGATGGAATGGATGCACACGATCCAGATGCGCGCCAACGCCACCATCACCACGAAGAACGGGGGCAGCACGCACCGCACCTGCGAGATCCACCTGCTGGAGGGGCAGCCCCACCTCGCCTCGGCTGACCGCAGCGAGGAGGCCTTGCTGGCCTACCTGATCCGCATCGACGAGCTCTCACAGCACCGCGTGGAGATGGCGATCAAGACCAACCCCCAGCGTCGCCCGGTGGCCGCGCTGCTGGCCTCCGGCTCGTTGGCGCCGCTGCAGGTCTCGCGGCACGTCACGGCCTACGTGAAGGAGAACATCTTCGACACCTTCTCCTGGAGCGAGGGTGACTTCGCCTTCTACCGCGAGAAGGAGATGGACAGCGAGTCCTTCCCCACGGGGCTGGAGGCCACCGAGATGGTCAAGGAGGGGGTTGCGGCGCTGTCGGATCAGTTCCTCGACGGCTACTTCGCCCAGCTGGCAGCCCGCGAGGTGATGGCCAACCGGACCCCGCCCACGCGCATCGAGCGCTTCAACCCCGACGACCTGCTGCTGGGGCTCTACCGCATGCTCGGCACCTCGCGTACCGTCGAGGATCTGGTCGCGGCCAGCACCGAGCTGGGCGAGCCGCTGCAGGTCAAGCAGAACCTCTACCTGTTGATCGAGTGTGAGCTGGCCGCGCTGGTCTAGGTCTACTTGACCAACGCGGCGTCCTCGATGATCACGTCGTAGGCGTAGCCCGCCCCGAAGTCGCGCTGTGTGGCGAGCAGGCCCTTGACCACCAGGACCTGGCCGACCTTGGCCGCGGCCTTGGTGGTCACCGTCAGGTCGTAGTCCACCGCGGCCGCGCTGCCGCTGCCGTCCTGCAGGTGGATCCAGTTGCGCCCCATGATCCCGCCGTTGAACTTGACCACCTTGCCTCGCAGCACCACGGGCTTGCCCTTGAGCTCCTTGCGCCTGGCGTGGAGCGCGGCGATGGTCAGCCCCCCCGGCGCCGGGGCCAGGGGCGCCTCGAAGGTCTGCCGGGGCGCGCGGATCCTGCTGTGGCCCTTGCCGCCCATACCGCCCTTGCCGCCCTTGCCGCCCATACCGCCCATGCCGGCGTGGGGGTCGCCCTTGCGGCCGCCCATGCCCATGCCCATGCCATGAACCTGCCCGCGCTTGTCAGGCCCGACCAGCGAGCCGAAGGTGATCGAGGGGAAGGTGCGGTCGAGGGTCTTGCTCTTGAAGTCCTTCATCTCCATCGCGTTGCCGATGGTGACCCGGCTGCCGACCTTGATCTTGGTCTTGCGCACGGCGGCCCAGCGGTGCCCCGTGGCCGTGCCGAGCTTGAGGTAGCTGTAGCCCGCCGCGTCCATCGTCTCGAGCACCTCGCCCGTCAGGACAGCAGCCCCGGATGAGGTCGCGGGCAGCGGCGTGGGGCTGATCTGCTGCTTCTTATTGGCGGCCGGCGGCTCCTGCGGCTGGTCACACCCAAAGCCAGCGGTGAGCAGCGAGCAGAGCACGATGAGGGACGACGTTTTCATGCACAACCTCCACGTGGAGCATAGCGGGCTGTCGGCGCGGCGCCAGCCCAATCATCCCCAGCAGCTCCAGCCCGACTCCAGCCCGACGACAGCCCGACTACAGCCCGCCCACCTGCTGTAGGATCTGCTGCAGATCGTTGCGCAGCGGCCCGGCCTCCATCTGGTAGTGCTGGCGCAGGATCGGGATCAGGTCCCGGTTCTCGAAGGCCACCAGCAGCCGCTTGGCCAATCCCCGCAGCGGCTCGGCCTCGTAGCGCAGGATCTCGATCAAAAAGTCGCCGGCCTCCAGCGAGGGGATGCGGCCGATGCTCTCCAGCGCCGTGGAGCGGATCTCCGGCTCCTCGTGCGCGCGGAAGATCCGCACCAGCGGGTCGAAGGCGTGGTTGAAGTAGAGCCGCGCCAGCGCGTCGATGGCCGCCTGCCGCACCTCGGGGGCCCGGGCGGCGAGGCCGCTGCGCAGCAGGCCGAAGGAGCGCTTGAAGAACAAGAAGCGCAGCGCGCGCATCACGCCGCGCTGTACCCCCACGTCGGGGTGCTCGAACAGCTTCTCCAGCGGACGGAGCACGACGTAGATCTGCAGGTCGCCCAGGCGCTCGGCGATGGCCGCCAGGTGCGACGGTTCCCTGGTCCCCTCACCGCGCAGCCAGTCGAGCAGCACGTTGAGCGCGCGGCGGCGCACCACGTCGGGGTAGCTGGTGTCGCCCACCACCGAGGCGCAGACAGCGCCAACATCACCGTCGTGCTCCCACTCCACCAGGTCCATGTACCAGATCTCGGGGTAGGCGTGGGGCTGCTTGAGGTAGTTGGGGAAGGGCGGCGCGTCCTCCGGGCGCTGGGTCGCGCCCTGGTAGCGCTCGGCGATGCTCGTGTAGCGCTCCTGCTTCTTGGTGCCGAGGTTGAGCGCGCCCAGGCGGCGGTAGACCTCCCCCACCATGTGGTAGTCCCCCAGGGTGTTGAAGCAGGCCACCGCCGCCAGGTAGGCGTTCTCGGCCAGCTCCGCCGGGCCGCCCTCCCGGCGGTTCTTGTCCGCGGCCTGGAGCCAGGTCTCGGCGGCCGACTTGAGGTAGTAGCGGTCGTAGATCAGCCCCATGCGCAGGCAGTAGTCCGCCGCCTCGCGGTACATCGACGCCGCGGCGTGGAACTCCTCGCGCTCCTGGGCCACCCGCAAGAAGTCCTCGTAGTACTGCAGCACGTAGTACTTGAGGTTGTCCTCCTTGAGGATGCGGATGCAGTTGAGGTAGCCCTCGGCCAGGTTCTCG
>SWBW01008216.1_pt1 | contig 13515 bp, 17 predicted proteins | sample 4693041 | NCBI WGS metagenome assembly SWBW01 (sample SAMN10267271, study PRJNA491770) | bioreactor metagenome | isolation source: DHS bioreactor inoculated with marine methane seep sediment | place: Japan: Omine Ridge, Nankai Trough | collected 2006-05-06 | reverse complement strand
CGGTGCGTTGCATCACAGACTCGCGGCTGACCGTATCAGTTAATCCGTGCCTATTTCCACGGAGACGCTCCCGTTGGTCGCTTGCGGATAGGGTTTGCTGCTTTAGGGTTCTGACCAAAGGTCAGCAGTAAGTGCAGCTTTAAGCTGCTGCCCAGCATTGCGGGCGATGTTCCGAGTCAACACCAAAGCCAAGTTTGTGTTAAACTCCATCTACGGTTGAGGTGTTCAGTCTCAGCTACACGGGGAGGGGGCTATCCTCCTCCCCTGTTTACAGTTATGTTCCCCCACCTGCTGGAGGCACGCCATGTCCCAGGGAAGCAAAATCTTTTTGCTCGTTCTCGTTGTCCTGTTGATGATTGCCGCCCTTGGGCTGATTATTGTGCTGGTCGTTGACGGAGTGGACTGGTCGTTTTTGGAGTTCGAGGAAACAACGGAACACGTGGCACTGGCACTTCCCGAAGAGTCAGCCTCACAAGAAAACTACGACTACGGGACTGTCGAAACAAAACCCGACAGGGTTGAGTACCCACCTGTCTCGATTGATGATTTGCTCAACACAGACCTCGACCCCATCGGCGAATATATACTTAAAGATAACGGGGGAAGTATCGTGATAGCCGAGGGTTCGAGTGCTGGAATCTACTCGGTGGTCATCGACCTGAATAGCGGGGTTATCGAAACAGTTGGTCTGGCATTTGGTGAGCGATACATTGCCAGCCTGGATCCCGCTGACTCAACCCTCTACCTATTTGCCGTGGAGTCGGGAACTGTCAACGGTTATTACATCAACGCGGAAGATTCTTCCCGGAACGCGGTCAGGGCCTACGCCGAGGAAAGCTCAAATATCATCCCGCCGCTTAACGACATCTTTTTCGACAATGGTCTGTACAACGTTAGTGGACTCAACGCCAGCGGCGGCAGCTACGAAGACAGCTACTATCTTAACGGGGCTGGGGTTTTCTTCCGCATCTCTCGCAATGACGATGACAACTTTGCTGGAGTCGGGATGCTCCTCGATGATTACCTGATCTCCGTGGTGGATGGCTATCTTAACCTCTACCGCAGGAATGACGACTATTACTCTGGCATCTGGATTCAACACCCCGGTGATACGCCGGGAACGGAAACCCTGACCTTTACCGAGCAATACTAAACGGAACCAAAGTAAACCACCTTGGTATTCCAAAGGAGCCGCATGAAACGGCTTACCCTCCTGTTATTGGTTACCTCCTTTGCTTTGCTACTGGCATCATGCGGCAGCAGCCCGATCAACACCGACCTCGACCCCAGCGGTATCTACCTGATGACCGTCGAGTACACCGACTTCGATGTCCCCTGTACTCTGACCCTGACCAAACAGGAAGGCGATTACTTCAAGGCTGTCTGGAACTACGGTGCCGAAGATGGCTCCGTTTTCGAAACCGCCGCCCTCTGCTTTGGTGAAAAGTATCTGGCAATCTGCGAGCCGAATGACTCGCCTGTCCTTGACATCTTCAGCATCGGTGAAGGTTCGCTGAATGGCTTTTGGGTACGGTACGGCAGCGACGCGATCTCCAGAGTTTATGGCGTAATCAAAGAGGGCAACGAACTGCCCGACCCTCCCGTGCTTAAAGAGTTGGATAAGCCCGGTAACTACACCCTGGAGGGAGACAACATCGACGACACCACCTACGTTGGCTACGAGTACCTGGAGGCGCACGGCAAGGTTATCGCCTGCGACCAGACGATTACCTCAGGCTATGACGCTCCCGCAAACTATCTGGGTGTTGGGGTGATTATTGACGACCACCTCGTGCTTGCCGTTACCTCCTTCCTCAGTCTTTATTCCGCCAACGGCGATGACTGGGACGGTGTCTGGCTGGACTACAGCAACGGTGAAGTAGCCAACGAAAATCTTGACTACACGAACTAGGCTAAAGAGTTTCTGAAAAGTGCTTAGGATTTCTGCGGGCGGGGATGGTGTTTGCCATCCTCGTCTTTTTCTTTGGGACAATCACCGTGATACCGCTTAAAAAGGCAGGGACGGCGGTGGCACGCTTCTTGCGAAAACTAAAGCCAGCGATATAGCAACGGCTTACTCCGGCAACAATCGCGCCACCGCCTCGCTATTAGCCGGATAAGCATCTCGTGTGTTCTTGAGCAACGTTCTTTTTGGGGCTGAAATGCGCCTCGGCAACTCTTGATGATTGACTGAAATAGCTATAAGCAGTAGAATGGTGGGGTCGAACTCTGAGGTCAGGTTTTTATGGAAATGATAAAAGAAGAGTTGCTCTGGGCTGGTCAGCCACTAGTGGTGGAGCTGCGCACGCTTTGCGATGAAGACGATTCCGGCGATTACGAGCTTCTGCCCGAAGAGCCAATCAAGCCCCGCTGGCGACAGTTAAAGCAAGAGCTTGGCAAGCTGGGCTTCGTCAAGCAGGGTCGCCACGACCGCTTTGATGAGTTCTCCCTGGGCAAAACCTCCGTTGTGGTTACCCGGGACGGGCGAATGCTGCTCCTCGGCGTGAGTCCCGCCAGTCCGCGTCGCGCTCTGGATCTGGCAGCTCTTTTCCTGCTCTGCGATTCTCAGTAGCTACTATTTTTCTGGGATAATCACCTGGTTATGGACTGCCGTTGAACGATAACATCTTGATATACCGCCTATTATGCCGCACGGCTATGTTCACATCAAGGGAAGCAAAAAGTGGCAGGGGAATAGCTTTGCTGTCAGACTTCAAGTATATTTTAATTATGATTATTGCTGCTAGTTCTGTGGCGGTGAAGCATCAGGGAATAGTCAGCAATAACGAGAATCTTTTTGCTCAAGAGCTGTAGTGTTCTTACCTCTAACTGTTATTGTATCATCGTGATGCTATTTAAAAAGGCAGGGACGGCGGTGGCACGCTTATCCCGAATTACGTAAACTAACTAAGTGTGTGCAGCTTTAAGCTGCCGCCACCGCCTCGCTATTAGCCGGAAAAGCATCTCGCGCGACTTTTACGCGATTGCTGTTAAATCTGTCCAGATTAAAGTGATTATCCCTTTTTTCTCGCTCCACACCTAATGCTCGTTTTTCATGGAGTAACACAGTGGCACTCACCGGGACACTGGAAGAACTACCAATCCTCGATCTGCTCCAGATGCTCTGTCATCGACGACAACCGGGGCAACTGACCATTACTACGGAAGACGGGGAACACTCCATCTACCTGCTTGGCGGGCAGATATTCCACTTTGTCAGCCCTATCAAGCGCGATCCTCTGGGGCGTTATCTGGTAAAACAAGGTTTGCTGGACGAGGAGCAACTCTCTCGGCTACTCGACGATTTTCACAAACGAGCCGACCAGACAATCCCGCTGGGAGCGTTTCTGGTTCGCCAGGGGGTGGTGGAGAAGCGGCAAATCCGCGATATTATCGCCGACCAACTGGCAGAGCTGGTCTATCGGCTCAGTCAGCACGGAAAGGGCGGCTTCCGCTATCATCAGGGAACCGAGTACCTGCCCAGCCACGAAATTTCTCTGGGACTGACCACGGGGCAGGTCGTCCTGCGGGGGCTGGAGATTGTCGAGGGAATCAGCAAGCTGCACGAGCAGATTGACTCCTTCCGCCAGCGAATCGAGCATACCGACTCTCTGGATAAAGCGGAGAAACTAAACCTTGAACCTGCCTGCTGGAACGTCCTTTCCCTTGCCGACGGGCATCGCAGCCTGGCGGACATCTCTCGAACCACCAACCTGTCCCTCTTCGCTACCGCGCGGAACGTCTATAAACTCCTGCAACACAATCTGATTCATATCCTGCCGCTGTCCTACCAACAAAAAAGCAGTCCGGTGATTAAACGCCAGACAGTTTCTCCGGAAAGGCTAAACAAGCTACTCGGTGAAATTGAAGGAGAGGACGGTAGCCATGACTCCTAAAGCTATTACCGTTCTCGTGCTGGCGAATCACTCGGAACTTGCCCTTTCGCTCATCGAATCCTTTACGCCCCGTTCGGGGAGTGCCTCTTCGCTGACTCCCATCAACGGTTTTCTGGGACGGTATTACAACATTGGCAGCGGCGAGCTGGAGCTAATCGCGGCTCCGGCAAGCTCCGATCTTCCGTCTATTTTTGACATCCTCGCCGAGGGGCTGGCTGGCTGTATCGTGGCAGTGGACTGCGCCGACCCGGCAAGCCTCCCCAACCTCCGCAAAGGACTGGAGTTCTGGGAGCTAATCAGCGACGCGCCTCGTCTGATTGCCACGGTGAACCACAACGCCGCCCAGGCTCTTACCATCCCCCAGCTAAGAGAGATGCTGAATCTTGTTGATAGCGTAAGGATGGTCGAACTTCCCGACAACCAGCTTCAGCCCGCCATTGTGGAACTGCTGAAGAAAATCCTTGATTAGAGATAAGTTAGAAAGTGTTTGCCCCCGCGTTTTACCGCTCCCGCTGGTCGCTGCTTTACCTTCTAGAAGGAACAAAATGATCGCTCGGCTCTGGCGTATTGTTCTTCCTGTCAAAGACCTCGAACACTCCGTGGAGTTCTACGGTAAGCAACTGGGGCTGTCGCTGAAGTATCGCCTCGACGAAGTCGCCGCCTTTGACTACGGCGGTGTGGAGCTTGTCCTCCGTGAGCAGGAACAGGTCGGCGGCGCGGTCTGCGAAACCGTTCTGGAACTCAGTACCCGGGACATCTTTGCCGCCTGGAAACAACTGGGACGACGGGGAGTCAGTTTCGACGAGGAGCCGACGGAGCGGAGCGGTTCTTTTTGTGTTCCGTTTACCGACCCCGACGGGCATCGCCTGCTGCTGGTTGAAATCAACTGGTCGGCTCACCTGAAAACAATCTCGAACCCCACGAAACAACCCAACGAAAGTTAGAGTCCTCGCCCAATCGGGCTTGATTCAGCAAGCGGTGTAATCTACGCGCCGCTTTTGCTGTTCTGTAGTTATGGCGGTTTGTGTGCTAAAATCACCGAGGATTGGCTGCGGACTTTACCCTTTAACCAACTGAGAGTTCTTTATGCTCGATTTACGCTACTTGCGCAACCACCCTGTAAAAGCAGAGAAGAGTCTTCAGGCTCGCGACCCAAAAATCTCACTGGATAAGCTCCTCGCCCTGGACTCCGCCTGGCGCGGTGTTCTGCAACGGGTGGAGGAACTCCGTGCCGAGCGCAACGACGTTGGTGCGGCTATTGCCCAGGCAAAGAGAGCCGGGGAGGATGCCAGCAGCGCAATCAAGCGGATGAGCAAACTGAAGACCGACCTTCAGAAACAAGAAGAACAGGCCGATGAGTTTAAGGGACAACTCGACAATCTGCTGCTGGCTCTGCCCAACCTGCCCGACCCGAAGGTTCCTGTCTCGCGAGATAAAGACGACTTCGAGGAACTCCGCGTCGGTGGGGGAATGGTCAAGTTCGACTTCGAGCCAAAGGATCACGTTGAGCTAACAGAGCAGTCGGGAACCCTGGACTTCCCCAGCGCGGCAAAGCTCTCCGGGGCTGGCTTCGCCCTCTATCGGGGCGAGATGGCTTTGATGGAGTGGGGTCTGCTGAGCTGGATGTTCCGGGAAGCCGCCACCGCTGGCTATGAGCCGATTATCCCGCCCTTCCTGGTCAACCACGATTCCCTCTATACCAGTTCGCAATTCCCCAAGTTCATGGGCGATGTTTACAAACTCGCCGACGACGACCTCTACCTGATTCCGACCAGCGAGGTTACGCTGGTCAACCTGGGGCGCGAGGTTACCTTCCGGGAAGATGAGCTTCCAAAGCGGGTCGCCGCCGTTACGGCGAACTTCCGCCGCGAAGCCGGAACCTACGGTAAAGACACCCGTGGTCTGGTGCGCACCCACCAGTTCAACAAGGTCGAGCTGGTTACCTTCTGCCAGCCGGAACAGGCCGACGGGCTGTTTGAGGAGATCATCGCCCACGCCGAGGGAATCGTTAAGCGCCTCGGACTCTACTATCGCGTGGTGCGGCTCGCCTCGTGCGACCTGGCACAACAGGCGACCATGACCGTGGACATTGAGGTCTGGTGTCCGGGGATGAAGCGGTGGTGGGAGGTTAGCTCGGTGAGCAACTGCTCCGACTACCAATCCCGCCGTGGAGCAATCCGCTACAAACCGTCCGGCGGCAAGAGTCAGCTTTGCCACACGCTTAATGGCTCAGGAGTTGCCACCAGCCGCCTGTTGCCGGCTATTCTGGAGACCCACCAACACGCCGACGGCAGCGTGAGCGTCCCCGAACCACTACAGGCTTTCGTGGGTAAAGAGGTTGTCAATCTTCCGAGATAAACTTCAACTGCCTCCCTCTGACTCGTGGGTGATATGAAGCTATGGAATCAACCATTACAGAAAAGATAACAATCCTTATCGCCGATGATGAGCCGGATATTCTGGTCATCATGGAGCTGATTCTGAAAAGCCAGGGCTACGAGGTTATCAAGGGAACCAACGGCATCGAGGCTCTGGAGCTTGCCAGTGAACATCTGCCCAACCTGATTCTCCTCGACATTATGATGCCGGAGATGGACGGCTGGGAAGTGCTGCGACTGTTGAAAACCGACCCGCGAACATCGGGGATTCCCGTGGCAATGGTCTCGGCAAGAGAGGGCAGCCGCCCTAAAATCACCTCGATGCAGGAGGGCGCGCTGGACTACGTTACAAAACCATTCGATACTATGGAGCTGCTCAATAAGGTAAAAGAATTGCTAAACAAGTAGGCAGCGCAGTGCGCTGCACCACAGAGCTGGCCTCCGGCCAGAACACCTTGAGAACGTCCGCTCTCTTCGCTCGCTACCTGCTGACCTAAAATAACGGAGTGACAAACGGGAGCGGTTAGACGCGGGAATTAACCTCCAAGCACAAGTAAGTATCAGTCGCGAAGTGTGTCCAGCTTCAAGCTGGCGCGAAAGTGAAAATTTGCCGAATGTTATTCATCCAGGTGATTTGCCCCCGTATCCGTGGAAGCTGGCGAGGTTGTTGGTGCGGCTGGTGGGTGGGTTGTTGATAGCTGGTGGCGTGGTTCACCTGCTGGCACTTGGATGGTTGCCTGAACTGGCCTGGTTTAATCGGGAGCCTTTCCTGCTGGCGGAGCTGCCGGGATGGATGCTGGCGTGGCATTATCTACAGGTGGTGCTGTTGCTGGTTGGTGGAGTTGGTCTGGTATTGCTCAAAGCGTGGGGACGCTGGGGAGCGATTGCGGGGGGAGCGATTGCGCTGATTCCGTCGGCTTACGCTCTGGTCGCGAATACGATTGCCCGGCGTACCGACTGGGTCTGGGCGGGCGCGGCGGTTGGCTCGATACTTTTGAGCTACGCCTTCGCTACTCACCTGAAACCAGTGTTCAGAAAGCAACGGGAAACCTAAGCGGGAGCGGGGGCGTATGGTGGGGGAGTAACCAGCGGCAGTATTCGCGCGGAAGCTCTTTCCCCTCCACCCGACCGAGATATTTGGATAGTTGAGGCGTGTACGAGGAAGTAATCGTTAATTGAGTCCGGTGGTTAGTTACGCAGGGGAAATTTTACGGAGGTTCAACGAATGTCTATCAACCGAGTAAAGAACGCCAGGGTGCTTTACGACAATGGTCAGTACACCGAGGCTCTCAATGAGCTTCGCATGGCAGTGGGCGAAGGACTGGCCTACCCCGACCTCTACAATCTAATGGGACTCTGCCATTCCATGCGCAGTGAGCATAAGGTTGCGGTCGGCTACTTTCGGAAGGCTCTGGAGCTTAACGCCAATTATGAAGAAGCCCGGGTCAATCTCTCTATTACCCTGGGTGAACTGGGGCAGTACGAAGCGGCTCACGACGAGCTGGTTACCGTTTTTGAAACAACAAAGAACGAACCACGGGAGCTTCATAAAGCGGTAGTGGGAAGACTCGTTGATTCTTATCAGGAGCTTGCCCACCTGGAACTGGAGTTCGGAAGGCTCGAAGAGGCACAGCATCTGATTGAAATCGCCCTGGAACTGGCTCCCCGTTTTACCGACCTCCACACCTTCCTCGCTTCAATCCTCCGTCGGCGCAAGCTTAACGACGAAGCGCGTAAGGCTATCGCTAACGCGATCTTGATTAACCCGCGTTACGATAAAGCCTATCTGGAGTTGGGAATTATCGAGCTTCAGCTGGGCGAAATGGACAAAGCCAAAGAACACTTCGAGAAAGCCCGCGAAATGAGTAACGATGACGAAAATACCCGTGTTGACCTCTATCTCGCGTATCTAAAAAGCCAGGAAAAGTAAATCAGGAACCTTCGGCTAACCAGCGTTCCTGATTGTTGTGAGGTTGTGAGGTTTTGATGTTAAGGCAAGGGGTTTCAACCCCTTGTGGAGACTAGAACACGTTAAATCCGGGGTTGAAGCCCCTTGTCGCTGACAAGCGCATTTTACACCGCTTCAGAGGTCTTTGATCGCTATGAAACGACTCACGCTTATCTCTCTTGCTGTTAGCATCCTTCTCCTGAGCGGCTGCGCCGTGGAGCTACCCGACCTCTTCTCCCAGACCGCGAAGGAATGGTTTGAGCTGGGGCAGGGCTATCACGGTCAGGAGGATTACGAAACCGCCCGGCGTTGCTACGAAAACGTGATGGTGGTCTATCCCTCCAGCAAATACGCCGACGATGCCCAGTTTAACCTCGGCAAGGCGTACTACAACGACGCGCTCTACCTGGAGGCACAGGCGATGTTCGAAGACCTCGCCGCCAGCTACCCCAACTCCGAGCTGGCCGATAACGCCCGCTACTACATCGGTCGCTGCTACTACATGCGTACCCCGGACTACCAGCGAGATACCGAGCTACTACGCGCCGCCTCGGCGGAGTACCGACGCACGCTAAAGCTCTTCCCGGGTACAGAGCTGACCAGCGAGATTAACGCCTCCATCAAAGAGGTAGAAGAGGTTGAAGCTCGCAAGCTCGACCAGATCATCTACATCTACCGCCGGATAAATAAGCACCTCTCCGTCATTTTTTACGCCGATAAGATTCTCGCCGACTACCCGGAATCCCACTACATCGCCACGAATCTCTGGCGGCGCGGTGAGGCTCTGCAAGCTCTTGGTCGTGATGAAGAAGCTCGGCAGGACTATCAGCGTGTTCTCGACGACTACCCGGATCATGAGTACGCCAGCGACGCTCGCGTCAGCCTTGCAGCTTTGTAGTTAACACGAGACTCTATGCCCCTTCGTTATGCCATTTTTGGTGGCAGCTTCGACCCCGTTCATCTGGGACACCTGTTACTTGCCGAGCTGGCTCGTGGGCAGCTGTCCCTGGAACGGGTTATTTTCGTACCCGCCGCCCAGGGGCCTCACAAAGAGATCGCCCCACGAGCAACCGACTGGCAACGGATGGAAATGCTCCGGCTGGCTATTGCGGACAGGGACGAGTTTTCGATTGACGAATGCGAGCTGAAGCGGGGCGGGGTCTCCTACACGATTGACACAATTCGCCTGCTGAGTGAGAGGTGGGGTGAGCAGCCCTATCTGCTAATCGGGGCCGACAACCTCAACGAGCTACTGACCTGGCGGGAGATTGAAACCCTGTCCAAACTCGTAACCTTCGCCTACGCTCCCCGTCCGGGAAGCTCGGTGGCAGAGGTTAACCCCCTGCCCGATATGCGGGTCAGGAAAATTGAGATGCCGCTCTTCGCGGTCTCTTCGACAGAGATTCGCCAGAGAGCCGCGTCTTGCCTGAGCCTGCGCTATCAGGTTCCGGAATCGGTTCGTCGTTACATCAACGACCACGGTCTCTACCGGAAATCAGGCTAAAGTCGTTACTACGTCCCGGAAAACGGAACAGGTTGTATTTATAGAGAACATCAGTCTATAATGAAATGGAATGCTGTCTTGCCAAATTGAACAGGGGCTGCCTATGTCAACTCGCGTGATGGTGGTGGATGACGATCAGGATATTCGTACCATTGTTGAAGCCATTTTTCTGCAGCAGCACTATGTGGTAAAAACCTGCGCCAGCGGCGAAGAAGCCCTGGCGGAGGTTGAGGAGTTTCAACCCGATCTAATTATTCTCGACGTAATGATGCCCGGCATGGACGGTTACCAGGTCAGCAAGCAGCTCAAGAAGAACTTTGAAACGGCTCACATTCCTATAATCCTCCTCACCGCTCGACAGGAACTTTCCGACCTGGAGCGTGGGGTGGAGAGTTCGATTGACGACTACATCGCCAAACCCTTTAACCATCGTGAGTTAACGGCACGAGCCAAGATGGTTCTGGCGCGGAGCCGCTATCAGATGGGCTGCAACCCCCTCACCGGGTTGCCCGGAAATCTGGAAATCGAACACCGAGCCAAGGAGATGCTGAGAGTTGACGAGGAAAGCGTCATCTTCTACCTCGACATTGACGGCTTTAAGGCCTACAACGATTACTACGGCTACGCTCAGGGCGATAAAGTCATCAAGCTGCTCTCCCACATTCTCATTACCGTAATTCGTAAGCATAGTTCCCCCGATGACTTCATCGGTCATGTTGGCGGCGACGACTTCTTCGTGGCAACCAAAGGCAAGAACACCGAGGGGCTGGCTGAACAGTTCATTGAGCAGTTTGAAGAAAAAGTAAAAGACTACTTCACCAAAGATGTCCTGGAACAGGGCTATTACGAAATCCGCGACCGTACTGGTCGCCTGCGTCGCTACCCTCCCCTGCTTACTCTTACCGTTGTCCTGATTAACATTGGTAAACGACACTTCGACAGCTACGCCGAACTCTCCGGCGCGATTATGGAGCTGAAGAAGTTTGGCAAGCAGAAGCCGGGCAGCACCGTCGTCCAGGAACGTCGCCACGACGAGCCCGAATAAACACAAAACCGGTCAAGTCATATGCGATTAAAACTCGGTCAACCCCTGACTATTGAAGAGCTTCTGAATGAGCCTGAGACCAGCCCGACGGAGAACGATGAGCCGTCGGCTTGGTTTAGTGAGCAGCTGCCCCGTCTCCGCCGCAAAGGTAGCCTGGTGGAGCAGGATTACTCTCCCCACTGGCTGCTCATCCTGCCCCTGATCGCGAAGAAGGGCTGGGAGGAGACCCCCAGCGAGCGTATTCGTGAAATCCAGCTACCCAAAATCCCCCAGGATCGCTGCCTGCTCTGTGGGGAACCGCCCCTTACCGCCGTGGAGATAAACTGCACCCACCGCATTGCCGGGGAGCAGCAAAAGCGGGAACTGACCGTGCCAATCCAGCTACCCTACTGCGAGTCCTGCCACAGGGCGCGTTTTGTCGAGGGGACAAGCTCGGTGCGGGTTCGCTCTATCAACGTGGACGAGTGGCAGGAATATACCTTTCCCGGCGGCTCCGTGGCGATGGGGTTCTCGCGGAAGACAAACAGCTTTGTCCTCCGCCTGCGCCTGTTGAGTCTGGAGGCTTACCGCCACTTCGCCCGCTTCAATCGCCAGTTAATCGAAGAATCAGCGTCCGAGCTGCTCCTGGTTGATTACGCTACTCTGGAGGCTCGCTGGCGACGGAGCTACCGGAAGACTGCTGGCTGGCTCTGGTTCGGAGCAGTTGTGAGTCTGGGGCTGGCGGTACTGGGCTGGTTGACTGGCTGGACTCGAATCGCCGCCAGCGTAACCTCGATCATCGCGATGGGGCTGATGGGAATGGCGACGCTTTTCTCACATCGGTTGCGGCGAAAGAAATAGAAACACATTTTCCGGTTGTAGGGATGAATCTTGTATTCACCCCTTTTTGATATGACGAAGGGCAACCAACGGAGGTTGCCCCTACAATTGTGCTATAACGGTAATCAGACTTAGTCTTCGCGTTTCATCGACATGGCAAAGCCGATAACCATGAAAAGGAATCCCAGCAGCATGGTAATTGTGGTGATGGTTCCAATCATCTGCATATCGCCAGCGTTAAAACTGAGCGGGTTAATCATGAACATCGGGATGGCAACCATCAGCAGGAACATGATCGACGACAGCGCGAACATCATGATGTTCTTTTTCTTACTCTTAATCCAGGCAACAATGCCCATCAAAGCGGCGACCACAATCAAGACCAGCAGCAGGATTCCAAGAATACCCGCGCCTCCCATTCCCATACCTGGCATAAAACCATCCTTTGAGCGTAAGGGTTGCGAACGTTACTCTGACGAAGACTTCTTCATAGCCATGATAAAACCAACAACATAGAACAGCGGTGAGGCAATCCCCACGATGGTGGTTAAAATCTGCGAGTAGATACCCAGCATCCCCAGAATAAGCAACAGCGCGGGAAGGAAGGTGGCAATTCCGAGGAAAGCGAACTTCAGCTCGCTGGTAATAAACCAGGAGATAAGACCGAGAACGCCACCGCCGATGGTCAACGCCAGCACAGCCCAGTAAAGAATGCTTGTATAGTCAATGGTAATCGTAAACATCAGTCTCTCCCTGCTTGAAGGGGTAGCAACAATGGATGATTCTTCCACTCACACCGGACGATTATACCAAAGGAATAGGCTCCTGACAAAAAGGTGTATCAGGTCACCCCGCCCCGTGTAACATAAATACTTTGCTAACTGTTAAGCTGTGGGAAGCGTTGCAGAAGCTGCGCCAGCAGACGAGGTCGACTGTGATGCTCCGCCTCGATGATTGCCAGAGTCGCCTGAACGGCGGCCTCCAGCTTATCGTTGATGACCACGTAGTGGTAGTCATTTACCTGACTCAACTCGTGGATGGCGTTTTTCAGCCTCCGCTCGATGACCTCGGTCGTGTCGGAGCCACGGGATTCCAGCCGATAGCGCAGGGTTTTCATGTCCGGCGGAACGATAAAAATAAGCACCGCTTCGTTAAAGATGCGGCGGATGGAGTCCGCCCCCTGAATATCAACATCGAGGATGACATCCTGTCCCATCGCCAGGGCCTGCTCCAGCGGCTCACGGGGTGTGCCGTAATAGAGACCATGAACCTCGGCGTTCTCGATAAATCTCCCGGCGGCGCGACGGCTCAGGAACTCCTCTTCGCTGATGAAGTAGTACTCCCGACCGTCCTTTTCGTTGGCACGGGGTGGTCGCGTTGTGGCGGAGATTGAGAAAAAAAAGTTGTCCCGCCGCGCCAGGAGTTCCTTGTAGATAGTCGTCTTTCCCCCGCCAGAAGGAGAGGAAAGGACAAAGGGAATCCCGCGCTGATTAACTAGAGTAGACATAAAGAAACCTTGTATCTTTGACTTAACAACGAAAGGCAAAGTGTTTATCAAGCCAGATTGGCGGCTTGTTCGCGGAGTTGGTCGAGGCGGACTTTCATGTTCAGCACCAGCGGGGTAATCTTCGTTCCGGTTGCTTTGCTGCCGCAGGTGTTCAGCTCGCGGAGGATCTCCTGGCAGAGGAAGTTCAGCCGCCGACCGGGAGAATCCTTAACCTCGGCAAAGGCGGTCAGGTGGCCTTCGAGGCGATCAAGCTCCTCGGTAATGTCCGCCTTAGTCGCCAGGTAGGCGACCTCCTGCTCCAGCCGCTCGGTGTTAAGGCTCTCGGTGGTCAGCTCGGCAATTCGCTCGGCGAGGGTCTCTCGAATCTTCCGGGGAACCAGGTCGGCGAGTGCACGCAACTCGGCAAGCTCGCTCTTGA
>SWBW01009154.1_pt1 | contig 13520 bp, 10 predicted proteins | sample 4693041 | NCBI WGS metagenome assembly SWBW01 (sample SAMN10267271, study PRJNA491770) | bioreactor metagenome | isolation source: DHS bioreactor inoculated with marine methane seep sediment | place: Japan: Omine Ridge, Nankai Trough | collected 2006-05-06 | reverse complement strand
GCTGGCCGGCCGGTTTGAGCGTCTCGAAGCCCGGAGTCATCACCTTGTCGAAAATACCGGCCGCCACGTAGACGTTGCCCGTGTTGTCGGCGGCCACCGCGTCGCCGAAGTCGTAGCCCGAGCCGCCGATCCGGGCGTCCCAGCGGTGGTTGCCCGCCGGGTCGAGCGAGAGGATGAAGACGTCGTTGCTCCCGTGGTGCTTGACCTCTCCGCTGCCAAGGTCAACTGGCCCGCTGGTGATGCCCACCATGGTGATGTTGCCGAGGGGGTCCAGGGCGATACCGTGGCCGACGGTGGTCAAGGCCTTGCCGAACAGCTTGAGCCACTTGAAGACACCGTCCCGGTCGTAGGCGGCGAGCAGAACGTCTCTGGACCCGCTGGCGGTCTCCAGCGCTGAACCTGCCTCGATCGTGCCCCCGCCGGCGCCGAGGACGTAGACCCTGTCGGCCACGTCGTTGACCGCGACCCCGTCGCAGACGTCGCTGGAGCTGCCCCCCAGGGCCACCGCCCAGCGCAGGGTGCAGGCGGAGGTGAAGCTGGCCAAGAAGCAGTGGCTCGAGCCGACGCTGGTCAGAGCAGCCTTGCCCATGGGGATGGTGCCCGTGAAGTCACCGACGACGTAGATGTTGCCGTGCTTGTCCAGGGCCACGGCGTTGGCGGAGTCGTTGCCGGAGCTGCCTGCGGTGAAGACACAGGGGGGGGGATCGCCGCCAGCGTCCAGGGCGAGCAGGTCCTGGGTGACCGCATCACCAGGGGGCGAGGCTTCGTTTGGGACCTTGCCGTCCGCGGCGGGGGCGGCGGGGTGATCGACGGAGAATGGAAAGATCAGGTGGCAACCCGTCAGCGCCGCCACCACCAGACCCACCAGGACCAGGTTCCTCATGCGTCCAGTGTAACGGCAAGTGTGGAGAGGCGGAAGTGGGGCCAGACTGGCTGTCAGACTGGCTGCGCTATGGGGCGGAAATGGTGCGTTTGGTGCGGTGGATGGTGAAGATCGGAATCGTGACCGTGTTGGGGGGGAGGCCGGCCTCGGCCAGGCCAGCGGGGGAGACCGAACGGTAGTGCAGGGCTGCCTCGACGGTGAGCTTGCCGCGGGCGGCTCGGGGCAGCGGGATGTACTCCAGCAAGGCGCCCAGCGGAGGGATGCGCCGGTCGCTGGCCTTTTTGACCGTGTTCCAAAAGAGGGTGGTGTCGCGGCCGGCGGCGTCGTGCACCTCGGTGCGGTAGATCACGGCGCCGGGCTTGATGTTGCCCTTTTTGTCCAGCGCGCCGCTGTGCAGCAGCACGCGCCCCCGGGCGTCCGTGACCTTGATCTCCAGCCAGAGCTGGCGTATTTCGGTGACGCCTGTGGGCAGGTAGTGACCCGCGCCGGTGTTGCGCACCTGGATCACCAGCTGGAGCCCCTTGCCCGGCGTGCGGGTCAGCTCGTCGATGACCACGCGGCCGGCGCGCCGCAGCAGGGCCTCGCTGAGCCGCTTGAGCTCCGCCGCCTCGGGGCGGTTCGCGAAGACCAGGTTGGGGCCGACGAAGAAGTGCCGCGAGACGTGGGGGCGCTGCTTGCCGGTGGTGGCGGCCTGGCCCGGGTGCCGCGTGGGCTTGCCGATGGGGCCGCTGGCCGCGGCCTGCAGGCCGGCGGTCATGTGACAGTCCTGGCAGACGATCCCGGCCTTGGCGTAGGGGCTGCGCTTCCACTCGGCGTAGGTGGTCTCCAGCGGGATATTGTTGGTGGGGTGAACGACCTGGTGGCAGGTGCCGCAGAGCTCGGCGCGACGGAAGGCCGGATCATGCTTCGCCTGGTGGGAGACCGGCCGCGCGTCGGCCAGGGGACCGCGCTTGATCGTCGAAGGCGAAAAGACGAAGCCCGAGTTCTGCACAGCGGTGTGACCGGTGATGGTGTGGCAGAAGTCGCACTGCACCCCCTCGCGGGCCACCGGCTTGACCTGCGTGTCGCCCAGCTTGCGCAGCGGGCGGGCGAAGGGGATCTGCTTGGTCCGCACGCCGATGGGCGTGTGGCAGCGGCCGCAGAAGGGCTCGAGCGCCTTGTTGCTCTGCTGCGAGGCCTTGATGAAGTAGGCGTCGTAGATCGGTTCGAAGTGTGCCAGCGCGTGGAGCGAGCCCCGCCACTGCCGATAGTGCTGCGGGTGGCAGCCCGCGCAGCCCTTGGCCGAGAAGTGCTGGTGCCCCACGTCTTGGGCCTGCGGCGTTTGCCGCGCCTCGCTGGCGGGCAACGCGCAGGTGGCGATCACCGCCGCAAAGGCGGCGCCCCGACGTCCGAGCGTGCGTGCAGGCCTCACGAGGGAGAGCATAGAGACCCTGCCCGCCGCAGGCAACCACCGCAGCCCTGAGCAGCCGCCGGGAGCCGTTGCTCTTTTGGCGCGTCGCCGACGGTGTTAGGCTCCAGCCGTGGCGATCTCAATCCAACGCTCTGTCTGCCTGCTGGGCCTCGTCGCCGTGCTCTCGATCTTTGGCTGCCGCTGCCACCGTACCCAGCAGAGCGCGGACCCTCGCCCGGTTCCGCCGCAGGCCTCGCCGCTGTCCAAACGCTTCACCGCCGATCAGCCCTTCGCCTTCGTCCTGCCCCAGCTGCAGGCCGTGCAGGGCGTCGGCGGCGTGCGCGCCAAGGACTGCGGCGTCTGCCACCAGGCGATCTACAAGGAGTGGCAAGCCACGACCCACGCCTGGGCCCTGCGCGACATCCAGTACCAGGCCGAGCTGTTCAAGCCCTCCTCCCCGCGCTGGCTCTGCCTCAACTGTCACATCCCGGTGCAGAACCAGCGCCGGGAGATCGTCACGGGGCTGATCGATGGGGATGTGATGCGGCCGGCAACCCGGCCCAACCCGGGCTTCGACGCCGAAATGCAGCAGGAGGCGATCACCTGCGCCGTGTGCCACGTGCGGCCGGACGCCAAGGGGCGCAGCCAGATCATCGGCCCGCGCGGCAACCCCGAGGCGCCGCACCCCGTGCGCCGCGACGGCGCCGCTCTGCGCGACGTCTGCATGCGCTGTCACGATCCCCGGGGCGAGCGCATCACCCCGCTGCTGGTCTGCTGGTTCGAGACGCGCAAGGAGCTGACCGACGGTCCCTTCGCCAAGAAGGGCTGCGCGGACTGCCACATGTCGACCACGCGCCGGCGGCTGGCGGCGGCCTTCGACGTCTACCCCGAGCGCGAGACCCGCACGCACCACTGGGCCGGCGGGGGCCTACCCAAGTCCTTTGACGGCTACCCCGGGCTCCGCGCCCGGGGCTACGAGCCGGGGCTCGAGGTCCACAAGCTCGCGGTGACTCCGTCGCCGGACGGTAGGCAGGTCGCCTTCAGCCTCGACTTTGAAAACGCCCGGGCCGGGCACAAGCTGCCCACGGCCGACCCAGAGCGGCACCTGCTGCTGCTGGCCTGGCTGGAGTATGCGTCGGGGCAGCGCCACGCCGTGACGCGCGCGCGCATCGGTCAGACCTGGACCTGGAACCCCAAGGCGGAGAAGAAGGGCGACAACCGGCTGGCGCCCAGGGAGCGCCGAACCTGGGAGCAGCGGCTGAAGGTTCCGACGGGGCTGGCCAAGGGCAAGCTCGTGGTGACCGCATACCACGTTCGTTTGACGGGCAAGACCGTCGAGCACATGCGCAAGGCGAAGGTCAAGGCGACCTACATCAAGGGCATCGAGGCGCAAGTGCGACAGCTGCAGCAGCACTACCCCATGGCCAGCTACCTCTACCGCGAGGAGGTGGATCTGGAGTCGGGAAAGCACACACGTTTGTCGCTGGACGAGTTGATCGCCCTGTCCCAGGCCGAGCAGCGTAAGTCCTTGTCTAAGCGCGACTACTGACGATTGACATCAAGCGTTAATATCAACTTGCGCTTCATTGAGATCGGTGGTTTGCTCCCCAAGTTATCGATATTTGAGTATTGAGTCTTACAACGGAGGGGCGAGGACATGATGCGCAAGCTTAGTTTAGGAGCATGTACGTTGATGTGTGTTGGTTTCCTATCGGCAGCCATTCTGGTTGGCTGCGGTGACGAGACCGGACTGGGGACGTGCACCACCGGTGCGACGTTGCCCTGCACCCAGAGCAACAACAAGGCGGGCCAGCGGACCTGCACCAACGGGACCTGGTCGAGCTGCGGCCCCATCCCGGGCCAGTGTGACAACGATACGTTCAAGAAGTGCACGACCATGGACAACAAGGAAGGTGCTCAGCGCTGCGTCAACCAGCAGTGGGGTCCATGCATGCCCAACGACAATCCCGCCTGCAAAGATGGGGAGAAGCAGGCTTGCTCCACCGCCTGTGGCACCGGCACCGAAATCTGCGTCAAGGGGACCTGGCAGAACTGCACCGCGCCCAAGGTGGGCAATGAAGCCTGTGACGGCGTGGACAACGACTGCGACGGCACGGTGGATGAGGACTGCGCCTGCGTCCACGGCAAGTGCGAGGAGTGCTACACCGGCGCCACTGACACCAAGGGCGTCGGTATCTGCAAGGCCGGGCAGAAGTGCTGCAACAAGGGCGCCTTTGGCGCTTGCACCAATGAGGTCCTCCCCGCGGCCAAAGAAGACTGCACCGACAACCTGGACAACGACTGCAACGGCACCGTCAACGACGGTTGCACCTGCACGGTGGGTCAGAAGGCCCCCTGCGGCTCGGACGTGGGCGTGTGCGTCAAGGGGACGAAGGTCTGCGCCATCTCCAGCGGCCAGCCGATCTGGGGCAGCTGCGTGGGCGCCACGCAGCCCAAGGCGGAGTCGAGCTTTGGGTGCGACGGCAAGGACAACAACTGCGACGGCGTCATCGACAACGGTCTGGCTGGCGACGGCAGCGAAAAGAACGACACCTGCGCGCTGGCACGCAACTACACCATCAGTGACGCAGACACGGCAGCCAAGGTCCTGACCCTGTCGATCTATCCCACTGGCGATGTTGACTACTTCAAGATCACGGCCAAGGAAGACGCCATCATCCTGCTCCCGAAGCCCTGCTGGCCGCCCATCGGCCCGCCCCAGTGCAACACCCTCACGGTCGAGCTGATCCCACCAACGGTCACGGGGCTGCAGTATCAGTTCGTGCTGATGACCGGAACCTGCACCAAGCCGACGCAGAGCTTCACGAGTATGGGCAAACAGGCGTTCACCTGGGCCGGGAAGTGCGGCCTGGATGACTCCACCGACTTCTGGATCAAGGTGGAGCCCACAGCGAGCTCGGCGCCTAACTTCTCCTGCAAGGAGTACAAGCTCAAGCTGCGCTACACCAAGTACAACGACACCTGCACCACCCCTTAGCCTCCAAGACGCACCCGACCAAGACGCACCCGACCAATTAAAACGCAACAATATAAACACGTTGTAGCATAGTTCTGTGCTTCCTCTGCGACATCCAGCGCACCTGACCTGTCATAAATAAAAGAGCAGCTATCGATCTTTACGGGAAACAGTCCCGATGAAGATCGAATGATAGATCATTGACGCAGCTCGTCATTGCGTGTAGGTGTGCTACGTACATTGTGGGTCAGGGAACGGGTAGACCATGCCAAGAGTGTTGATTGTCGACGAGAACGCTCAAACCTCGCAGCGCCTCGCGTCGCGCGTCCGCAGCCTGGGCTACGAGACCAGCGTGGTCAACAGCGCAGAGCTGGCGGTGCAAGAGATGCAAGGCGGTGACGTCTCGGTGATGGTCGCCGATCTGAGGAGCAGCCGTCGTCGCGGCGTCGACATGGTCCGCCTGGCCAAGCAAGTCTCGCCGAATACGCGCTCCGTGCTCGTGGGGCCCCGCGAGACCACAGCGCGGGAGTACAAGGCGGCGCTGGAGCAGGGGGCGGTGGATGTGCTGACCGACTCGCGGTCCGACGCCGATCTGGGGCTGGCGCTGCGCAAGGCCGTGGACTGCGGCGACGGCGTCCTCGGCAGCGTGCACGGCCTGTCGTTGATCGATCTGCTGCAGGTGATCCACCACGCTCGCCGCTCGTTGACCCTGCGGGTGGGGCCCGACGTGGGGGAGATCCACCTGCTCGAGGGCGAGATCGTTCACGCCGCGGCCGTGCCGCCGGGGGTGGGCCTCGGGTCGCTGAGCGGTCCGCTGATGCACGGCCGGGCCGCGCTCAAGGTGCTGCTGCAGACCACCGGCGGCGTCCTCTCCACAAGCGCGCTGCCCGACGACGGGCCGCGCACGGTGACCGACCCCTTACAGCCGTTGCTGCTGGACCTGCTGCGTCAGATCGACGAGCGGAAGCGCGACGACCCGACGCCGCCCTCACCCTATGAAAACGACGCACCGGCCGCGCCGCTGGCCCCGCACCGGGTGGCCGCGCCGTTGCGCGGCGCGCCCGCCGCACGTCGGGCGATCTGGCCGATCCTCGTCGGCGCCTTCGCCATCACGGTGGTGTTCGGCACCCTGGTGCTGCTGTGGCTGGTGGACGGCTGCGTGCTGCCTGGCAGTGACTTGGGCAAAGATCGGGCGGCCCCCACCGCCGAGATCGGGGCGGCCGCGGCCGCTGCACCGATGCCGGTGGCCGAACCGCTGGCACCGGAGGCGGCGGCGCCTGCAGCGCGGGTGGAGCTCAGGAAGCGCGCTGTCCACTCCAGGACGCAGTCGAAACGGCGCTCCAGAGCCCGGGCGTCTCGGCGCAAGGAAATGAAGCGGCGTGAGCCGCAGCCGCCAGCGGCACCCGTCGTCGCGCCCGTCACACCCGACACACCCGTCACACCCGTGGCGAACACCCCCAAGGTCAAGGTCAGGGCCAAGGTCAAGGCCAGGACCAAGCCAAGGATCGGCACCGTCGGCGGAAGCAAGCCCGCGGTGGGGATCCTGGACTAGCGGTCCTACCAGAACCCGACAACCAAAGCGACGGTCAGCCCGATCAACACGGTGGAGAGCACGCGGTGATCGGCCCAGCGCGGGCCCGCGCTGACGACTGCACCCTCCGGCTCGGCGTGCGCAGCGGGCGCAGGGCCAGCCAGGCTGAACAGCGCGTAGATCAGGCAGCAAGCGAAGAAGAGCGCGCCGGCCACGATGGTGAAGTGCAGGTCCGGGAGCACGCCGGTCTTCTGCCCCACGAAGACCCCCACCGAGAGCACATGGCCCACGATCATGGTGTAAAAGCCCGCGCCCGCGGTGCCCCGCCGCCAGAAGGTGCCGAGGATGAACAGTACGGTCACTGGCGGCACGATGTACGAGAGCACGGCCTGCAGGTAGTTGAACAGCCCCTCGAAGCGCGCGATCTGCGGGGCCCACAGCGCGGAGATGACCATGATCACGCCGATGGTCACGCGGCCCACCAGCGCCACCCGCTTGGGGCTCATGTCGGGCCGCCGGGGCTTGATGAAGTCCAGCGTCACCAACGTTGAGGCCGAGTTGAGCGTGGAGTCGATGCTGGACATGATCGCCGCGATCAGTCCGGCCAGCACCAGGCCCTTGGCGCCCACGGGGAGCAGCTTGGTGATCATGGTGGGGAAGACGGCGTCGCCGTCCTCGAGGCCAGGGAAGACCAGCCGCGCCACCGTCCCCGGCAGAACCATGATGAAGAGCACCGGCAGCTTGAGCAGGCCGCCCAGCAGGGCGCCCCAGCGGGCGTGGTCGACGCTGCGGGCGCCGAGGACGCGCTGGACGATGAACTGGTTGGTGCACCAGAAGTAGAAGCCCAGGATCGGCACGCCGATCAGCGTGCCCAGCCAGGGTAGCTCGGTGTCGTTGAGCGGGCGGATCACCGAGAGCATCTCCGGCGGGGTCGACGCCCTGACGTGGGCCCAGTCGTAGTTCACCTCGCCGAAGATCATCACCGCCATCACGGTGGAGCCGGCCAGCAACACCACGGCCTGGATCACGTCGGTGTAGACCACGGCGGCCAGGCCGCCCGCGGCGGTGTAGAGCCCCGCCACCAGGGCCAGCACGATGCAGGTGGTGTAGATGTCGATCCCGGGGAAGAAGAGGTGCAGCACCATGGCCCCGGCGTAGAGGCTGCCCGCGGTGTCGACGATGATGTTGGTGATGATCGTCAGGCCGGAGAAGTAGACGCGGCTGCGGCGGTCGTAGCGCCGCTCGAGCCACTCGGGCACGGTGGAGATGCGCGAGCGGATGTAGCCGGGGATAAAGTAGAGCGAGAAGAAGACCAGCACCACCGTGGCCATCCACTCGTAGTTGGAGACGGCGATGCCGCTCTTGTAGGCCGCCCCGGTCAGGCCGATCAGCGTGGTGGAGGAGATGTTGGAGGCGAAGAGCGAAAAGCCGATGGCCCACCAGCCCAGGCTGCGGCCGGCGAGGAAGAGGTCCTCGCCTGTCTGGGTCTTGCGCGCCATCCACAGGCCGATGGCCAGCACAATCAGGAAATAGAGTCCGACGATGGTCAGGTCGACAGCTGCCAGGGAGTTGCCCATCAGTCCGCCTCGCCTCGGACGGCGTGCACCACCGCGTCGGGGGCGCGGGGCGTGGCGCCGGGACGCGAGGCGACGAAGGCGGCGTAGCGGTTGGCCGCTGCGCTGGAACGCGCCGGGGTGTGGCCGCGCACCAGGTGGTGGGCCAGGGCCGCGGTGAAGGCGTCGCCCGCGCCCACGGGGTCGGCATAGGGGGAGACGTCAGCGGGGAGCGGAACGCCCGGGTGCTCGCAGAGGCCCTCGGCAGTGTAGAGCAGGCTGCCCTGGGCGCCGCGGGTCACGGCCACAGCGCGCAGGCCCTCGTCCTCAAGCAGGGCCTCGGCGGCGCCCGCTGGTTCGAGCCCGCGCCGCTGGCCCAGCCGGGCCAGCTCGTGCTCGCTGAGCTTGAGCGTGTTGGCGCAGGCCAGGGCCGCGTCCATGCCGCCGTCGGTGTCGAAGGGCGGGCGCAGGTTGAGGTCGAGGAGCAACAGCGCGTGGTCGGGCGCTGTCGCCGCGGCGCGCTCCACCACGGTGCGGCCCTGCTCACGGGTGCAGAGCAGGGTCCCGAAGCAGATCACGTCGGCGCCGGCGATCAGCGCCTCCCACTCGGGGGTCCACTCGGGGGCGGTCCAGGCCGCGCTGCTGTCGATGGCGAAGGAGGGCTCACCGGCGGGGTCCATGGTGATGTGGGCGGTGCCGGTGCTGCGGTCGGGATCGCGCTGGATCGCGTGGGTGTCCACGCCGCGGCGCGTGAGCAGCTGCAGCGCCTCGTCGCCGGGGCCGTCCTGGCCCAGGCGCGAAGCCACCACGCCGCGGTCGCCCAGGGCGCTGGCGTGGTAGGCCACATTGGCCGGCGCGCCGCCCAGCAGCGCGCCCTCGGGGAAGCAGTCCCAGAGCAGCTCGCCCAGGCCGATGACGGTGTAGCTGGCGTCGTTCACGGCGTTGTCTCCTGGAAGAAGTCGAGACGTGACTGTACCAGACGACCGAGCTCGTGTGAGGTCAGAACATATGCAGTTGGACGTGGGACAGGGGCATGGTGTTTGAGGCCGAGCGGGTGAACAAACAGCGGCAGCAACCCTACCGATCAGCCGGGGCACCGCCAGCGTTCGCCATCCGTCGCCCCAGCGGACAGACGTCGTTCATCTTGCAGCGCGGGCAGGCCAGCCGCCTCGTGGTGATATAGACCAAGACCCCGGCTGAAAGGTACACAGACAGGGCCACGACGTCAGTCAGCGCGGGACGGGTGATCAGGTTCAACCCCGCCGCTGCCAGCGGCAGGAGGCCAATCAACACCAGCGCCGGGAGGTACCGTCGCGCCACGCGGGGGAACTCGCCGCGTCCGGATCGGCGGGCAAACAGCAGCGCGGTGAGCCGGCTGAGGCCGTTATCACAGGTGGACCCGTAGTAATCACAGCGGCTGCAACCCTGCGCCATGATCCCCGCGAAGGTGATGGCCGTGAGGGCAATGTAGGCTCCTCCGCCCCAGGGGTGGACCCTGAACAACAACACGGCGCCTGCGCTGAGGAGGACCAGGGCGAGGCTGGCTCGGAGCGCGACGACCGACAGCGGAAAATTGTCATAGCTCCTATCTTTGCAGCGTGTGTTCATTCACAACCTCCTCATCCTAAACCTGTAACCTCCACCTGCTGTGGGTTCAATTCCCTGAAAGGGAAGTGGTCTGGTTCCCTGGCCAGGGTAAAGTGTCGAGATGACGCGTACCGCTGTCCCCCCCTTCGGACGCCAGCTCAGGCGCTGGCGCGGCGTTCGACGGCTGAGTCAGCTGGACCTGAGCTTGCGGTCCGGCATCGCTCCCCGACACCTGTCATTCATCGAGACCGGGCGTTCCAGGCCGGGCAAGGAGGTGGTGCTCCGCCTGGCCGACGCACTGGCCCTTCCGCTGCGAGAGCAGAACGATCTGCTCCGCGTGGCGGGCTTCGCCCCGGCCTGGCCCGAGTCGGGGCTGTCCTCCGAGGAGCAGCAGGGCGACCGCCCTTGGGCGTCGCCGCCGCCCTGACGGCCGCTCCGTTAGGGGTTAGGTATCTCAGCCGCGTTTCGCCCAAGGCCGTCCGATAAACATTGCCAGTCTGTAGACTCCCCCTTCCCAGACGACCCCGGAAGCGCGACCCATCCCAGGCTTGAGTCAGAACACGACTCCCAACCCAACGCCCGTGCCGCGCTCGATCTCGGTGAGGCGGCGCAGGCCGTAGTTGGTCAGGGCGAATCGCATGGGTAGGTCGGTATCTGGGTGTTCGCTACTTCTTGGACGGCAATGAGATTCGGCAGATGGTGGACAACCGGTCGTGTAGATGGGGCACGAGCTCCAACGAATTAACGTAGAGGCATTGGATGGAAACCGGTGACCCGGCCACGATCGAGTCGATCGCACCGCAGAAGCGGTCAGGGTCGATCGGATCCCAGAGTCCGCCGTCGGCCCACAGGAGGCATTGGGCGATCTTGTTCAGCTCAGCGACCACGCAGCCAGCCTGGCCCTCGGCGTCATCGGGCAACATCTTGTCCGGAAAGATGTCCCCACCGCAGGGGTCTTCACCGCAAACGATGTCGCGCAGGCCAGCTCCGTGGCCGGAGAGGTTGCACATTTCTAGCTGAGAGCAGGCCCGACTACAGCTGGTGTCCGCCGTGCAGCCGGGCAAGGTGGCGAGCATCAAGCACAGGAGGGGACTCAACAGACCCAGCAAGAGGCGTGGCAGCAGATCTAAGGACATTGTCTCCCACAGGCGACTATACATTCGCCGCTGGGTGTTGTGTGAACAGACCCACCCTGCGTGAGTCGCTTGTTGATGACCAGGAAGTTTGATACTGTATAATTATTCTATTTATAGAAACAGTCCGTAGTCATGAACCGCCATCCAGTTGTTCGACTCCCCCAACCGACCGTCATCAAAGGAGAGCAAATGCTGTTCGCACCAACACGTGACGCACTTGCGCTCGCGTCTTGCGTCACGATCCTGACCCTGGGAGGAGCCTGCTCGGAAAGCACCACCACAGCAGCTGATGCGAGCCTGGATACCATCGCCGAGAGGGATCTGTACAAGCTCGATCGGGGCACGGTGGGCGACACGTTGGGCTCCGACGCTGCCGCGGACGCCCAGCCGCAAGACGCCGCTCCCGACGTCGTGAGCCAGGAGAGCGACTGCACCGACAACAAGGACAACGACGGCGACAAGCTCGTGGACTGCCTCGATCCCGACTGCGACCAAAAGGCTTGCCGCGTACCGCTGGGCATCTGCGACGTGGTGGAGACCTGCCAGAACAACGCCTGCCCCGCCGACACCCTGCAGCTCGCTGGTACCACCTGTCGCCCCGGCGGACCCTGCGACATCGAGGAGAAGTGTGTAGGCACCTCTCCTTCCTGCCCCCCCAACAAGGTAGCGCCGAGCACCACCACCTGCCGCGCCTCGGGCGGCCCCTGCGATCCGGTAGAGAAGTGCGACGGCGTCCTGCCCGACTGCCCCGTTGATGCGTTGCTCCCGGCGGGGACGGTCTGCAAGCCATCTGCCGGTGACTGCGACATCGCCGAGTCCTGCGACGGCCTGACCGGGGTCTGACCACAAGACAAGGTGGCTACACACGGCACCTCCTGCCGGCCCAAGGCCGGTGTCTGCGATCTCCCCGAGACCTGCTCCGGCAAGGACCCGACCTGCGGCGCTGACCTGGTGGTCAAGGTCGGAGTTCAGTGCCGCGCCTCGGTGGGCACCTGCGACAGCTCGGAGGTTTGCAGTGGCTCGTCACCCACCTGCCCTGCGGACAACACCGGCTGCCTCTCCACCCACTACTGCGACGGCACCCAGTGCGTCGCCAAACAGGCGCTGGGGACCTCTTGCAGCTCCGACGCAGTCTGCCTCTCGGGAGGCTGCGTCGACGGGGTATGCTGCAGTTCCAAGAACTGCTCGGGCCCCTGTAAGAGCTGTACCGAGTCGGGAAAGGTCGGGACCTGCGTGATACATGCCTACGGCACCGACCCGGAGAAGGGCTGTGGCGCCTACAACTGCAGCTCCGCCGGAACCTGCATGCCCTACTGCTCTGCGCTCTGCACCAAGTCCTGCAAGGCTTACTGCAATAGCACGGCGTGCGCGCCCCCAAAGAAAAATGGCGCCAGTTGCACACAGGCTTGCGAGTGCGCCTCGGGGAGCTGTCACTCCGGCATATGCTGCGCCACCGCCTGCGATTCCTGCTGCCAGGAGTGCTCGACCGGAACCTGCAAGAACCTGGCCCCCGACGCCTTGCCGCTCAGCTCCACCTGTTGTGGTAAAAAATACACCTGCAACGGCAAGGGGGGCTGCCGCACGAGCTGTGTCGATCAGGGGCTCAACTGTAGCTCCCACTGCAAAGCGGCCTACTGGTGCTGGGCCGGCGCCTGCGTCCGCGACCTGATGCCGGGCGACCCCTGTGTGGGGGGCTGCCAGTGCGACACGACCAACACTTGCATCTTCTTCTTTTGCTGGATCCCCTGAAGGTAAACGCCACGTGCTCCCTCGGGTCTCGCTCGACGCGCGGCGCAGCGGCCGAGGTTTAGTCCATCCAGGGTGCGCCGGTCTACTCGAGGTCGTCGCCGTCTGAAGCCAGTCGCCAGTTGGCGCGGATCGCCGGATCATAAGGCCGCAGCGACAGCGCCCGGCGCAGGTAGCGCCGCGCCTGCCGCGGGTCGCCGGCCCGCAGCAGGGCCACGCCGAGGTTGTTGTAGGCCCGGGTGTAGCGCGGATGCAGGGCGAGCCCTCGGCGGTACCAGCCGCGCGCCGCGTCGAGCTCACCACGCTCGGTGGCCAGATCGCCGAGGAACAGCGCGCGCTCGGGGGTGGGGAGCAGGTCGAAGGAGCGTTGACCGTCGCGGGTCGCATCGGCGTGGCGCCCCAGCTGGCGCCGGATCAGCGCCCGGCTTAGCAGCAGCTCGGCGGAATCGACCAGGGGCAGCAGCCCGCGGCTGTAGTGGCGCTCGGCCTGCTCCAGGCGCCTGCGCTGCGCGTGGCGCGGCGTCTGCGCGGTGAGCGCCGCCTCGGCGGCCAGGCCGCGTCCCAGCTGCAGGTCGGCCCACGCCGTCGTCGCCGCCTGGGAGGCGCCCAGCAGGGCCACCGCGATCAAGGCGCCCCGCGGCGCTGCGTGCGGCGCTGCGCGCCACCCGCCACCCAGGGCCAGCCAGCCGAAGGCCAGCAACAGCGGCAGCGGCGCCT
>SWBW01009277.1_pt1 | contig 13607 bp, 11 predicted proteins | sample 4693041 | NCBI WGS metagenome assembly SWBW01 (sample SAMN10267271, study PRJNA491770) | bioreactor metagenome | isolation source: DHS bioreactor inoculated with marine methane seep sediment | place: Japan: Omine Ridge, Nankai Trough | collected 2006-05-06 | reverse complement strand
TCGGGTAGCTTTCCCGAAGTGCCACACCGGGCGCGGATGCTCTCCCTGAGCAACATTCAGACCGTCGGTGAGTTCACCAACTGGCGGGGTCGGCTGGTCGAAAGACTGCCCGACCTTGAGGGCGAGCTGGAGTTTATCTGCGAGCCTAAGTTCGACGGCCTCGCCGTGGAGCTGGTCTATACAAATCGGCTTCTCATCGCCGCCTCCACCCGGGGTGATGGCAGGGTCGGTGAGGGGATCCTCCCCAATATCAAAACGATCCGGGCAATTCCCCTGCGGCTCAACAGTTCAACTCCCGCTGACACCATCGTTGTCAACGGTGAGGTTTACATGAAGAAAGCCGACTTCCGCAGCCTCAACGAGACCCAGGAGGAAGCCGGACTGAAACCCTTCGCCAATCCCCGCAACGCCGCCGCTGGCTCGCTGCGACAGATCGACTCCCGTATCACCGCTCAACGCTCCCTCTCCTTCTATTCTTACCATCTGCCCGACGCGGCTAGCTTTGGCTTCACCAACCAACTGGACGCGCTCCGGGGGATGGTTTCCTGGGGACTGCCCGTGGCGTGGAAGTGGATTCGCGCGCCGAAGGATATTCTGGAGCTACAGAAGCACTACCGAAGACTAGCTGAGAAGCGACAGATACTCCCCTTTGAAATTGACGGCATGGTGATGAAGGTCAATCGCTTTGACCTCCACGACAAGCTGGGAGCAACGGCGCGCAGTCCTCGCTGGGCTATCGCCTGGAAGTTCCCGCCGGAAACAGCCATCACCAAGCTCCGCAACATCACCATCTCCATTGGCAGAACCGGCGTGTTGACTCCGGTGGCGGAGCTTGACCCAGTCTCCGTGGGTGGAGTAACGGTGAGCAGTGCCAGCCTGCATAACGCCGATGAGATTAAACGGCTCGGCGTGCTGATCGGCGATAAGGTGGAGATTCACCGCGCCGGAGATGTGATTCCGGAGGTTGTCCGCCCCATCGAGGAGAAGCGACACGGCTACGAAAAGCCCTTTGTCATGCCACGGCGTTGTCCTTCCTGCGATGTTCCCGTGGTTCAGCTTCCCGGCGAGGTCGCCTGGCGTTGTCTCAATGCCAACTGCCCGGCGCAGGTTCGCCAGCGGTTGATTCACTACGCCAGCCGGGACGCGATGGACATCGAGGGTCTGGGCGGCAAGGTGGTCGATAAGCTGCTCAAGTCCGAGCTTGTCCGCACCCCGCCCGACCTCTACAGACTGGTCTTCGAGCAGATAGAGAAGCTGGACGGCTTCGCGGAAAAGTCCTCGCTGAACCTGATCAAGGCCGTCAACCGGAGCCGGGATGCCTCGCTGGAGCGACTGATCTTCTCCCTGGGGATACCTCAGATAGGGCGCACCACCGCCTCGGCACTGGCTCACCGCTTCGGCTCGGTTACTCGGCTGATGAGTGCCACCGAGGAGGAGCTGACCTCTATCGCCGGAATTGGTCCCACCGTAACCCAGGCGGTGCTGGACTACTTCGCCACGCCGGACAATCGTCATCTGGTTGAACGATTGCTGGATATGGGCATCGACCCTCTCGAAGAGACCCACCCCGTGAACCAGTCTCGCCCCCTGGACGGGCTGACCATCGTCTTCACCGGAAGCCTCAGCCGACCGCGCGGTGAGCTGACCGAGCTGGCAAAGGATGCCGGGGCGAAGGTTACCGGCAGCGTGTCGAAGAAGACCAGCTTCGTTGTCGTCGGCTCGGATGCTGGCAGCAAGCTCGCCAGAGCCACCGACCTCGGCGTGGAAACGATTGACGAAGCCGAGTTCCTCCGCAGGCTGGAAACATAAGGAGTGGAAATGAAGAAGACACTGGTGATTGCGCTGCTGCTATCGAGTACCCTGGCTTTTGGTTTCTTTGAGAACATTGAAGAAACCTTCGAGCCTGTACCACTTATCTCACCGGAACCGCTTTACGCCTATGTGATTGTGGACGCGCTCAATCTGCGTGCTGCACCAAGTACAGAGGGCGAGAAGATTGGTCTGCTGCGTCAGGGTGATATGGTAGAGCTTATCCGTTGGAATGCATCAGCTGAGAACGACGACTATCGCTGGGTGGAGGTGGAAACCGAATCCTTGCAGGGTTATCTGGCAGCGAAACAATTAGATTATTACGATGGTGAAAAGACCATACCCGGGGAACACTACCTTCGTTTTCAGCATGACTTCGGTCAGGAGGAGTTATCCGCCGAGTTTGATCTAGATGGCGACGGCTCCGCCGAGACAATAACCGCTCGACTGGGTGAGCTAAAGCTGGAGATGGTCGAGGATGATTACGACCAAAACTACCGCTACTATCTCCCCGTGGAGTTGGTTATTACTGGCTCACAACGACTGAGTCATCGCCTGGGTGAAGTAGATATTGCCCGCCTGAAGGAACCGACGGCTTCCGAAGAGTTGAGTCCGGACGACGGTCGAGGCTGGTGTACGTTCTACGAATTTGACTTCGCCGACATCAACGGTGATGGTCGAGTGGACGTCGGGCTAAACTATAGCCATTTTCCGGTATGCAGGGCGTGGCAACGCGGAGATCCGGATCAACGAGTATGGCACTGGTTCAGTATTGAAGATGACGGTCTGCGTTCAATTCTTTACTACACCGAATATCTGAACGAATCGTTGATGTTTGGGTTTGATGATGGCGGCTGGCAAGCCTGGGGCTGGCAATGGGATAATCGGTTCTCATTCACATCTGATGGCGCGGAGCTTCAGCTTACAGTTACAATTATTCAGCCTCACGAAGAGAACGGTTATTATGAGCGATGGGCGTTAGCTACCTCAAAGGAGCTGAGTGCCTGGAACATTGTTAGTCATACCCTTACTCCGCCAAACTACCTTGATGACTGCCGCAGTTACACTTCAAGTATGCAACTCAAGTTCCTCGAAGAAGCTGGTTGCTACGTAATCGATTGTCCACCGGATAATCGTTATGGGTTATGGAGCTACACCTATGTATCGAATACAGTAGAATACCTGCTTGAGCTGGCAGGCGGACCAATCCCCTTGGAAGATGAAGAACGATATGGCTGGCAGCGTGAGGAGGTTTACCGCCCCTTTGACCTCTACGACCACCCCGGCGGAGAGGTTATCTACGAGGTTCCCGTCGGATATAACATGCCCTATCAGGCTTATGAAATTAACGGGGTACTCTGGTCTATAGGCATTACTGAAGATGGTATGGCTGGCTGGCTCCACGGACGACCCTCTTGGGAGAGCTAGGGTTCACAACTAACACTTCCCGCTAAACCCTTTACACTAAATCAAACGGAAGAATGACATGACCAAACGACTGCTGATTATCACGGCTTTTGCTCTGCTGCTGACCGCGCTTTTGGTTGGCGCGGCACCGCGAAGTGACGAAACCCTGACCCTGGCACTCTCCGCGACGATTCACGGCGAGCTTGCCTCGTGCAACTGACCGGGTACTCTCCTCGGCGGACTGGCGGAAAGAGCCAGCGTCATCAAGGTTATGCGCGAAGAGCATCCTGAACTTCTCCTGTTCGATACCGGCGACTTCCTGCCCCTCAGCGGCGACGAAGCCCACAGCGAGGTCGTTCTGCGAGCCTACGGGCTGACCGATTTCGACTTCATTGCTCTGGGTGAGCAGGATATTCTGCCGGAGCAGTCGAAGGAGTTCAGCGAGCTACTGAACCAGTTACCCGTTGGCTGTGCCAATCTGGAGTCGCTGGACGACTCAGTCCCCGCCCTGCCTGCCTATAAAATATTCGAGCAGAGTGGAGTGAAGATCGGCGTTACGGCGGTAATCTCGCCGATGAACTACGCCCTCGGCTCCCTCGGCGAAAGCTACCAGCTCACCGACTGGCAGACCGCCCTCACCGAGACTCTGGACGAGATGGAGGCCGCCGATTGCGAGGTGCTGATTCTGCTCTCTCACCTGGGTATCCCCGGCGAGATCGAGGCGGCTCAGACATTCCCCCGGCTGGACCTGATCGTGGGCGGCCACTCCGGGCTGCTCCGCAAACAGGTTGAGACTGGCGAAGGCGTGCCAATCGTCTGGGCGGGACGGCTCGGTCGCTACGTCGGTTTGGTGCAGCTTAGCCTGGCGGCGGAGGATCGCGGCTCCGTGGTCTCCTTTGAGCTTGCCCCCGTTGACAGCGACGTTACCGGACGGGAGGCGGAGATCACCGCCCTCGTACTGACTTATGAAGAGGGACGCTACCGCGACTGGCTGGCAAACGACTACCAGTCCGTGGGCGAGAAGGAGTGGGACACCAACGCGCAATGCGGACGCTGCCACAGCGATGAATACTACGCCTGGCAGGAGTCCGACCACGCCGGAGCCTACGCCGCTCTGGCAGACATTGGCGAGCATATCAACATGGAATGCCTCGCCTGCCACACCGTTGGTTTCTCTCAGGCAGGAGGCTTCGCCAGTATGGAGCAGACTCCGGGGCTGACCGATGTTGGCTGCATGACCTGCCACGACACCCCGGCGGGGCATCCACGCAGCACCATGCCGAAGCCGATCAGCGCGGAGACCTGCACCGTCTGCCACGTGGCAGGACGAGACGACGAGTTCGACTATCACGCTGACCTGAAGTTAATCCAACACTAGGCAACGCGGTGCGTTGCATCACAGTATCACGACTGTCATGACGGACTGATAAAGACTCCCCCGCGTTTTACCGCTCCCGTTGGTCGCTGGAGTTGATCCAACATTAAGGAGACAATCGTGGACAAAGCTGTTGAGAAAGTAGTGGAACGGGCAGGGTCTCTTTTTGAGGGTGATTTCAACTGCGCCGAGTCCGTCCTGACCGCCCTCCTGGAAGCGGCTGACCTGAACCCGGAGGACTACGGCTCAGTTGCCACTCCTTTTGGTGGTGGGATAGGCTATTCAGACCTGACCTGTGGCGCGCTCAGCGCGGCGGTTCTTGCTCTGGGACTGACGCTCCAGCGGCGTAACCCTGCCGACAGCGCGGCGAAACAGAACCTCTACGATGAAGTCCGGCAGCTAACAGCGGACTTCCGGGGTGCTGTCGGAGCGACCAGTTGCACGGGGATTTTAGGAGAGAACCTGAGCCTGCCCGGCGGTCGGGAGAGAGCCAAGGCGAATGGACTTTCCGATAAGAACTGCCCCCGCGCCGTGGAGGTCGCTACTCGCCTGGGCGCGGAGATTTTACGAGAGCGGCAGAAGTGAGGCTAACCACGACAGACGCGACTTTTACAGAAAAGAAACCAGAATGCATTCTTTAGACAACAAGACCCTAGAAGCCCTTGCGGAACTAATCTGTGGTGACGGAACGGGGTGGTATAGAGCAGGATGGGAGCTACCTGAGATTTTCCGGAATGCGGGGGTGTGCTGTGAAGACCACGATGGATCTACTCGTCTCTGGTGGACGGTAGAAAGATTGAAGGAATATGAGACAACCAATATTATAAAGGTTATTTTAAGAATTGCATCCTTGGTAGAGTACGGGGGGAATAAGGAACAACTAACCACGGTTGTTAAGCGATTGAATGAAATTCTCGGAGTCGAAGGGTATGAGGTCCATTATGTTTCTAATTTACCGCGCATTAGAGAGATAATCGGGGCAATCCCACTAACGACATCGGGGGTAGATAACGAAAAAGTAAGAATACAAGAATATGATTTTGCCGAACTGACGAGTAATGGAGATTTGGCGACTGTTCTAAAAATGAGATGGTCGGAAGTTATCAAATGCTACAATGCCGAGGCTTATACAGCTACAATCATCCTAATGGGTAGTGTTTTAGAAGGAGTATTATTGTCAATCGCTGAGTTGTATTCCAGTGAAGCAAGAGACGCAAAATCTGTGCTGCAGGGCAATAGCAAAATGAAAAGTATATATTTATGGACATTAAAGGACTTCATTGATGTGGCTCACAAGTGTAGTTGGATCAAAAAAGACACCAAAGATTTTAGCCATATTCTGAGGGATTATCGTAATTTTGTGCATCCATACAAACAACAAAAGGATAATTTTACGCCAACTCAAAATACTTGTGATATTTTTATAAAAACAATTTCAAATATCTTTAGTGATATAAGATCATACCTTGATGGGCAGAAGTGAAGCCAGCAACGCGGTGCGTTGCATCACACTTCGCGACTGATCAAGAAAGACTGAATTAAGACTTATCCCCGCGCCTTACCGCTCCCGCTGGTCGCTTAATCATATCAGGATAACGAACCTGGGGCAGATAAAAGCTGATTTCTGGAAACACCTCATCGCCTATACCACTCTCCCTCTCCCCTCTGGGAAGATAGTCAGGGTAAGGGGCAAATACCAACGGGTTATGGTCAGGCGATGGTCCCTGGATTGACGTGGCTCAATCTCTCTCGTGGCAGCCGAACTACGTCCGGCTAACGGGAGGGTGTGGACACCCTCCCCTACAGGTTTTTGAAAGCTGTAGCCTGAGTTTTACACCTTTTACAGGTAACCAATCTCATCCGAGGAATCCTGATGCGCTTCACAATCCTCTTTCTGCTGATTGCCAGTCTGGCACTGGCTGGAACCCTCTCCCCGGCTTTGGAGCGAGAGCTGCTTGCCCAGTCTGACGAGCTGCTCCCCGTGGTGGTCTTCATGGCAGAGCGACCAGCGGAGGTTCTTGCCGACGACTTCGGCGTAATTCTGAGCAGAGACCAGGGGCGGGAGCTTCGTCTCGCCGTACTCCGAGACCTGGCGGAGCGGACTCAGGCTCCGTTACTGGAACTACTCCACCAGCCGCTGCTGGATGGTCGAGCCGAGGACATTCGTTCGTTAGCTCTGCTCAACGCCCTCGCCCTGCGAGCCGACGCGGAAACCATCCGCGCTCTGTCCGAGCAGCCCGGCGTTGAAGAGGTCGTCCTCTCTTACGACTCCAGCGATGCCCTCTGCGAAATCGGTGAGTCGAAAGGATTAGTCTGGGGCGTGGACATCATCGGTGCCGACACCGTCTGGAACGACCTCGGCTATACTGGTACCGGAATCGTGGTTGCCATCGTGGACGACGGCTGCGACATCGAGCATCCCGACCTCGCCGACCACGCCTGGGTCAATCCTGGCGAAATCCCGGACAACGGACTTGACGACGACAGCAATGGCTATATTGACGACATCTACGGCTGGGACTTCTGGTCGCACAACAACACCATCCGGGGCGACCAGCATAATCACGGAAGCCACACCGCCGGAACCGCTGTTGGCGACGGAACCAACGGAACCCAGACCGGAGTGGCTCCCGACGCTCTGCTGATGTCGGTGAAGACCTTCGCCGACGACGGTCGCAGCACCGAGTTTATCGTCTGGGAGGGAATGGAGTACGCTGCGGCAATGGGAGCCGACGTGCTTAGTTGCAGCTTCGGCTGGAAGCAGGCGCAGACCAGCAATCAAACCCGCTGGCGGGAACTTTGCGAGAACATCGTTGCTCTGGGAGTGGTGGTGGTTGTCGCCTCTGGTAACGAGGGCGACTGGGAAAGCCTCCCCGCGCCGGATAATATCCGTACTCCCGGCGATGTCCCTTGCGTGATTACCGTGGGCGCGACCGATGTGCAGGATAAAATCGCCCCCTGGTCCAGCTATGGTCCGGTGGAGTGGGACTTCGACTCGCCCTACGACGACCATCCTTATCCTCCCGGACTGACTAAGCCGGACATCACCGCCCCCGGCGTGGGAATCATGAGTCTGGATGGTCAGGGAACGGGTTATCGGATTAGCTCCGGCACCTCGATGGCGACTCCCCACGTGGCAGGAGCCGTGGCTCTTCTCCTCGATGCTCTGCCTGAGCTGACCCCGGCGGAGGTACGCTCTTATCTGGAAGAATCAGCCCTCGAACTTGGCGAGATGGGCAAGGATAACTACTACGGCGCGGGACGGCTTCAGGTTGATCTGGCAGTAACCACCGCCCTGACCGGACTGCGCTTCGCTGGTTTTTCTCTTTCTCAATCCGAAGAGGGCATTACTCTCAACTGGGAAATCACCAAGCCCGGCGAGCTTGAGAGCTTCCACCTGTCGCGCCGAGCCGCCGGAGAGGACTGGCACGAGTTCGTCGAGCTGACTCCCTCTGCCACCAGCTATCTCGATGCCAACGTCGTCTGGGACGGTGAGTATTCCTACCTCGTCGAGGCGGAGCTGCCCGGCGGTTCCCGACTCAGCAAGGGACCGGAGACGCTTATCTACGGTCATGGAATGCGGCGGCCCCGCCCCGTACTGGGCTACGCCTATCCCTGTCCCGCTTCTGCTGCCGTTACTCTGCCAGTGGATGTTCCCATCGCCGGGGAGTTCACGCTGAACCTCTACGACCTAGCGGGACGGCTGGTCGAGACGGTTTATCGGGGAAGCCTGACGGCGGGACGACACAATCTCACCATCGCTGGCGATGAGCTGGCTTCGGGGATGTACTTTGCCGAACTGAGCGGTGGCGGCGCGACCCTGACCCGCCGTTTGGTGATCGCCCGATGAGCAGCGCGGTGCGCTGCACCACAGGACTGGGCTTCGCCCAGAAAACCTTGAAATCGTCCGCTCCCGATGGTTGCGATCAACGATACTGGGGTAATGAAGCGAGCAGATGATTGCGGGTTGGTCGTTAGCTGTAGTTACCGATTTGTCGCGAGTATGTGTCCAGCTTCAAGCAGCGCGGTGCGCTGCACCACAGGACTGGGCTTCGCCCAGAAAACCTTGAAATCGTCCGCTCCCGATGGTCGCTACCTTTTTGATAGATTGAGTATTTGGAAGCGAGTGGAGCGAGCGTATCTGCGGGAACAAGGGTTACCTAACCTAAATCTCCCAACCGCGAGTATGTGTCCAGCTTCAAGCAGCGCGGTGCGCTGCACCACAGGACTGACTTTTGCTCAGAACGTCGTTGCTCTTTCCCCCTCTCCCCCCCGGGGAGAGGGCTGGGGTGAGGGGCTGACACCAAAAGCGCAGATTTTCGCAACACTCTTACAAAGGTGAAACCCACTGATTGGAGAAACCATGCGCGAACAGAAGCTACGCAAGCTGCTACCCCTGCTGCTGCTGGCGGCTCTGCTCTTTTCCCTTTCCTGCGACGACCAGGAGGCGGTTGATGCCCCCGTCGTCGAGGACGAGGATGTTATCATCGAAGAACCCGCCCGGCGGGAGATTAGCCTGGAACGCTTCGGGCTGACCTTCACCGTTGCCAATGACCTCTGGGACGAGGGGCAGTTGGTGATCGACCCGGAGAACAACGCTGAGCAGGCGGTTCTCTTCACCCCGGACGGCAGCGGATTTGTTAACGTCCTCTGTCAGCAGAACGACGAGCCGCTGACCGCCGAAGACCGCGACCTGGCTCTGGAGGACAAACTCTGGGAGATGGAGCCGCAGTTCCCCGGCTTCGCCGAGCTTTCCCGCGAGACCATCCCCCTTGCCGAGACCGAGGCGGTGCTGGTTGAGTTCACCGCTCAGGGACCCGATGGCGTGTCCTGGCACTTCTACGACTACACCCTCGTTCGGGGAACCACCCTCTGCGGGATCCAGTTTGGCTCCGTTGAGGAAAACTTCGCCGAGCTGACTGGAGAGCTGGACGCGATTCTCTCCAGCCTGAGTCTGGTTGTCGGCGAGTAGATAAACCCTCGACTGGTTTCTCGCCGGGGGCGTTTTTGCCAAACAAAGGGATTGCTTTCAGCCGCTTCTCTATGCTACTCTTCCACCGTTCTTGGGGCGTCGTCTAGCGGCAGGACAGTAGACTCTGAATCTGCTTACGGTGGTTCGAATCCATCCGCCCCAACCACGGGAGCCTAACAGGCTCCCGCTTTTTATACACTGCCGCGCCAGATATTTATACCAGACAAAGGTTGTTAAATGGACTACCAGGTGCTGTACAGCCGGGCTGGGGTGGCGACTACCATTCGAGTGAGTAATGCTGACGGCGGCTTTGTCCTCCTCGATGTTGGGGACGGTGCGCTGCGGGATTTACTCTCTGTAAATGCCGATCTAAAGCAACTCCGGGGGATTGCGATTTCTCACGGTCATTTCGACCACCTCGGCGGACTGCACACCCTGCTTGGGTTTCTGCGGATGATTGGCTACTCCGAGGAGCTGCCGATTGCCTGTCCCGCTGGTTGTCTGGAGGCGGAGGGTCTGCTGGATAACTTCCAGCGGCTCTACCCACAGTCGCCCTTCAATATCAAGCGGTTGCTGCTCAGGGATGGAGATCGGGCTGCGCTGGGTTCTTTCGCACTGACCGCTTATGCTGTCAACCACTCCGGCTCCACGGCGGCAGGAGTTCTCGATCCCATTCCGGCTCTGGGCTATCGTCTTGAACGCAACGGTTGGAGTCTGGCGTACTCCGGTGATTCCGGTCCCTGCGAGAACCTGACCAAGCTCTGTACCGGAGCCGACGTGGCGGTGGTCGAGGCGACCTGGGACGACGAGTCTCCCCACGGGGGGCAGCGGAGAGTTCACCTCACCCGCGCTGAGGCGGAGGGCTACGGCTCTCTGGCAAAGGAGTACAAGCTCATCCACCAAGCCTACGAGAAGTAAGCTCCAAATATGAAAGAGCCGACCTTAACGGTCGGCTCTTCTTTATCAAAACAAGCGAATGCCCGCTTCGCTAGAGCAGTTCTTCGTACTTGTCGAACTTCTTGAACTTGTCCGACTTCACACCGCAGACCGGACACTTGCCCGGCAGGTCGCCCTTGTCGATGTGCGTGAAGCCGCACTTGGGGCAGACGTAGATGTCGCCGATTTCGGCATCGGAGTTGCCGTCGGCCTTGACCTTGGCGGCGGTGTACATCTCGGCGTGGATCTTCTCCGCCTCGATAGCGTAGTGAATGCTCTTCTCGGCTTCCTTTTCGCCCTGCCGCTTGGCGGTGGCATCGTAGGCATTGTACATCTCCTCGACCTCAAAGGTTTCACCCTCAATCGCGCCCTGAAGGTTTTCGCTGGTCTTGCCCAGTCCGCCAAGAACCTTGAGGTGGTTGGTGGCGTGAACGCGCTCGGCGTAGGAAATTGCGCGGAAGAGCTTGGCGATATTGGTCATGCCAGCTTTGGCAGCTTCGTCAGCAAAGGCGGCGTACTTCATGTGCGCCTGGGACTCACCAGCGAAGGCGGCCCAGAGGAACTCCTCGGTCATCTTGTGCATTGTTTCTCCAGTTGGGTTGTGGTTATTCTACAAAACAGCACGGTGGCAATTATAACTAAATACCGACTGGAAACAAGGGCAAATATAAATTGATACCACATCTCAGAAGAGCTTTTTGAGAATACAAACTATTTACACTTGACGCTCTTCCTGTTTTGGGTTACTTTAGTGATGATGTCTTGTAGCCCGAATCAGGGAGAGCTACTCCTCCCATTTGCTGTTTTTTATATGGAGGCAATATGGCTAAGAAACTGCTCTTTATCCTGCTGATTACCAACGCGGTTATCGCCAGCCCGCTGAACCCGGAGGGTTTGGTTAACAACCCCTTTGAGTACACTGAGCTGGTTGGTCATATGGAGTGCTACAGCGGAAATGGTTGGTTTTCCGCCAACGACTTCGAGACCACCGTCGCCGGGGTCATCACTCAAACCACGCTCTGGGTGATAGAAAACGTTGCGCCAATCTCCATCGATGTGTATTTCTACGATGGCGGCAGTAGTGGTCCCAGCTCGCTCATCGGGATTGCCTCCGGTTCGGCTACCCTGACCGATACGGGCTACAACAACTGGGGCTACGACCTCTACCGATGCGTTATTACGCTGGATAGCGACTACGCTCTCACCGCTGGTTATTATTGGATGACAATCGACCCCGTCGGTGGTTTCTACCGCTGGCTCGCCTCGTCCCACGATGGCTCCTGGGGTTCCCAGGCTTACTTTTCCTCCAACGGCGGCGGCTCCTGGAACAGCAGCACGAGCCACTGGGGCAGTGCCTACGAGGGATTTTGGGTAATCGAGAGCAGCGAGACCTCTATCGAAGAAGCCACCTGGGGGCAGCTTAAGGCAGGTTTCTAGGAATAACCATCTTCCCTCTCCTCGCTGGAGAAAGGGTAAGGGGTTAAACCTCAACCCATGACACAATTTCACGGGCCGACCTGAAGGTCGGCCCCTACAGCGACATCACAATGTTTTGTAGGGGCGCACCTGTGTGTGCGCCCTTTGTCATGCGACAGGGTGTTGAAACAGGTGTATGGTATGCCGTACCCTTTTGCAGATGTTGTAAAAACGGCGGGGACTAAAGTCCCCGCCCTACATTTAGCCTATCACGTTGTTTTACGATTGTGTTGGCTCGCAGAGTTGGCTTGTGAGTTTCTACCGATAGCGGAGGATGGTTCCTCGGTCGCCGACGATCCAGCCGTCGCTTAACCCAGCGAGGGTTACGCCATTGAGATTCTCCGTGGTCGGGCTATCGAGTAGCCGCGACTGGTATTGATCCACCAGCACCACGACTCCGCTTTCGCCAGCGATCAGGCAATAGCCTGCCGACGGAGCGGAGACCCCGTTAAAGCGGGTACTGCTGAAGCTGTCCACCGTCGTCCACTCGCCATCAACCCGGAAGAGGATCACCCCATCCTCACCCACGGCGACGTACTCATCGCCCTCACCGCAGCGGTCAACGGCAAGGAGGCTGGTGGTGATGCCCGTATCCTCGCTTGTCCAGGCGAAGCCATCGCCTAGCAGTACCGTTCCGCTGGCTCCGACAATCAGCAACCCGTCGGCGGTCTCCGTAATCCCAAAGAGATGCTCGGTAGTGCCGGAGTCTTCCAGACTCCAGGTGGTTCCATCGAAGTGGAGCAGCACGCCGTTGCGTCCCACCGCCCAGAGTCCATCGGTGGCGGAGCAGATGGCAGTCAGGTCTTCAGCGGTCAGACTGGGATAGCGACTCCAGTCGTCTCCGTCGTAGCGAACCAGAAGCCCTTCCGCGCCCACGGCGTAGCAACCGCCGGCACCATCGCCCACCACGTCGTTCAGGCTGCCCTCCGGGTCCGAGGCGATTTTCCACTTATCGCCCCTCAGCACCAGCACCCGCGAGTCGTTGGTGTCCGGGATAAGGGGACCCACCGCCCAGCCCTCATCTTCTACCCAAAGACCAGTCAGGTCGTCATCGAGTACCAGCCCCTCCCAAAGGTAAAGCTGGGCGTTGACGCTAAGGAGTCCTTTCTCGCAACCAGCGAGAAGAACAACGAGAATCAGCAGAACGACGGGCAGCAGACGGCGAATCATAAACTCTCCTGACAGCTCCAGTTTCCAGACCGATTATAGCCCGTTGTCCTCATCAGAGCAAGATGGTACAGGGTTGTTTACGCAAGATATCCAGGAAAGAGGGATTATTACAAAAACCTAAACCGCTGGCATTAGCCCCTCACCCCGGCCCTCTCCCCAGGGGGGAGAGGGAGAGTAGCTGCTATTTTTAAGTTGCTTCTATCGGTTTTGGAAAGGGGTAGGGCGGTATCGGACGATGGGGCATCACGAAGCTCGGCTCCGTTGCAGTACCGCCCTCGAAGGATGTCAGGAAGTAGTTGGGCATCGTGAAGGGTGTCATTTCACTGACATTGCTGTACTTCTCCGCCAGGTCGCAGGTGTGTTCACCTACCACGCCAACATCGAACGCCACCAGGTGGAGAACCTCAACCTTTGGCAGACCGTTCTTATAGAGGTCAACCTCACCGATCCACTCTTCACCTG
>SWBW01009223.1_pt1 | contig 13617 bp, 16 predicted proteins | sample 4693041 | NCBI WGS metagenome assembly SWBW01 (sample SAMN10267271, study PRJNA491770) | bioreactor metagenome | isolation source: DHS bioreactor inoculated with marine methane seep sediment | place: Japan: Omine Ridge, Nankai Trough | collected 2006-05-06 | reverse complement strand
AAAAAACTACTGGTTAGAACTACTAATAGAAAAAGTACCCGGGTAAAATAGTTTCTGATAAGTTGTTTCATTTTTTAACCTAGGTTATTTATTGGACAGTCCCGGTATTTTAAGTCCAGCAGAGATATGGGGCTGTTTAATCAACTCTCATGATTTTTATTTGTTAAACGTTTAGACAGTAGATGTTTTAATTCCCTGATTTCTTGTTGAAGCTCAGTATTTGTTGGTTCAGGAGCTTTATTACTGTTGATTACTTTTTCATGCTCTTCATTGAGTACATTAACTACAACACCTATAACCATATTTAAAAATGCAAAAGCAGTAAAGAAAATAAATGTTATATAATAAATCCAGCTTAAAGGGTACACTTCCATAGTTTCATATTGTATGTCAGTCCAATCTTCAAACGTCATCACTCTAAATAGAGTTAACATTGATATTGCAATATCGCCCCATAGGACAGGATTTATAGTTGCAAAAAAAGTACTGCCAATGGCTGCATAGATGTAGAAAATAATAAACATTAATGCCACAATATAAGCAAGTTGGGGTAAGGCAATCAGTAGTGAATTAAGTAACATTTTTAACTCGGGAATAATCGATACCATTCGTAGGACTCGGAAAATCCGTATTAATCGGCCAACAATAGCCAGTTCACTATCTTCAATCGGGATTAAGCTGGTAATAACAATTAATGTATCAAAAATATTCCAACCCTGTTTAAAAAACTCTTTTTTCTTTTCTTCACCCAAAAACCGAATAATTATTTCTGTTAAAAAAATAAATGTTATAAACCAGTCCAAGAAAGAGACTAACCACATTGCTCCGGGAGGGATATCATAGGTTTTGGCACCAATAACCAAAGCTGAAAAAATAATAATTGAAATAACAAAAAGTTCGAAGGCTTTATTGCTACGAAGCTTATTTAATTTTATTTGTAAATTAATAGATAGCATTGACTTAAATTTAAATAGAATTTGTTTATTATGCTTAACTCTGAGAGTTTAAATTTATAAAGGAAATAACCTTTTGAAAACGATCAATAGGAATTAACTAATTATAGTTGAAATAATGATAAATGTAGAATACTACAAAATACAGAAAAAAAAACCGGTTATAATAACCGGTTTTTATTGCAGTGGTAAAGTCTAAGCATTGATATCATTTGACTATCTACGTCCACGACCTTTTTTTGGTACTTCAAAAATAACTTTTAAAGAATTACCATTAAAATTTTTACCATTTAGGCCAGCAATTGCAGCACGTGCTTCATGACCTTCCATTTCGATAAAACCAAAACCTTTACACTGATTTGTAAATACATCAGTTACCAGTTTAAGTGAGCGCACTTTACCATATTGGGAAAATAATTCATCAAGTTCTTTGTCCTTGGTGCTGGCTGGCAGATTACCAACAAACAGTTTTTTCATGGTAGTGTTCCTTGTGGCTAAATTTTCTTAATTTAAGTACTGAATATATTCACAGCACCGTAACATATCCATCTATATATGTATGTAAGATGGATTATGGTATAGAGGTAATGCTTAATTAACTCTGGGATGTAACCTGAGTAGCTTGTAAACCTTTAGGGCCATTTTCAACTTCATAGCTAACTGTTTGACCCTCTGCAAGTGATTTGAAGCCATCACCAACAATAGCACTGAAATGAACAAAGACATCTTCGCCTCCATCCTGTGGTGAGATAAAACCAAAACCTTTAGCGTCATTAAACCATTTAATGGTACCTGTACTCATAAAATAAATCCTCAATAATTCAATATAAACAATATGTTAACGTGCAGGTGACGCAGTAGAAGGTTCAGAGAGATGCCGAGAAATGGGTGTTCGGGGAGTTCTAAGAAAGCCAGCTTGAGCCAGTGCAAGCGGATGTATTATAACCTATTTAATGTCTAAAATCCCGTATTATTTTTGTTTTCTTAAAGTAAAAGGATTTATATTTACATCAAAATTGATAATAATCGTTATTAAAATGATGTAAACAACAATAAATAAGGTTATCTTTTGCCTGTACAGTTATTAGAATAATATTTAAAAGGATAAAAATAATGAAAATATGGGTAGATGCAGATGCATGTCCAGTTGTAATTAAAGATATTTTATTTAAAGCAGCAATCCGTACAAAAGTTGAATTAACTCTTGTGGCAAATATGGAAATGGTCACACCATCATCAGAATATATTAATTCTATTCGGGTTAAAGCAGGTTTTGATGTTGCTGATAATGAGATAGTTAAACGAACGGATAAGGGTGATTTGGTGATTACCAGTGATATACCTTTAGCAGCAGAAGTTATTGAAAAAGGTGGGCTTGCCTTAAATCCACGCGGTGAGATGTATTCTACGGATACTATTAGAGCTCGTCTGAATATGAGAGACTTTATGGATACCCTGCGTAGTAGCGGAATACATACAGGAGGTCCCCCACCATTAGGACAGAAAGAAAGACAGGCATTTGCAAATCATCTGGACAAATTTTTGACTAAATATACAAAGAATAATGAATAATAATGTAAATATCAGTAATCTTTGTTCAAAAGATACAAGTAGATTCTTTTCTTTCGTTCTCAATTACCAGCGGAATCGCCTTTAATTCATGACTTCGCTGTCCAGACCTTACTCCAGGGCACTTTCTCTGGCTTTTTGCCATTCACCTTGTCACTAGAGATCAAAGAGAAATTGGAATAATTAATCCTCGTATTTTGAAGCATAATGGGTATCTATTTCCAATTTAGTCATGTTTTATATAAATTAATGAGTAATTATAGTTGACAACGTGCTAAAGCTGTATATAATTTACATAGCTTGTAAGTACGTTTTATATTTATGCACGCCACTTTGATGTTCAGTTTTAATTTCGTCATGTTCTTCATAAGTAATAGCACGCTTCTAGCCACAAAAATTAGCCCAATTTTAAACTTTAATATTTGTTATTTTAGTTTATAATAAAGGCTTCAATTACTCTTGAATAAAATAGGAATATGATTATGTCTACTACTACTGGTACAGTTAAATGGTTTAACGAAGCTAAAGGTTTTGGTTTTATTGAACAAGAATCTGGCCCTGATGTTTTTGCTCATTTCAGTGCAATTTCTGGTTCTGGTTTCAAAACGCTTGCAGAAGGCCAGAAAGTTGAATTTACTGTTGCTCAAGGACCTAAGGGACCTCAAGCAGAAAATATCGTAGCAATCTAATAGTTGATTGTTAGATACCCTGCATTTTTTAATGTAGGTTAGATTCACTTACTAATTTAATTAGTGAGTAATAGAAGGGCATAGCCGTAAGGCTTTGCCCTTTTTTTATTGCTATACCCAAATCACTTCGAAATATCTGATTTCAGTGAGTCAAAAAAGTTACTATTCGAGGCATGAAAATATCTGAATAGCCGTCTATTTAGTTGTTTTCATAACGAAGAAGAGTAGGTTTTTTGTGCTTACTGAAATGGACATTTTGGATTCGTTTGGGTATAAATACAGAGGTTAGATATTTTGACTCAATCAGCTTTCTCAACTCTTAAGCTCAGTTCAACACTGCTCAAGAATCTTCCTTCTCTTGATTATCATGTAATGACTCCAATACAGGCACAAAGCCTGCCTTATATTCTAGAGGGTAAAGATGTTATTGCTCAAGGAAAAACAGGATCAGGAAAAACAGCTGCGTTTGGTTTAGGTTTATTGGAAAATCTAAATGTTAAACAGTTTAGAATTCAAGCGCTGGTACTTTGCCCAACTCGTGAGCTGGCGGATCAAGTAGCTAAAGAAATTCGCAGACTAGCACGCTCTACTCATAATATTAAGGTATTAACACTTTGCGGTGGTATGCCATTTGGTCCTCAAATTGGCTCTTTAGAACATGGTGCTCATATTATTGTAGGTACGCCTGGACGAATTGAAGAGCACCTTCGTAAAGGCACGCTGATATTAGATAATTTGAATACTTTTGTTCTGGATGAAGCTGACCGCATGCTTGAAATGGGTTTTCAATCTGCTTTAGATGCTATTATTGAACATACACCTTTAAAGCGTCAAACCTTATTATTTAGCGCAACCTTTCCAGACGAAATTTTGAGTATCAGTAAACGTATTATGAATAAGCCAGAGATGATTGAAGTTGCTTCATCTGATGATAATCTGTCAATCAAGCAGCATTTATATAAAATTGATGATAATTCACAACGTTTTACTGCTTTATGTTTATTACTTATGCACTACCGTCCAGAGTCTGCCATTGTTTTTTGTAACACAAAAGTGGAAACTCAGGAAGTTGCAGATAAATTATCTGATTATGGTTTTAGTGCATTGGCATTACATGGGGATCTTGAACAGCGCGATCGTGATCAAACACTGGTACGTTTTGCCAATAGAAGTATATCAATACTTGTTGCTACCGATGTGGCATCACGTGGTCTGGATATTGATGCTTTGGATATCGTCATTAACTATCATCTAGCACGAGATACTGAAGTACATGTTCATCGAGTTGGCCGCACGGGACGTGCTGGTAGTAAAGGGCTTGCCTGTACGTTATATACGGAAAAAGAAAGCTTTAAACTTTCCAGGCTGGAAGAGTATCTTGGGTACTCTATCAGTTTAGAGACATTACCTGCACAAAGTTTATTGGATAAGCCTAGTTATAAACCACCCATGGTGACCTTACAAATTAGTGGCGGTAAAAAGCAAAAAATAAGACCTGGTGATATTTTGGGAGCTCTTACGGGAAAAAATAAAGGAGAACAGGAAATTGCAGGTAAAGAGGTTGGAAAAATTCAGCTTTTTGATAACTTTTCTTATGTAGCCGTTTATCGTAGTATTGCTGAGTTAGCTCTAAAAAAATTATCAGAAGGAAAATTAAAAGGGCGCTCTTTTCGTATCAGACGGATATAATCGACTTAAACTTAATCTTCGGATTTAAAACTCTCAACTGTATAGCGACTGATTTGTATGCTATCACTCCAATAGTCTGAAGCTAAACCTGCTTTTTGTTTCAGATGCTTAAGAAACTGTTTTTTATCATCTAACTGTTCCCACACAGAAGGAAGAAATGTGCTTCTGAAGTGTCCTTCTGTTAGAATTAATCCATCAATATTAGGTTGTAGTTGAGATAATAAGTCTTCCTCAGAATTAAATATCATTAGCCTGCTCGGACTGAGTATTGAGATGTGATAGTCAAGTAGATCATACTCTTTAAAACTTACAGCAGGAAATCGGGGGTCTGAAAATGCAGCGGCATAGGCATTTGAAGACACATCTTCAACCAGAGACCGATAAGCACTTAAACTGCCAATACATCCACGTAATTGCTGGTGTATACTCAGAGTAACAAAAGTCGCACGTGGTTGTTGTAATTCTTCAGGATAAATATCTGTTGAAATACTTATGTGTTTATTTTTTTCCAGTCCAGACAAAATAGATTGCCTGGCAACATCAAGTAATATTTTCTGCAGCTCAATACTTAATGGAGAGGGGGCTAAAAGATTATTCTTTTTCATAAAGACTCCATGCGCCATATCCAACGACACGGTCTTTATCTCCAGCGGTATCGCCCGAGTTTCTCATATCCAATTGCTTGATAGACAGCTGCTTCTCATTAGCTAAATGAAGTAGGCCAGCCAGTGGAGTACGCCCGCATGCATCATTAAATTCTAACTCATCATATTTAAAGTGCATGATTTTATTTCTGGTTTTCTGATCACGCAGTTGAGCTAATGAATATTCCATAAAATGGCTTAAGTCGGTACTTATAATAATTAAATTTTCGGGTTGATTAATATATCTGTTTAACAAGTTTGAGATGGGTTCAATGTTGCATTCACCAACAACAATTGGAACAAGTTTAAAGTTATCAATAATGGTTTGCAAAAAGGGTAATTGAACTTCCAGACAGTGTTCTTCATCATGTGGCTGATTGGATATTAGTAGCTGATATTTCTGCTGCAGGTACGCAATTTCATCAGTATCTAATGGGACTTCTCCCAAAGGCGTAGTAAAAGAGCTAACATTAGGAGCAGCCATGCCATGAAAATAAAAACGATGAGCCGGACCTAATAAAATAATTCGTTTAATTAAATCTTTATATTGTATAATTTGTTGGAAGGCATGTGCTGCAGTTAAACCAGAATAGATATATCCAGCATGTGGAACTATAAGAGCAATTGGTTTTTGCGTATTATTTAAATTAGAAGCGGTATCACTTTTAGAAAACTGGCTTTCTCTACCCTTGTCTCTATTAGGACTGCTGCTGGTCCCTTTATTGTTAGCGGCTACTTGTGCAAAAAAAGAATTTATCTGCTGTATCAGTTGATTTTTTTCTTGAGGATAAAAAAATCCTGCTACAGCTGCTGGTCTGGTTGTCATAACTCACCTAATGTATTTAACTTATCGGAGTATAATGTGCAACAATTTCGACCATTTTCTTTAGAAAAATATAATGCTTTGTCAGCAAATTGAATTAACTTGTCAGGTGAATCTACTTTTTTATCCGGATAGCATGAAATTCCAATACTGACAGTTACCTTAATCACATTAAGGCCATCATATAATTCGTAATCTGCAATGGTCTGGTATATTCGTTCTGCCGTAATAACAGCATCTTTGGCAGAAATTCCAGGTAAAACAACTAGAAACTCTTCACCACCAAAGCGAATAATAATATCGCTGTCTCTTAAAATTTTTTGAGTTTGTTCTACAACTGCAATAATAGCCTTATCACCAACTAAATGTCCATATTTGTCATTGATTTTTTTAAAATGATCTAAATCAAGCATCATAACTGTTATAGCGGAATGAGCACGTTTGGAACGTGAAAATTCATCATGTAGACGTTTTATTCCAAAGCGTCTATTTAGCGTTCCTGTCAATCCATCTAAAACTGCCAATTTTTGTAATTGAGTATGTATTACTGCATTTTTTAATGCCAGTGCAAAACCTTGACTAAAAAAATCAATCATCCAAAATGCATCTTTATTGAAATGAGTAGACGTTGCAAGTACAACTATACCCAAAATTTCATCCTTAAATTCTATTGGGATAATCGTCACTTCTCTGGGTCTAAAATCAGCCATAACTGCTTCAACTAAAACATCGTCAGGTAGTTGAACAGAAATTACCTTCCTATCAGTAATAACCTTTTGTATGTGTACACTGGAAATTATGTTTTCTGGATTACGTAAACCATGGTTTGCCGTTACCTTATGCTCTCCAGATTCATTGGTTAAAACAAGTCCAGCAACTGCTCCAGTATGGTGAAGTAATAATTCCAAAGCCTTTTTACTAAGTAAATCAAGCTCTAATTGTGTGGATAACGCTTTGCTGAATTCACTTACTGCTTTTTCTACTTCGTGAGAGCGAAATAATGCAGAGACTAAATCATTAAATGTCCGGGCGCTTTCACCAAGTTCATCATTGGATTCAATATGTAAATTACATTTTTCTGGAGTACATCCACTCCAGTCGCCTGTATAGGTAGCATTTTTAATTGCTTTTTCAACAATGTGCATATGTTCAGAAATGGTGATAAGACGTTTTCGAATAATTAAGTTAACCAATAAATAATTTGCGCCGGCAACTAATAAACCGGCAATCATACAAGTTATCCAAAATGAAAAACTAAAAGAAAGTTTTGGATTAAATCCAAGTAATACTGTAAATGGAGGGAAACAAGTCCCAATAACTATTCCTAGAAAAGACATCCATATTGCTAAATCAGTAAATAATTTTTTTGTAAATTGAGGCACTATTTTTACCTAATAAATTAATCCCTTCATATGATAGGATAATTCTTTAAAAGATAATATAAGAAAACTAACTTTATTTATAATAATTACTATTTATCTAAGAAAAATTACTAATTATAAGAATATAGAGGAAAAATAGTATGATTGTTGGAAGTTTGGAAGATGTTATGGCTGTATAGGATAAAAATACGCTTGGATTTAATTAAAGTGAAAACTATATTGTTCTAGAGAAGATTAAAAAAGGCAAATTTATTTCTAAAATATTTGCCTTTTTTACTGAACCAAAAATTAAAATATTCAGTTATTTTTTCTTATCTTTTTTGGTTGATTTTTTAGCGCCAGTTTTTTTCTTTTTGTTGGTTGATTTATTTTTATCAGCTTTCTTAGTAGAAGTTTTTTTAGTACTAGATTTTTTAGCCTTACTAGTAGAAGTCTTTTTAGCACTGGATTTTTTAGATTTATTTGTAGAAGTCTTTTTAGTAGCAGACTTGTTAGCTTTAACAGGGTTAGTTTTTTTCTGAGTTTTGGCTGAAGTCGATTTCTTTGATGCTTTATTACGACAATAGGAAGCGACTTTATTACCCGTTTTAGTTTTATAACCTTTTACCCAGGTACACACAGTTGATTTTGAACATGCTGATTGGGACATTCCCTTACAGGCTTTTGCGCTAACGCTGCCAGAAAGTATTATCATAGTAAGAGTTATTATTGCAAATAGTAAAGACTTTATTTTTTGAGAATTTGTTAACATATGAAATCCTTTATTGAAAATTTATGTTGAAGATATTATGTAAATAAACCTTCAACATAATACTTTATTTATTCTACCTTATTCAACTTTATTCATATGTAAATCTATTTGAGGATAAGGTATAGAAATATTATTATCATCAAATGCTTCTTTGATTTTTTCAGTAACATCAAATTTAACCGCCCAGTAGTCATTAGATTTAACCCAGGGACGTAATACAAAATTAACGCTGCTATCAGCTAATTCACTGACTGCAATGAGCGTTTTCGGATCATTTAGGATTCGATCATCTGCATCCACAATGGACTGCATAATTTGTTTAGCTTGTTTAATATTATCTTCATAACCAATACCAAATACCATATCAATTCTACGAGTCTCTCGGGCTGAATAATTAGTAATAGCACTACTATATATAGAGCCATTGGGGATAATGATTTCACGATTATCTCCCGTTCTTAATGTGGTACTGAAAATACTAATCATTTCAACTACACCGGTTACACCACCTGCTTCAATAAAGTCACCGGATTTAAACGGACGAAAAATAATCATCATCACTCCAGCTGCGAAATTTTGTAATGATCCCTGTAATGCCAAACCAATAGCCAAACCTGCAGCACCTACCAGAGCAATCAACGAACTGGTATTAACACCTAATTGATCCAATGCAGCAACTACTATAAACAGTAATAAAACCGCATTAACAATTGAACTGACAAAATTAACCAGAATGACATCCATTTTTGCTTTAGTTAATATTTTTTTTAATAAACCTACGATGGCTTTAACTACCATTCGACCAACAATAAATATTAAAATAGCAAAAAATATTTTTATGCTAAAAGGAATTATATAGGTTGATAAAAGTTCATTGATATTAATGTTTTCTAGCATGAGTTAGTCCTTAATAATAAAAATTAAAAGTTTATTGAGACGGTTTTAATATCTGATTGTTGTTTAGAACTTTGTTTAAAAAGATCCCAGTGTTCTGCAATACTTTTCTGAGTTTCAGGATGAATAAATTCGGCGGCTATATCATTTAATGGTTTTAACACAAAGGCATATTTTAAAATTTCATCTCTTGGAATATTAATGCCCTGATGATGAAGAACTTGATTATCGAATAATAATAGATCGATATCGAGTGTTCTTGCAGAGAATTTGGCCTGACTTCTATCACGGCCTGACAAATCTTCAATTTTTTTTAAAATAGTTTCTGTTTCAGAGAATGACAAGTTTGATTCTAAATAGACAACAAGATTATAAAAGTTGTCACCACTAAAACCAACCGCTACAGATTCGTACACAGGAGACAGTATTAAATGCCCAAAATGATTTTTTAATTCAGATATTGCCAGCTTTATATGATGTTCTCTTTTGATATTGCTACCAATACCTAGATATAGTCGATGGGTTTGTTTCATTTTTGCCTGCTACGTTCAATGATAACACCGGTAGAAAGAGCATTATCAATAGCAAGAGGTTTATTAATTTTTACTCTCACCCAATGCGCATTAAATTGCTGTAAAATAATCAGACTAATTTTTTCTGCAAAAGATTCCACAAGTTGGTAGGAATGTTGATTTGCAAGCTCAGTAATTTCTTTACATACCTGAGTATAATCAATGCAGTCATTGATATTGTCACTGGAAATAGCTTTGGAAAAGTTGCTGCCAATATCTAAATCAATAAAAAGAGTTTGTTTATTTTCGCGTTCCCAGTCAAAAATACCAATAATGGTTTGTATTTTGAGTTCGTGTATATAGGTAATATCCATAGCTATATTTTAACAAAAGATGACTTTCTTTAATAGGAAGTTTTAATAGTTTCAATATTAGAATATACTTATGATATAATTACAAATTGTCTATCGGGTGTTAATCAAATTCAACTAATTGAAGAGTTATTGCTTTTAATACTTTTTGCCAGCAAATAAATACAAAATGATTTTTTCTATTGCTAAAAATATACATTTAATTACCATTGTTTTGTCTATCTCCGGATTTATGTTGCGAAGTTATTTCCTCTTAACGGGATCATCAGCACGTTGGTTTACAGAATTACCTAAAAAGTTACCTCATTATATTGACAGCCTTTTGTTAACCAGCGCATTAGTAATGATCTGGCAGTGGCAAATCAATCCATTTTATACAGCGTGGCTGGCAGAAAAGTTATTTTTTTTGTGTGGATATATTTTTTTAGGTATGGTCGCACTGCATTGGGCAAAAAGTAAAACAGCCAAGTTATTAGCAACTAGTTTGGCTACAGTTTGCTTTTTTTATATTATTTATGTAGCTGCGACTAAAACAACTTTAATTTTTTAACCAAAATAAATTGGTTAAACTGTTATGATGATTGTTAAGAACTTAATACTTTTAGTTTCTAAATATAATATTTAGTACATATTGGCTAAGTTTATTAAGTTTATTAAGTTTATTAATGTTATTCATAATAAGAGAATTACTTTTCATGGGATAAGTTTTGCCCAATTTAGCAGCGTTAAGTTATTCACGTCAGATTTAATTTATTTATGTATACTGGATGTTGATAAAATGTTTGTTCAAATCGAAAATAATAATCAAAAAAAGTTTGCCTTATTTAATCTTGGTTTTCGGCCATTTTTTCTTTTTGCAGCATTTTCAGCAATCATTTTGATTGCTTTATGGTTAGGAATTTATAGTGGCTGGTTAACTTTAACTGGTTATTACCAGTTTATAAACTGGCATAGTCATGAAATGTTGTTTGCATATAGTTTGGCGGTTATAGCAGGTTTTTTATTAACAGCTGTTACTAATTGGACAGGTCTTAAAACTATTGAAGGCAAGTCATTAGCCATACTCAGTTTGCTATGGCTTTGTGCTCGCATTTTACCTTTTGCACCTATAAATGGACTGTGGGTAGCGGCCAGTGATTTACTATTTTCCTTTTTGCTAACCATTAGTGTTGCAATTCCAATTGTTAAATCAAAACAATGGCATAACCTTTCTGTAGTTGGTGTTTTGTTTATGTTATTTGTTGCCAATTTATTGGTGCATTTGCAGCATTTAGGTTTTAGTCAAACTCTGACAGCAGGTAATACATTAGCTATTTACAGCATCTTAATGTTATTAATTGTTATAACCGGACGTGTTGTACCTTTTTTTACACGGGTTGTTGTGCAGTATAAACAGCCACAAGTAAACCAAATCCTTGAATATTTTCTAGTAATTCAGTTGATAGTTATGGGGTTGCTTGATATTTTTAATTTATATTATTTACTTATGCTAATCGTTGCATTTTCCGGTGCAGTAGCTCATATTATGAGGGTTTGGCCATGGTTTGATAAAAAGTTATTATCTACTCCAGTACTATGGGTTTTGTATGCAGGTTATTTATGGATAATTATCGGCTTTATATTACAGGGCCTAGCTGCATATAGCTTAGTTACACAAAATATAGCAATTCATGCCTGGACAACGGGCGGTATCTCTTTATTAACTTATGGTATGATGGCTCGAGTGACTCTTGGGCATACAGGAAGGAACATGGTAGTTAGTAAATGGATATCCTTAGGTTTTGTGTTATTATCCCTTGCAGCTATCCATAATGTCTTTTTTGCCAATTTTATTCAATAGTCAGTATCTGTTCTGGATTCAATTATCAAGCGGATTATGGATAGCTGCATTTGCTTTTTTTGTAATAACATATACAAAAATGTTTTTTCAGCCTAGAGTTGATGGCCGTCAGGGGTAAAAAAATTAGGAATATTGTAAAGGATAGTAGAATAGATGAATTTAAACACGTATATAAATCAAGAACAGGATAAATTTTTTTGTTCTCAACAACAGGCAAGTGATTTTGCAAAAAATGTAGCGGGTGATTTTAATCCTATTCACAATGTTGGTGCTAAAAAGTTTATTGTACCCGGTGATTTGTTGTTCAGTCTGATACTTCAGCAATCTGGATTAAGCCAGAAAATGAAATTTAATTTTTCAGGTATGGTAAGAGATAACACGAAACTTCGATTTACACATATTTCTGATGCACATCTAGCTCTTGTTGATGATAAAGCTAAAGAATATGTGAGTTGTGAGGCTTCTGGTGATGTCACAAAAGACAAACAGATCATCTCACAGTTTACCCGCGAATATGTAAGTTTTTCTGGTAAAGCATTTCCTCATTTACTTGTTTCATTGATGAAAAAAGAACAGGTAATGATTAACCTTGTTAGACCGCTGATTATTTATGAAAGTATGTCAGTAGAATTAGAACATCTTGATTTTGAAGATTTACAATTAAATCTTCATACAAGTAGTCTGGATGTAAATGGTAAACGTGGTCGAGTATGTTTACAATTCGATTTAGTCTCTGCTGATAAAAAAATCGGTTGTGGTAAAAAATATATGTTACTTAGTGGTTTGCGTGAATATGATCAAGAAAAGGTCGATGAAATGGTAGCAGGTTATAAGAGGGCTGTATCTGAGTATTAATTTTTTTAAATAGTACTAGACTGCTTCACTGAGTAAGTTTTTTAAAACATGTACTTATCAAAGTTACCATATAACTAAATGCATAATTTGTTTGTCTAAAAAAAATGTGCTAACTTAATCAGTATGATTAAATATCTCCACTTAAGTATCTTGTTACTTATCCTTTCTATTTGTTTGGCTGGATGGCTTTATGCTAAACAGGAAACTATTCTTTATACCCCAAAAAAATTATCACAAATTGAAAAAAAATACGGAAAATCAGTTTCTAACCGTTTTATTAAATGGAAACGATTTGTTGCAGATAACCGTAACAAACCTGAAATTGATAAATTAAAACTGACTAATGACTTTTTTAACAAACAATTGAGATGGGTTTCAGATAAAAAATTATGGAAAAAAAAGGATTATTGGGCAACACCAATGGAAACTTTGCTAAAAAGTGCGGGTGATTGTGAGGATTTTACTATAATCAAATATTTTACCCTGGTATCTCTTGGGCTGCCAATCAAACGGTTAAAGTTAACTTATGTTAAAGCAATAACTATAAATCAGGCACATATGGTTTTAACCTATAGTAAATCTAAACGTGCCGTACCATTGGTACTTGATAATATAAATAAAAAAATTCTACCAGCATCTAAACGT
>SWBW01009286.1_pt1 | contig 13645 bp, 12 predicted proteins | sample 4693041 | NCBI WGS metagenome assembly SWBW01 (sample SAMN10267271, study PRJNA491770) | bioreactor metagenome | isolation source: DHS bioreactor inoculated with marine methane seep sediment | place: Japan: Omine Ridge, Nankai Trough | collected 2006-05-06 | reverse complement strand
GCCTCTTCCCTTCTGGCACGCAGCAGGTGGTAGGCGATCCGTTGAGCCGACTTCGTGCCGATTCCGGGGAGGCGGCGCAGCTCCGCCAGTAGTCTTTGTAAACTGGGTACCAAACTAATTCTCACCAATGAAGGAAACTCAGCGGAAAAGTAGCACGGGGCAGGCTGATGTGTCAAGGCGGCATGATGCCGCGCTCAGAGCTGGCGGGCCGACCTTCCCCCCTTAGGGGGAAGGGGAACCCCTCGTGTTTTTAGGGCGGACACCAATCCCCGTATATCAGGTTCGCCCCTACGCCCCAGACCTGACGGATGTTTAGAATGCGCTGGTAGGGGCGCACCTGCGTGTGCGCCCTCGTATTAACATGCGTCTCTGATTTAGGGCGGACACATAGGTCCGCCCCTACACGGTCAAGACCTTGCGGATGTTATCCCCTCTCCCCAGAGGGGAGAGGGGGAACCCCTCGCGTCTTTTTCCCTACAATGAGGAATAGGTGCAGCGACCAACGGGAGCGGACGCTTTCAAGGTTTTCTGGGCGAAGCCCAGCCATGTGGTGCAGCGCACTGCGCTGCTAGAAGTAGTAGCGGATTGCGATGCCTCCTGAGATGTCGAGTGCGATTCCTGGGAGGATGGTTAGTCCCAGTCCCAGTTCGGCTGCGGCTCCAAGCTGACCACCGAGGAAGAGATACTCCACGCCGACGAGACCTCGTCCCGCCAGGTGGAGGCTGGTGTCATCGGTGTGGTCGTCGTCGAACTTGCTGTTATCGCGAATGCCCAGCCGTCCGCCGACCCCCAGGTAGGGTCGCCAGGGCAAAGGCAGCCAGGGCTGGTGGAGGAGGAAGTCCACGCCGCCGTTGATGCCATTCATCCCCAGAGACCAGCCGAGGTGGAAGGCAAGGGCGTTGGCAGAGGACATGTTCCACTTGGCGGAGAGGGCGGTAGGCTCGCCAAATATCGCGCCTACGCCGAAGGGGTGTACACCGACAAAGGATCCTTCGGGAATGGCGGCGACCACGCTGATTGCCAGACAGAGGAGCAGGAGCAGGGTGAACTTTTTCATTTTGACACCTCGGAGTTAGAGGAGAGTGAGTAAAAAAGATTTTGAGCCACTCCGCCATTATGCTACGACGATGCTCTTGCGTCAAAGGGGGAGTGTGGGTGGACGCTGGGCGGACTTATCGGGGCTACGAAAAAGGGCGACCAGAGGGATCGCCCTTGCGGGGTTATTCAAGGTGTTGGCGGAGAGTGCCTGCCAGGCTAGGACGCGGCGGCAAGCTCCTTCTCGTGTTTCTTGATGACTGATTCCAGGGTGCTGCTGACGAAGAAGCCAACGCGCCGCTTGAGTGCCTCCAGGTCGTTATCGTTGATGATAACGTAGTGGGCTTTTTCGGATTTTTTGGTGGGGTTGAGCTGGCTCGCCATTCTCTTGCGGGCTTCGGACTCGTTGAGGCTGAGCGCGTCCATCAGGCGGCGCAACTGCAATCCCTGAGCCGCGCGGACGACAACGATGTAGTCCAGCTCTCTTTCGATTTCCCACTCATAAATCAGCGCGGCATCGAGGACAAAGATGTCTTCGGACTCCCGCTCTTTGGCAGCGGTGATTGCCGCTGCGATTTGTTTAAGCATCGGCGGGTGGACGATGGCGTTGTACTGCTCGCGGAGTTCACGGTTGGCGAAGATTTTATCCGCGATGGCTGTGCGGTTGAGTTCATCGTCTTTGCCCAGAACCTCCTCGCCCAGCAGTTTCACAATCGCCGGTTTGATTTTCTCATCGCGAAGCAGCTCATGACCGAGCTTGTCGGCGTTGAGGATTTCCAGTTTTGCCTGCTTGGCAAAGAGTTCCAGGGCGGTACTTTTTCCGGCAGCCATTCCGCCAGTCCATCCAATTGTAAACAATGCAGCCTCACTTACCCTTAAAAAGACCTGTGGGTTAATCTTTAATTTTCAGGCAGCTACTTTGATGCTGGGAGGGTGTGGACACCCTCGCCTTTCTCACCCCGGGCAACCACGGGGGGATTGCCCCTACAGGGTCAAGACCTGGCGAGGGGTTTTCCTTTCCCTACGTGGGGGAAGGGAATAAAGGTAGCGACCAGCGAGAGCGTGTACGCGGGAGATGAGTAATAGAACGTTGTTTCCCGTCAGCCGCGAGTCTGTGTCCAGCTTCAAGCTGGCAACGCACCGCGTTGCTAATATGCTCTGGCGAAGATTGCCTGGTGTTGGGCTGGTTTGCCGCAGACCAGACAGTTGCCTTTGTCTTTGGGCTGGTCGAAGGGCAGGCAGCGGATCGTCGCCTTGGTCTTCTCTTTGACCGCCGTCTCGCAGGCAGCGTCTCCACACCAGGGGGCGTGATAGAAACCGCGCTGCTCGGTCAGTTGCTCCGCCAGTTCGTCCAGCGTTGCCACGGTAAAGGTGTGTTCTTCGCGATACTTCAGGGCCTGGGTGAGGAGTTCCCGCTGAATGTCTTCGAGGCATTCGCCGACCTGCTTCGCCAGATCCTCGACCAGCACCGGACGCTTGTCGCCAGTATCCCGGCGCGCCATCGTAACCTGGTCAACCTTCATATCGCGAGGACCGATCTCCAGGCGGAGGGGAATCCCGCGCAGCTCTGCCTCGGCGAACTTCCAGCCGGGGCTTTTGTCCGACTCGTCCAGCTCCACTCGGTAGTCGCTCAGGATTTCCTTAACGTAGTTGCAATACTTCAGGGTTTCTTCACGGCTGTCGTCGAAGAGGATCGGGATGATAATGATTTGCACCGGAGCGACCTTCGGGGGCAGGCGCAGTCCGCGCTCGTCGCCGTGGGTCATAATCAGCGCGCCGATGGAGCGGGTGCTGAGTCCCCAGCTTGTCTGCCAGACGTGCTTGCTGGTCTCGTCCTCGTCGAGGAAGGTGATGTCGAAGACCTTCGCGAAGTGCTGACCGAGGTCGTGGGTCGTTCCCGCCTGGAGTGCCTTGCCGTCCTGCATCAGAGCCTCGACGCTGAAGGTACTCCGCGCGCCGGCGAACTTCTCGCTTTCGCTCTTCAGTCCCTTTAGTACCGGAACCGCCAGGAAGTCCTGATAGAAGCTCTCATAGACATCGAGCATCTTGCGAGCCTCGACCAGAGCCTCGTCCTCAGTCCGGTGGCAGGTGTGTCCCTCTTGCCAGTGGAACTCCGTCGTCCGCAGGAAGAGGCGGGTAACCTTCTCCCAGCGCACCACGTTCGCCCACTGGTTGATCAGAATGGGCAGGTCGCGGTAGCTCTGCACCCACTTCGAGTAGATGCTGCAGATGATCGCTTCCGAGGTCGGGCGGATCGCCACCCGCTCCTCAAGCTCTTTATCGCCGCCGTGGGTAACCCAGGCGACTTCAGGGGCAAAGCCCTCGACGTGGTCGGCCTCTTTTTGCAGCAGGCTCTCCGGGATGAACAGCGGGAACGAGGCATTCACATGCCCTGTGTCCTTGATCATCTTGTCCAGCACCGCCTTCATGTTCTCCCAGAGGGCGAAGCCGTAGGGGCGGATGACCATGCAGCCCTTGAGCGAGGTGTAATCGGCGAGCTTCGCCTGGCGGACAACGTCCACGTACCAGGCGGAGAAGTCCTCGTTGATGTTAGCAATCGCCTCGACCTTGCCTTTTTTATTCTTCCGACCCATCATTCCTCCGTAGTGTCTCTTGCAACTGCTTCTTAATCTCTACTCTAGCGGGGGCGCATTATAACATAGGTTGATGGGAAACTGAACGGTGAGATTGGGAGTGGAAATCAATTAATTGGTATTTACCCTTGACGGCAACCACAATTGAGTATATATTCCGTGTGTAACTGGAGATGGTGTAGGTGTAATGAGACTTTCGTGAAGCTAAAGGGAGACAACAATGCGCAGGCTTACGGGATTGCTTTTGATTATCTTCGTGATGACTGGTGTAGCATTTGCCGATGACGCTGTTCAGACCGATTGGTCTGGCGGTGATGGCGTTCCTGACCCGGTTACCGCTTGGGGCGACCAGTTCGATAGTTCAACGCACATCAAATGGTCTGACGAGCCGGGCGAACTGCGATTGAGTCCGCTTGCACATACAATTGACGGAAGCTTCTATGGAGCAGCTTCAGTGTTTTCTACGGACATTGATGGTGACGGCGATATGGACGTACTGGGTGCAGCTAAAGAAGCAGATGAAATCACTTGGTGGGAAAATTGCGACTCTGGCGATAGTTGGGTCAAACATCTCATTGATGACAACTTCGATGGTGCATATTCAGTATATTCAGCTGATGTGAATGGCGATGGTGATATGGATATATTGGGATCAGCTATCTTTGGCGATGAAATTGCCTGGTGGGAAAACAATATAAACTCCTCTCTTCCCTGGGTGAAGCATACCATTGAAGATAATTTAGATATTCCAACTTGTATACATTCAGCAGACATTGATGGCGACGGTGATATGGATGTACTAAGTACAAGCTTCGATAACTTCGATGTCATTTGGTGGTCTAATGAAAATGGCCTAGGAACAAGTTGGGAAAAACATTTTGTTGATCGTCAATTCCGTAGCTCATATTCAGTATGTTCGATTGATATTGACGGAGATGGCGATATGGATGTGTTGGGAGCAGCCAATTCCGATGCCGAAATTGCTTGGTGGGATAATGAAAATGGCTCAGGAACAAGTTGGAAAAAACATATAATCGATAATGACTATTATGGTGCCAGACTAGTTTGCGCGGCAGATATTAATAATGATGGATATATAGACGTGTTAGGCACAGGTAGTGATATAAACCATGTTACTTGGTGGGATAATGAAAACGGAGACGGCAGTAGTTGGAATGAACATACAATTGATGATAATTTCTTACATGCCGTATCCATATCTTCAGCAGATATTGATGGGGATGGTCATATAGATGTGCTAGCTACCGCTTACGATGCCAACGATATTACCTGGTGGTCTAACGACTACGGTCACGGTTACACTTGGACGGAGCATACTGTTGATGACAACTTCGATGGTGCTGCATCTGCATATCCGACGGATGTGAACTGCGATGGATATATGGATATACTAGGGGCGGGTTACAGTGATAACAACATTACTTGGTGGGATGTAACGGAGTTTACCGATATCGGCGAATTGACCTCGTCTATTTTGGATACCAATACTACACCGGAATGGGGTCATATCACTTGGACAGCAGATGAACCGATTGACACCGACCATACTGTTGAGGTTCGCGCTAGTAATGACTACTATGATATGGGTACTTGGGTAGAGATCGTTTCCTCCGGCGACGAATTGGGAGCTTATATCACTGACTACGACCAGTACTTTCAGTACAGGATAACTCTGACCACAAGCGACACTTCCACAAGTCCTACCTTCAGAGATATCACCATCGACTGGTCAGGCATAGCCGTTGAGTCCATTAACCTGTTCGCTCAAGCTACCGATGACGGTGTGCTGCTCAGTTGGTCAATCATCGGTGACGAGCCAGACTCGGTCAGAGTCCTCCGTGGACTGACCAAAAATGGGTCAGTTGACCTGAGCGGCGAACTCTCTGGTTTGGCGACAAGCTGGCTCGATGTCTCCACCGAGGCGGGCGTGGAGTACGCCTACTGGCTTGAGGTTACGGAGCTTGACGGAACAGTCAGCCGCTTCGGTCCCAGCGAGGTCATCGTTCCGGGAATGGCGAGCGAGCTGGCTCTGAGCGATCCCTACCCCAACCCGGCTGATGAGAGTCTGACTATTCACTACTCCCTGACCAGCAATGGCGCGATTAGTCTGAATATCTACGACCTCTCCGGTAGGCTTGTGGAGACACTGGTCTCTGGCGAACAGACCGCCGGACAGCATTCGATCAACTGGGATAGCTCACTCGTTACGTCGGGGGTCTATTTGTTAAGATTGGAAACAGCAGGAGAAACAATCACCAAACGTGCGGTAATCAGTCGGTAACGATTGATTACCTTTGTAGGGGCGGACCTGTGTGTCCGCCCTTTTCTGATTCGACAAAGGGCGCAGCACGCTGCGCCCCTACGGCTATGTTGCTAAATCTTGCGAGGGTAAATGTAGGGCGGGGATTTTAATCCTCGCCGCTTATCGTTACTGAGCTAGTCCGCGTTGCTAGAAATCCTGCGGTAGTTCGCCCAGTTCCGCCTGGGTGAAGACCGGGCCGTCGATGCAGACGTACTTCGCGCCGACGTTGCAGCGACCGCACTTGCCGATGCCGCACTTCATCCTGTTCTCCAGGGTGGTGATGACCTTGTTCTGGTCATAGCCGTTCTCGGCGATGCCGGAGAAGACGAACTTGATCATGATCGGCGGGCCGCAGGTTACCAGGAAGGTGTTCTCGGCGGGCAGCTTCAGCTCGGAGAAGACCGTCGGCACGAAGCCGACCTTGCCCTTCCAGTCCTCGGTTTCGCCGCCGGGATCCACGGTGAGGACGAGGTTCACGTCGTCGCGCGCCTCCCACTCCTCCAGCTCCCGCTTGTAAACCAGGTCGTTGACGCTGCGCGCGCCGTAAATGATGGTGATCTCGCCGTAGTCCTTGCGGTTGTCGAGGAGATACCAGATCAGGCTCCGCAGCGGGGCGAGGCCGATGCCTCCGCCCACAATGTGAACGTTATGCCCCTTCATCGCTTCGTAGGGGAAAGCACTGCCGTAGGGGCCGCGCAGGCCGATGATATCACCGACATTCTTCCGCATCAGCCCGCCGGTAACCCGCCCCACCGCCTTGAAGGTACACTCCAGGTAGCCCTTGCGGGTCGGGGAGCTGGCGATGCAGAAGGTGCTTTCACCCTCGCCAAAGGCCGAGTACTCGGCGAACTGCCCGGTCTCGTAGGTGAAGCTCTCCCGGAGCGCGGGGTCGTTGAACTCGAGGCGGTAGGTGTTGGTGTCCGGTGCCTCGTAGTTGATTTCCTTGATCGTCATCAGGTGGGGCTTGTATAGGTTGGGCATGGCTGTGTCCTTGTTCAGGTAGTGTGCTTTGTTAATTGCTATATTAATAATCCTTTTTTGAGTTTATTTTGAACTGATCCATCCCAAGTGCTTGTCAAATGTTCTCTAACCATATTAAATAACGCTTCAACAACATCGGGGTATATCGGGTTTTTTACATAAGCTTTGTCAAAGCGGTACTCACGATCTGTATTCTTCTGTTTTCGAAGAACAAATATTTGATCAACGCGATATTTTTTTAAATTTACTTTACCCGTAAGCTTTAGCCACTCGGCAACTATGAAATATTTAGCATTAGGATTTCTTGAAAGTAATTGAGCACCTGCTGTAGATGCACCTTCCAGCATTGCTTTATCAAGATACGTTTTACATTCAATCGCTATTGCTGGTACCTGAAAAATCTCCGTTTGTTTCTTATCATTTCCCTTACAGATCATATCAATTTCGATATTAACACCAATAACAAAATCGTGATTCTTGATTTCAATTTGAGCACAAGGTTTATCAATCATTTCGTTATAATTTCGAGCTTCAAAAAAGATATCTTTAAATGCACCAGCCTTGCCAATGAGTGCATTATCCGATATGTCCGTAACAAGGTCCATGAAGAGATAAACCATAAATTCTTCTAGTATTGACGAGTGGAAAGTAGAGCGAGAGTCAAATTTTTCGGCATAGAGCTGCTGATCAACAAAATCCTTATATTCATTAAATAATTTAACCCTCTTTTGGATTATTTCATAGTCATGTTCCGTTTTTACAATATACGGACCCTTCAGCTTTTCATTTGATTTTCTCCATTCATTGTACCTAACTCTGATGTCCGCCAAGTACTGCTTGGAAGTTTCGTCTGTATATTTTGTTTTGTGGCTTTCTTTTTTCGCTAAGTTATCGCCATGTACGTACATGTTAACCAGCCTCTCTTAGAGTTGTTTCATGATGTTACTTGCGATTGCTTTTGCAAGCAATGGTGGAACAGCATTGCCAATTTGGTTGTACTGACATAAGTGTTTTTCAGATAATCTCCCTTCTCTGGCAAGTAGCTTATGGCTAACAACAGTTGGCTTACCCTTAAAAACGAAACTATCTGGAAAGGATTGAATTCTTGCTCCTTCTCTAGCGGTAAAATTTCTATTTCTGAATGGATGCACAAAATTAGCATAGAAGGATGCTGTTATCGTATGGCATGGCTTTTCAGGGTGCATCCTTCTATTATTCTGATCATAAACTTTATCAGCAAGGATTTTACTATTTCTCTTATATGGTTTTAGGTGCTCAGGAACATCGGAAATAGAATCTCCCCATGAAATAGAATCAAATCGTTCTATCACCCTTTTTGTATGATTCATTGCTTTATGATTATACAGTATTGTCTCATCTTTTCGTAGAAGTTTTTGATACTCCGTTTTAATCCCCATTGTATAGGATTGCTCTTCGCTGCCCTGTCGTGCTTCAATTTCAGGTAAATCAGAAATTGCATCCCACAATGTTGGACATGTTCTTAGTTCTTCAGTAAATAGATCAGTGTTTGTTTTATCAACCGCATGAGTTGGTTTTGGGAAAGGGTTACTAAGTTGTTTCTTTGATGCTACTATAAAAAGCCGTTTTCTTATCTGCGGTATACCGTAATCCGTAGCTTCAAGAATATTATAATAGACAAAAAAACCCATTTTTTTTAGCTCAGAACATATAATATCAACAACTACTTCATTATTTCTTGTCTTAGCCCTTACGAGATTAGGGACATTCTCCATAATCATCACATTTGGATTTAAAACACGTCCTATTCGGAGAAACTCTTCAAATAAAGAATTTCTTGGATCTTTGGGGTCGCCGTTATTTTTATTACATATGGAAAAACCTTGACATGGAGGACCACCAAGAATAATGTCTGGATTATCTTTCCCGAATATTTTTAATACATATTCATTGGAAACTTTTGCAATATCATTACAGACGACGGTTGCATCCGGATGATTGAACTTAAAAGTATCACTTGCCCATCTATCAATTTCAATAGCACCAGTGATTGTACAGCCTGCCATTTCAAACCCAAGGCTAAAACCGCCTGCACCCGCAAATGTATCAATTACCTTCATATAACCCCATTTTGTTTCGGTTTAGCTTCACTTGTTATTTTTGCTTGAGTTCATCCGTATTTTGGAACGCAACCAAGTACTAACCAATGCAACGGTCATGCTACCGTTACCGGTTCTCGTGTGCAAAAATACATCTTGTAGTCGCTACTTCTCTACCACCGCGCGCATAACCTCGGTGATGTCCTGGCCGACCGGGCAGACGCGGATGCAGCGGCCACAGCCGACGCAGCCGGGGAGATCCCACTTGTCCTGGTATATCTTGAACTTGCAGGTGAAGCGGTTGCGCCAGCGTTTGGGCTGCCGCTCGCGGGGGTTGTGTCCTGAGGAGTGGAGGGTGAAGTGGTCGAATTGGCAGGCATCCCAGTTTTTCTTGCGCTCGCCCTTGCCCAGCTTGCCCTCGTCCACGATATCGAAGCAGTGGCAGGTGGGGCAGGAGAAGGTGCAGGCTCCGCAGGAGAGGCAGTTTGCCACGAGCTTTGGCCATTTGTCCGCGTCGTAGTTGGCGTAGTTGTCGAGCCAGCCCTTGACCGCCATCGGCAGCTCGCCGTCGAGGTCGGTGCGCAGGGAGTTGTAGGCGTTCTGCACAGCCTCGTCGCGCTGGAACCGCTCTGGTGCCGCGTGGAAGAGGCCTTCGTATTTGATCAGGAAGTCCTCGCCCAGGGGGCTGGCGGTTTCAATGTAATAGCTGCCGTCGCCGAGAGGAGTCAGCAGCAGGTCGGCTCCCTCAGAGCCGTCGGGCTTGCCTCCCGTGGCAGTGCAGAAGCACGCCTCGTCGGTCTCGGTGCAGGAGATGGTGATGATCGTCGTGGCAGCCCGGCGTTTGAGGTAAAAGTCGTCCTCGTAGTCCACCGTAAAGACGGCATCGAGGCTCTTCTGACCACGGGCATCGCAGGGCCGCGCTCCGATGATTACCGTCTCCGGGTACTCCTCTGCCAGGCGGTCGTTGACCTCCACCCCCTCGGCATCGTAGCTGAAGTCCAGCACCGCCTCGGTGCGGGGGAAGAAGAACTCCTTCATCGAGTTGTCCGGGATGATGTAGTCGTCCGTAAACTCATCGGGCGAGGCAAGCTCTGCCAGGACAACACGTTTGCCATTTTTCTTCGGACCGATCACCCGCTGATTGTCCAGTTGCAGGGCGGTGATCAGGTCGTTCATGGAGCCTAGTTTTCCCTCGCGCATCGTTCTCCTAAAGATATGTAAGATAATGGCAGTATGACAGTTGCAAAAGTTAGGGCAGCCTCAAAACTGTTGATCATATCAAAACAACCAGTATGGAGCGACCGACGGGAGCGGTAAAACGCGGGAATTGGTGTTGTTATGCTGTAAATGCTGGCCGCGAAGTGTGTCCAGCTTCAAGCTGGTCGTCCTACCGGGGCGGCGTAGTAGGCGAACTCATCGTCGCCGTCCAGTAGCAGGAGCTTGTTGAGCTTGACCTGATTGAATGCCGCCAGGGTGCAGGTTCCGCAGCCGATGCTCTCCGCGGCCAGGTAGAGGTTCTGGCCGATGTGTCCGGCATCGATGGATGTTCCGCGATGGGCGATCATGCTGTACCGCCACTCGCAGCGGTAGGGGACTGCCACCCAGACGAAGATCACCGCGCCGCCGAAGCCCTGATTTTTCAGTGCCTCGTTGAAGCTGTCGTAGAGGTCGTCGCTGCCGTAGATGAGGTAGAGCTGATGTTCCAGCGGCTGATAGCGGTAGAGTCCCTTTGCCAGTCCCTCGACGCGCTCGATTAGCATGTAGGTATCGAAGGGCTGCCGCGCCCCACCCGAAGGCACCGTGCGCAGGGTGATGTTTGGCTCGTAAACCTTCCGCACCCCACGGGTACACCAGAGCAGGTAGGACAGCTCCTCCAGGGTCAGCGAGCCGTCGGTGAACTTCCGTCGGCTGCGTCGGGCGTTGATGACCTCAAGGAGTGGCATCTGCCCCAGGGTCAGCTCACCCGGCGGGACGAGGTCAATCAGTGTCGCGCCGTCGGGGGCTGGCTTCTGCAATGGAGGCGCGGGCTTGCCGAGCTGCTGGTCGGTCTGATGACCCTCCGGCCAAAGCTCGTCAGGGAGGTTCTTCAGGATGTTCCGGCTGCGCTGGATTAGCGCGCTTACTCGTTCTTCGCGCTCCCGTTCGTCCATTGTCAGTCCTTTAGCGGCTTGTGCTTGATCCGCCCGACGATGGCGGCATAGACCGTGAACTCATCAGCCCCGTCAACGCCGAGGAGGTCGTCGGACTTCTTTTGATCGTAGGCCCCGATGGTGCAGGCACCGCAGCCGATTGCCTCCGCCGCCAGGTAGAGGTTCTGCGCCAGGTGGCCTGAGTCCTGGGCGATGAGCTTGGCGGCGTGGATGGAATATCGCCACTCGGTGCGGTAGGGGATTGCCGTCCAGAAGGCGACCACGGCACTGTTGTAACGCTGCCCCAGCAGGGCGGTGTTGGTCTCTTCGCTCAGGTCGCCTTCGCGCAACAGCACCAGTTGATGTTCCAGTGGCTGGTAGCGGTAGAGACCCTTTGCCAGCCCTTCCACCCGCTCAATGTAAAGGCAGGTTTCGAAGGGATGCCGCGCTCCGCCGGAGGGTGCCGGGCGGATGCTGGTTCCCCGAATCAGCCGCTGAATGCCCTGGGTCGCCCAGAGGAGGATGGATAGCTGCTCCAGGGAGAGGGGCTCGTCGAGGAACTTCCGTCGGCTGCGCCGCTTTGCCAGAACCTCCATAAAGGGCATGGTGCCGAGGGTGAAGTCCGCTGGCGGGAGCAGGTCAATCACCGTCGCGCCGTCGGGGGCTGGTTTCTGGAGCGGTGGAACAGGCTTGCCAAGCTGCTGGTCGCTCTCCAGCTTGGAAAAGTCGCCCCAGTCCGTGGCACGCAGAAACTCCCGCCCAGCCTTGAGTCTGTCTTCGTTTGCCATCCCGCGACATCACCTTTTTTAGGGCTGATATGGAGTGGACCGAAAGGGGTAGCAGAAATAGATTGTTGCGAAAGTCCAGTTTTTAGAAGATGAGCTTTTAGAAGATGAGCTTTGCTCATCTCGCGGCAGGCATTAAAATGCCCGCCCTACATTATCGTCACTGTAGTCAGCCCCTCACCCCAGCCCCCCTTCCCGACCTTCCCCCCAAAGGGGGGCAGGAGAATAGGTGTCGCGAGCAGTGGCGAGCGTGTACGCGGAGACCCTCGTAATCAAATCAATAGTCCCAGCCGCGAAGTGTGTCCAGCTTCAAGCCACTCACTCAGCTATAAAACAACCGACACTGAGCGACCAACGGGAGCGTATGCGCGGAGATGGTCGTAACAAAATCAATAGCCCCAGCCGCGAAGTGTGTCCAGCTTCAAGCTGGTTAGTTGTACCAGCCCCAGTCGTCTTCTTCTATGTGGTAGATACCGGAGAAGATGCTGAGGAAGCCCGCGCCGACGTAGGTGATTGTTTTCAGGTCGCGCTGGATGACGGGAGCCGAGCCGTCGGCAATGTCGAAGAAGATGCCGATTGGTTGCTCGAAGAAGGTCAGACTGTCGTGGTCGTAGGAGTTGCTGTAGTAAATGATGCCGTCGTTCACATAGACGAAACTCTCGGAGTCCGCCGCCCAGTTGGGGTGGCTGTCGTTGGGGAAGCGAAACTTGAAGCGCAGCTCCCACTCGTGTTCGGTATCCAGCGGCCAGGCGGTGAAGTCTTCGCCTTCGTTCAGGCATTCGACGACGAGGATCCCGTTCTCGTCGCAGGCGAGCATCAATCCGTCCGGGGAGACATCGAGCGGTGGCTTGCCCTTTGAAACCTTCAGGCTCTCGCCACCGTCAACCGAGACCTGGAGGATTTCTCCAGTGCCGATTGCCTGAGCGTAGAGGAGGCTGCGGGAATCGGGTAGCCAGCGGGGCCAGGTGTTCTCAAAATTATCGTTGGTGAGGGCGACGCGTTCGGAGCCGTTGGGTCGGATGATGTAGATGTCGTTGTCGCCGTCTTCGGTATCGTTGAAGGCGAGGAGCTGCCCGTCGGGCGACCAGGCGGGATGCTGCCCCATCGTCAGGAAGGTTTCGTTATTGCCATCACTATCCGCCAGGTATATCTCGCCATCACGGACGTAGGCGAGGGTGCGACCATCGGGCGACCAGGCGGGGTGGTCTGCGTTGGCGATGTCAGGGGCAGTCGTCCAGATGATGATCCCCGCTATGATAATGAAGATAAGCAGGTTAATGAGGATCGCCCGACCGAGACAGGATTTCTTCGCCCCACCTTTGCCGACATTCTTGGGTGCGGAAGCACTACTACGCCGCAGGGTATGGGGTCGCGTTCCACCGATATCGTTGAAGCTGTGGCCGCAGCTCGGGCAGACCGCCGTGGTCTCGCTAACGTCCGATCCGCACTGTGGACACTGGAGCTTCATTAACGTGATCCTTTTGTCCTTTATCGAAAGCAAACTACGAACCCTGATTACAACAGCCGTGGAAGATGGACTCCGTCCATCTAGTGGGCGGGTGTGGACACCCGCCCCTACAGGTTATTGAAGTTCGCACTCCCGCTAAGCCACTATTTCTAAACAACCAACGAAGAGTGAAGACTAGATCAAGGTTTTCTGGGCGAAGCCCAGTAACGTGATGCAACGCACCGCGCTGCCTGCCTACGGGAGGCAGCTTAA
>SWBW01004897.1_pt1 | contig 13666 bp, 10 predicted proteins | sample 4693041 | NCBI WGS metagenome assembly SWBW01 (sample SAMN10267271, study PRJNA491770) | bioreactor metagenome | isolation source: DHS bioreactor inoculated with marine methane seep sediment | place: Japan: Omine Ridge, Nankai Trough | collected 2006-05-06 | reverse complement strand
GCAAAATCCTGATTCCAAACGCAGGGTATCCCTGGCACCAAGACCAATAGGTTTTATACCGTATTCCTCACCTGCTTCAAGCACAGCTTTGTAAATGGTTCCTGCATGCTTATTAGGCATATAAATCTCACAACCACCTGATCCAGTGTACCCGGTTGTTGAAAAAATAATATCGGGAATACCCGCAAATTCCAGCACATGGAAGGTATAATACTCCATATCTTCAACGGGAAATTTTGTTAGCTTCTGCATGGCTTTTAATGCCAATGGTCCCTGAACGGCTAGTTGGGAAATATCATCAGAGGCATTTTTCAATTCAGCACCCATGGTATTTTGTTCGCTCACATGCTTCCAGTCCTTTTCAATATTTGATGCATTGACTACCAGTAAATATTTATCCGCATTCAACCGGTACACCAGCAAGTCGTCAACGATGCCTCCATTTCCGTTTGGGAAACAACTGTATTGCACTTTTCCGTTTTTAAGTGCAGCTACATCATTTGTGGTCACTTTCTGTACGAGGTCAAATGCATTGGGTCCTTCCACCCAGAATTCGCCCATGTGCGACACATCAAAAACGCCCAGTTTCGTCCGTACCGTTTCATGTTCCGCATTTATGCCTTCAAACTGTACAGGCATATCAAAACCAACAAATTCAACCATTTTAGCACCCATGGAACGGTGCATACTATTCAGTGCTGTTCTTTTCATTTCAGGAGTATTATGATATGAAATGCAAAGGTACCAAATATGATTATTTTTCTGCTTTTTCATCAAATAAATAAATGACACGAGCGTTAAATGGATTCAGTCTATCTTTGCAGGACGATAAACACCAGAGGAAGCATCATGAAGTTAAAAAAAAACATACTTCTCCTATTTTTAAGCATAAGCCTGCTACCGTCGTTACATGCCACGCAGATACTCATCCCTATGGACAATGCCCAGAACAACCATTTAAAGGCTTATGGCATTGCCTTTTGGGTTTTGAAACAAGGCGTTGAAATACAGTGGCTATTGAATTATAGGGGTGGCAGCTATCTTTTTGACCACCACAAAGTGTTCGAAGACGAATGTGTGATCAGAGATGTTACCTACCAGGTGATCACCGAAGTACAAGCCACATCAATACGGCGGCAAATTGCCGAACCCGATGTGAATATGGATGTGATGGAATTACATAAAGTTCCAAGAATTGCTGTATATTCTCCAAAAAACAAGCAACCCTGGGATGACGCCGTCACACTTGCATTAGCCTATGCCGAAATACCATACGACATTGTTTATGATGAAGAAGTGATTAATGGATTATTGCCGACATACGACTGGTTGCATCTGCACCATGAAGACTTTACAGGCCAGTATGGTAAATTCTGGTCGAATTACAGAAATTTTGCCTGGTATAAAGAAGATGTTAAAGCCCACGAGGAAATGGCCCACAAACTGGGATTTCAGAAAGTGTCTGACCTGAAACTGGCCATCACCAAAAAGATCAGGGACTTTGTGTTGGGAGGAGGCTACCTGTTCGCCATGTGCTCTGCAACCGACAGTTATGATGTAGCCATGGCTGCCGACCATGTGGATATTTGCGATGTGATGTTTGATGGCGACCCGATGGATGCCAACGCACAGGAAAAACTAAATTATAATAATTGTATCGCTTTTAAAGATTTTCAGCTTGTTACCAATCCCGCACAGTATGAAATATCAGATATTGATGTAACCTTTTCCCGGGCAAGAATCGTCAACCAGAAAAATGATTATTTCTCACTTTTCGATTTTTCGGCCAAATGGGATCATATACCCACCATGCTGTGTCAGAATCACCAGCGGATTATCAAAGGATTTATGGGACAAACAACGGCATTCAATGCTGAACTTATCAAATCTAATGTGATCATTATGGGTGAAAACAAGCCTGCCGGCGAAGCCAGGTACATCCATGGCGAATATGGTAAAGGATTCTGGACATTTTATGGCGGCCACGACCCCGAAGATTATCAACACCGGATTGGTGATCCACCAACGGATTTAAACCTCTACCCAAATTCAGCGGGTTACAGGCTTATTTTAAACAATGTGTTGTTTCCTGCTGCGAAAAAGAAAAAGCGGAAGACGTAATACATAACTTTTTTCTATCTCTCCCATGCTTCAGCAAGTTTATTAACAACTCATTAGTGTTAATGTTCTGTTAAACATGCTACCTTCAGAATTCGTCAGTCCTTAAATATATACATTCACTGCCAGATTACTATTATCATCTGAAGCATTCTATTGGTCAATGAACCAAATTCTCATCTTTTTTTCAGCTTATAGAAGCCTTCCTATGTGTACTATCATAATAATATTAAACAACCATTAGTTAACACTTTAAAAAACTAAACTATGCACAAAATGATACTTAAACCAGATGTCATTGAAGAATTCAGAATAGCACTCAGGGGCGAATTAATCCTGCCTCCTGACACCAATTACGATGAAGAGCGTAAAGTCTACAATGCCATGATTGATAAAAAACCCGGTATGATTGCAAAATGTACTGATGTTACAGATGTAATTTCGGCTGTTAATTTCGGCCGTGAAAACAAAGTCCTTATATCAGTCAGAGGCGGTGGACATAATGCCGGCGGATTGGGTATTTGTAATGATGGCCTGGTTATCGACCTTTCAAATATAAAATACACACACGTGGATGTTAAGAAGCAAACAATCCGGGTTGGTGGTGGTTGCCAATGGGGAGACGTTGACCATGCAGGACATGCATTCGGCCTAGCTGTTCCGGCAGGGATCATTTCAACAACTGGTGTTGGAGGGCTGACACTTGGAGGCGGACTCGGTTATTTAACGCCTAAATACGGTTTAACCATTGATAATTTGCTGTCTGCCGATATGGTCCTGGCTGATGGAACAGCTGTTACTGTCAGTGCCGATGAAAACAAAGACCTTTTTTGGGCAATTCGTGGTGGTGGTGGTAATTTTGGCATTGTAACTTCTTTTCTGTTCAAAGCAAGTCCGATACATACAATCATTGGAGGGCCAACACTTTGGGATATTAAACATACAGAGAAAATACTAAAATGGTATCGTGAATTTTTTAAAGAGATGCCGGAGAATTTATATGGATTTTTTGCATTGCTGACGGTACCCGGACCGCCATTCCCCAATGAACTACACGGCAGGAAAATGTGCGGCGTAGTTTGGAATTATACTGGTTCCCCGGAAGATTTTGATAAGATTTTTCAGCCGGTACGCGATATGATTCCAGATTTTGAATTTGTTGGACCAATGCCGTTTCCTGCGCTAAACAGTATGTTCGATCCTTTTTATCCCAAAGGATTACAATGGTATTGGAGGGCCGACTTTATCAATGAAATACCTGATGCAGCAGTCGCTGAGCATGTTAAATATGGTGAATTGCTGCCTACACCTCATTCAACCATGCATCTCTACCCTATTAATGGTGCAGCACATAAAGTAGGCGAAGAAGAAACCCCATGGGCTTATCGAAAAACGAATTGGTCACAAGTAATAGTTGGCGTAGATCCTGATTTCGCAAATAAAGAAAAGATCACCGGGTGGACTAAAGATTATTACGAAGCAACACACCCTTACTCAGCTGGTGGTGCTTATGTCAACTTTATGATGGATGAGGGGCAGGATCGGGTGAAGGCCAGCTACGGAAAAAATTATAACCGTCTGGTGAAGATTAAGAAACAATATGATCCCAATAATTTTTTCAGGGTCAATCAAAACATTAAACCCAATTAAAAAAGTATTTACTAAAAATAACTAACGATATGAAAAATACTAATAACAAAAGTCTTTATGAAAGATTAGGAAGTGCTGATGGAATCTCAAAACTGGTAGATGATATAGTCAACGCCCATATGGAGAATCCATCAATCCAAGCACGTTTTATACCTCTTAAAGATGATCCTGAGAAACTTGAACGAATTAAAAAGCATACCCGACAATTTTTAGGAGCAGGTTCGGGTGGCCCAGAAATCTATGAAGGGCAAGTTATGCCCGCTGCACATCGCGGAATGAACATTAGTGAAGCAGAATACATGCATACAATAGACGATATAATGGCAAGTCTTGATAAAAACAACATTGATCAGCAATCTAAAAATGAAGTGCTGGCTATTGCATATTCACTAAAAGAACAAATAGTAAGATTATAATTGTTACATTAGAAAAGGCCAAACCTTTCGGGTAAAGTATAAGTTGAAAAAATGATTGTATTTTTAACGCAATTGTTTTTTCAACTTTTATTCGAAAACTATGCTCAGATTTGCCATAGGACTTTTTTTCATATTTACAGCTCATATACCCTTAGCCCAAGTTGCCAATGATTCAGGCTATATTGTAAAAATCGGAGATCAAGCACCTGATATTTCGATGCTGTTAACTACTGGAGAAACCATTTCATTAGATGAACTTAAGGGAAAGGTGGTTGTTCTGCAGTTTACAGCCAGTTGGTGTTCGGTTTGTCGTAAAGAAATGCCCCATCTTGAAAAAGAAGTGTGGTTACCGAATATGGATAAAGACTTTATATTAATCGGTGTGGATTATGACGAACCATTAGAGAAAGTTGTGGCTTTTAAAGAACAAATGAGAACCACATACCCTATGGCACTTGACCCAGATGCTGAAATATTCGCCCGATTCGCACTAAAAAAAAGTGGTGTAACCCGAAATGTAGTTATTGACAAAGACGGTAAGATTGTCTATCTTACAAGACTATTCGATATAAATGAATTCAATGGGATGAAAGCGAGGATTGAAGAACTGCTTGCTGATTAATTCAGTCAAACGGATAGTAAAATGGATTTCCGTCAATATCGACCGCATATTTATTAAGACAGGTATCAGCCCCCGGAAATAAAATAAAGGCTCCATAAGTTTCTGACTCAATACTTACTGTAGCTGGCCCCTGCTTGGCCCACCTGCACGAGAACTGATCCAATATATATTCCTGATCGTTTATGCTAGCTGAATATGCCTTACCGGCACTTGAGGTGCCACCGATGGTTCCGTATACTTTAAAATAATCTTCGGGGCTATAAAAAATAGAGGAAGGATCCTTAAACAATACAAAATACTGATCCATATTGAATTGGGTTGTGCCCGTAGTATCAGCATAAACTCTTTGCACAGATGTCGTAACTATCTTATAAGAATAATTTAAACCATCCATTCGCCCCAAGTTAGTTACTGTCATTCCATTTACAAATACATCATCCCGATCATATTGAAAATCTTCAAAAATGAAACGAATCACATCCAGGGAGTCGTAAAATCCGGTACCTGGCATCGCGATGATCGTTCCTGCCCTAATATGTCCGCAATCATCTTCGCAGCCCCAATCAGGATAATAAATTACCAATCTTTCTTCAGGCGTTTCAGAATAAGTCACAATAGCGCCATCTATTTCGGTATGATGATCCACAATTAACAATGAATCGGTTATACTTTTAAAGTAGGTGTTCAACAATAAATTCATCATTTGCTGCGATTGTACATACTCCTGCGAAACAAGTACACCCGTATTATAATCAATCTGCTGGTTTTCTTTGCCGCACGAAGAAAGGAGAATGGCTATGGCGATCAGGTAATATAAATATTTATGCTTCTTTACGTTCATAGATTTCAAAGGTATAGGCAAAATCATTTTGCGGATCATCAAGTACGTCTTCTTTATGAACAATTGTCCATGCATAACTCAGGATTTCTGGAAAAAAAGTATCTGCATCAAAATCTTTATGCACACGGGTGATATAGAGTTTGTTGGCATAGGGCAAGAATTGTTTGTAAATAGAACCTCCGCCAATGATGAAATTTTCCCCTTCTTTATCCATCTTTGCAATGGCATCCTCAATGGAATAAGCCATCAGGCAGCCGTCAATCTCCTCTCCTTCCACATCTGTAATGATCACGCTTGTTCTGTTAGGAAGTGGCCTTCTTGGTAATGAATAGTAGGTTCTTTTGCCCATAATGATATAGTGGCCTTCCGTTAATCTTTTAAACCGTTTCAAATCATTAGAAATATGCCACAGCAGGTCATTGTCCTTTCCGATGGCATTGTTACTTGCAATAGCTACTATGATTGATATCTTCATATTTTATATTGGTTGAATCAGTTACACCGATATTTCCCCCTTTATATGCGGATGGGGATCGTAACCCTCCAGTTTAAAGTCTTCAAATCTGAAACTAAAAATATTCTTTACCTCAGGATTGATGGTCATCACAGGTAGTTTTCTGGGTGTTCTGGTCAATTGCAGATGCACCTGCTCCAGGTGATTTAGGTAAATATGTGCATCTCCAAAAGTATGCACAAATTCCCCGGGTTTGAGTCCGGTTACCTGGGCAATCATCATATTTAATAAAGCATACGAAGCAATATTGAAAGGCACACCGAGAAAAATGTCGGCGCTTCGCTGGTACATTTGCAATGATAACTTTCCATTAGCAACATAAAACTGGAACCAGGCATGGCAGGGTGGCAGTGCAGCATTCCCCATGGCCACATTTTCTGAAAAACTTTTTCCAGCAACCGGTAAAACTGAAGGATTCCAGGCAGCAACAATCATCCGGCGGCTATCCGGGTTGTTTTTGATCTGGTTGATTACGATTTCTATCTGGTCGATATTTTCATTGTTCCAGTTGCGCCATTGGGCGCCATAAACCGGACCCAGATCACCATTTTCATCAGCCCAGGCGTTCCAAATTTTAACGCCATTATCATTCAGGTATTTGATATTGGTATCGCCTTTTAAAAACCACAACAATTCATAAATGATCGATTTCAGGTGCAACTTTTTTGTGGTAAGCAGCGGAAATCCTTCGCTCAGGTCGAAACGCAATTGTGGTCCAAAATAACTGATAGTTCCGGTGCCTGTACGGTCAGTTTTTTCAACGCCCTCATCAAGTACTTTATGTAATAAATCAAGATACTGTCTCATGCAATTCAATAAAATTTAAGCTATCCAATAAGTGCTCCTACAATGGTCGCTGACAACAAGGAAGCAATTGTGCCTCCCAACAAAGCCCGCATCCCATATCTTGAAAGCAATACACGTTTTTCCGGAACCAAAGAACCAATGCCTCCTATCTGGATGCCAATAGATGCAAAATTCGCAAATCCGCAAAGCATGTAGGTAGCCATGATAATGGATTTTGAATCGGTAAAAACACCGGCTTCTTTCATTTCTGCCAGGCTCACATAACCGATAAATTCAGTCATGATCACTTTTTCGCCAAGTAACCTTCCAACCAGCGTAATATCCTGTCCATTCACCCCAATCAACCACATGACAGGCGCAAAAATATATCCCAGGATAAACTGTAACGACAATTCATTGTACCTGCCATCAGTAACATCGGCTATCCAGTCATTTATATTAATCAGGTTGCCAAATTTCAAGGCGATGTAATTAAACATGGCTATAAATGCGATAAAAACAAGCAACATGGCCGCTACGTTAACTGCCAGCCTCAGACCTTGGGTGGTGCCGTTTGAAATAGCATCCAATACGTTTTTCCCTACTTCCTCGCGGGGAATGATCACATTAGAATCAATTTTTTCTGTTTGAGGCACCAAAATTTTGGACACCACGACAGCACCGGGTGCTGCCATTACAGAAGCTGTTAACAAATGTTTGGCAAACAATAGTCGTTGCACGGGATCATTTCCTCCGAGGAAACTGATATACACGGCAAGCACCCCTCCTGCCAGTGTAGCCATGCCACCCAGCATCACAAGCAATATTTCTGAGTTGTTCATTTTCGACAAGTAGGCCTTTATCATCAGCGGGGATTCGGTTTGACCCAAAAAGATATTACCAGCAACAGACAAACTTTCTGCACCCGATAATTTCATAAACTTGGTCATTACCCAGGCAAGTCCATATACAATATACTGGATGATGTTTAAATAAAACAGCAGGCTGGTAAGTGCCGAAAAGAATATGATGGTAGGGAGTATTTGCACAGCAAAATTCTGAAGTGCCAGTTCAATGGAACCGGTGGCGAATGATTTAAAGAGAAAGAGTGTGCCGGCATTGGTAAAGTCGAGTATCAGCACGAACAGTTTGCCTACAAAATCGAAAATAGCAGCAATAAAAGGCACATACAAAACACCAACCGCCAGCAGCACCTGGAATATCAAACCTTTGCCGACCACACCCCAACTTATGGCCCGTCTGTTGGAACTGAACACAAAAGCAATCAGTACAAGCACCAGCATCCCCATTAAGCCTCTGAAAAGGTTCATCGGGTTGAAACCCGATTTGCGGTTCATATCGAGTATATTGGACTTGTTCGTATCTATCGCCTGCTGATCAATTATAGCCTTTTCATCTGCCTGCTGTACTACTTGATCCACGGCCACCTCAAGATTCTGATCAGCGGGTTTTTCGAGGCTGTCGGACTGTGTGATCCCCAATAGGCTCAACGAAAAAAATCCTGCAATAAAAAGCAGGATTATCACAGCCTTTTTTCTATTTTTTTTCATACCGGTAATTCCACATTAATCAATATTTTTTTTCCTGCGGTTGATTTCATCCCGCAACCTGGAAGCCATTTCGAAATTTTCTTCTGCTACTGCTTTATCAAGCATTTCCTTTAATTCTTCCGAAAGGTATTCCTCAAGCTGAAGGTCACCCTTTTCGGGCGCTTTTGATTTTGTATCTTTTACTTTGGTTTTGCCCTCTTCATCCATTGTTATGCCGGCCTCAGAAATAATACTTTCGTAACAATAAATCTGGCAATTAAACCTGATGGCCAGGGCGATGGCATCAGAAGTACGGCTGTCAATTTCTGTTATATGGCCATCTGATTTGCAAACCAATTTTGAATGGAACACTCCATTTTCAAACTTGTTAATAACAACTTCAACGAGGGTTATATTGAAATGACTCGCGAAACTTTTGAAAAGGTCATGTGTCAGTGGCCTCGTTGGTTTCATTTTCTCAAGTTCAACGGCTATTGACTGGGCTTCGTATCCACCAATTATGATTGGCAATTTCTGATTTCCTCCTACCACACCCAGCACCAGTGCATATGCACCGCTTTGCGACTGGCTATAATGTAATCCTAATATTTCGAGTTTTACTTTTTTCATCCTAAAAATGGGTCTATAAAAGTAGAAAACTTTTCCGCTTTACAGGATAAAATGCAGAATAGTTTTTTTGTTTTTACTAACATAGCGAGGCATCCTACATGTGGATCAAAATATGACAAGCATACTTTGTTTTACTTTTTAACAAATCTTTTGATTTAATAACAAAAGCAAGAAAAATAGCTGCTATTCATTTACATTTTTTATTTTAGCACCTTCCTTCAAAAAAGATTGAAATTAATGTTAACAAATTACATGTCATTATGAAAAAAATTCTATCCATGTTGGCATTGTTTGCGGTACCTTTTATGGCTGCTGCAAGCGAAGCTGATCTTGTAATTCCTGATGGTATTAAATCAGAAAACATCCTTTACTGGGGCTTCCTGATCACTTTTGCCGGTTTCTTATTTGGTTTATACCAATTTATGAAAGTTAAAAAGATTAGAGCGCACCAATCTATGCTGGATCCGCTTCAGGTTATTTATGAAACAGGTAAAACCTACCTGATTCAACAGGGCAAGTTTCTGGCTATTCTTTTTGTTTTTATCGGTGCAGCTGTTGCTTTCTACTTTGGTTTTTTATCAGAACATGAAGTTGTTAACGAAGTAACCGGTGTTATCACCATGGAGAAGTCCTTTGGTATTGGTGGTGTACTTATGATACTTGGCTGGACAGTTATCGGAATTCTTGGATCATATAGTGTTGCCTGGTTTGGTATCAGGATGAATACGCTTGCAAACTCAAGGATGGCATTTGCTTCTTTAGAGAGGAAACCAATCAAATTGCTCAACATTCCTTTGAATGCAGGTATGAGTATAGGTGTGGTACTTATTTCTCTGGAATTAATCATGATGTTGATCATCTTGCTATTTGTACCTGGAGAATATGCTGGTGCCAGTTTTATTGGTTTTGCCATTGGTGAATCGTTAGGCGCTTCAGTGCTCAGAATTGCAGGTGGTATTTTTACCAAGATTGCTGATATTGGATCGGACTTGATGAAGGTGATCTTTAAAATTGGGGAAGACGACCCGAGGAATCCCGGTACCATTGCCGACTGTGTGGGTGATAACGCAGGTGACAGTGTAGGTCCCACTGCTGATGGATTTGAAACTTATGGTGTAACAGGTGTGGCGCTGATCACTTTTATTCTTTTGGCTGTAACAGATGTTGAATACCAGGTTCAATTACTTTCATGGATATTCCTTATGCGAATACTAATGATCGTAACTTCTATCGTATCTTTCTGGATCAACGGTGCCATTTCAAAATCAAGGTACAGCAATGTTGATGATCTCGACTTTGAGAAACCTTTAACTTCATTGGTTTGGATCACTTCCATACTATCAATTTTTGTAACTTTTGCAATCAGTTATTTAGTAATACGCGATTTACCAAACAATATGTGGATTGTACTTTCGGTTATTATCAGTGCCGGAACCTTAGGTGCTGCGCTTATTCCTGAATTCACTAAAATATTTACCAGTCCGAAATCAACCCACGTGAACGAAGTAGTTGAAGCTTCTAAAAAAGGAGGTGCTTCTTTAAATATCCTCTCCGGACTCGTCGCAGGTAACTTCAGTGCTTTCTGGATGGGAATGGTATTTTTCCTCCTGATGTTCGTAGCTTATTTTGCGAGCACTTTCGGTTTGGGCGATTTTATGATCTACCCTTCTATTTTCGCTTTTGGCCTTGTGGCTTTTGGAATGCTGGGCATGGGACCAGTTACCATCGCTGTAGATAGCTACGGTCCGGTGACCGATAATGCACAGTCGATATATGAGCTTTCTTTGATTGAAGAAAACCAAAAAGAAATGACGACTGAAATTGAAAAAGATTTTGGCTTTACCCCTGATTTCGAAAAATCAAAATATTATCTCGAAGCAAATGACGGCGCAGGAAATACCTTTAAAGCGACTGCTAAACCAGTACTAATAGGTACAGCGGTTGTAGGTGCCACCACAATGATCTTTTCGCTAATCCTTGTGATCAAGAGTACGCTTGGTGTTCAACCTGAAGAAATTCTGAATTTGCTTAATCCTTATTCAATACTTGGTTTTTTACTGGGTGGAGCAGTCATCTACTGGTTTACAGGAGCTTCCATTCAGGCAGTTACCACAGGTGCCGGTCGTGCTGTTGAGTTCATCAAGAAAAACATCAATCTTGATCCCGATGCTCCTAAGAAAGCCGATGTGGAAAAATCAAAAGCTGTAGTGAAAATTTGTACGGTGTATGCACAAAAAGGTATGTGGAATATTTTTATTGCCATTTTCTCTTTTGCCCTGGCATTTGCCTTTTTATCATCACCAGTTACTTCAAATGCACCTGTTTCGATGTTTGTTAGTTACCTGATTTCCATAGCATTCTTTGGATTATTTCAAGCCGTTTTTATGGCCAATGCTGGTGGTGCCTGGGATAATGCCAAAAAAGTAGTTGAAGTGGACATGCAAGAGAAAGGTACACCCCTGCACGAAGCAGCTGTGGTTGGTGATACGGTAGGTGATCCTTATAAAGACACTTCATCCGTTGCCTTAAACCCGATCATTAAATTTACAACCCTATTTGGATTGCTGGCCATGGAAATTGCCATTGCACCAAATTTCAGAACATATGCCTATTATGTGGGTGGTACATTCCTCGTAATAGCACTTTACTTCGTTTGGCGTTCATTCTATAAAATGAGAATCAACGAATAAACTCAAACAAACATGTTACAAAAAGGAGGCTGAAATTCAGCCTCCTTTTTTTGTTAAAAACTTTTGTTAAATAAATAACAAAAGAACAAAAAACGGCTCTTTTTGTTTATAAAGATGTGTACTTTTGCACCCTGACTTTTAATTGTCATTTTTTAGTTAAAACATATACCAGTCAAAGATTTACAATACAATATGAAAGCGAATACCTTTTTAAAACGACACAATGGTCCAGGTGAACAGGATATAGAAATTATGCTTAAAGCGATGGGGCTGGATTCCGTAGAAAAGTTGGTTGATGAAACCGTTCCAAAAGCCATCAGACTTAAAAATCCCCTTGATCTTGAAGAAGGCATGTCAGAATTTGAATACTTAAACCACATCAGGCAGGTGGCGAAAATGAACAAGGTATTCAAATCCTACATCGGCATGGGCTATTACAACACAATTGTACCATCCGTTATTCTACGAAATGTATTTGAAAACCCAGGTTGGTACACGTCCTATACGCCTTATCAGGCGGAGATTTCGCAAGGCCGGCTTGAAGCACTGATGAACTTCCAGACGATGGTTTCTGACCTGACTGCTATGCCACTGGCCAATGCTTCATTATTAGATGAAGGTACTGCGGCTGCCGAAGCTATGATCATGCTGTTCCACGCACGACCCAGGGCACAGGTAAAAGCTAATGCCAATAAATTCCTCGTCTCCGACCAGATGTTGCCACAAACCCTTGATATTTTAAAAATCAGGGCGGCCTCCAAAGATATTGAGCTGGTCGTGAAAAGTGTTGACACATTCGAATTTACGGAAGATATTTTTGGTTGCATGGTGCAATATCCGAACCAGAAAGGTGATACAGTTGACCATTCCAAGACAGCGGCAAAAGCCAACGAACACAATGTGCCGCTGGCAGTGGCTGCCGACCTGATGAGCCTTGCTTTGCTGACACCTCCTGGAGAATGGGGTGCAAAAGTTGTATTTGGCAATTCACAGCGCTTTGGTGTACCCATGGGCTATGGCGGACCACACGCGGCTTTTTTTGCCACTACCGAAGATTACAAACGATTTATTCCTGGCAGAATCATAGGTATTTCAAAGGATGTAAATGGCAATAATGCTTATCGTATGGCCTTGCAAACCCGAGAACAACATATAAAGCGGGAGCGTGCCACATCCAACATCTGCACGGCGCAAGCTTTACTAGCTATAATGGCTGGCTTTTATGGCGTATATCATGGCAAAGAAGGCATTAGAGATATTGCCGGCAAAATTCATATGTTTACAATTGGCCTGTCAAAAGCTGTTGAAAAACTTGGCTACAAACAATTGAATGAATATTTCTTTGATACGCTTTATATTAAGTTGCCAGACGGAGTCGCTAGTGAAAAAGTGAAAGAGACTGCCCTTGAACAAGGCGTAAATTTCAGGTATTATGAAGACGGAAAGCATATTGGTCTAAGCATAGATGAAACCACCTCTGAATATGATGTTGGGGTCATTACGGCCATACTTACAAAAGCTGCAGGAAAAGAGCAATTTGAATTGAAATTTGAAGAGCTAAATGGCAAGAAATCATTCTGTATTCAAAAGAGTCTGCAACGCACTTCTAATTACCTGGAGCACCCGGTCTTCAAACAGTATCGTTCAGAAACTGAGATGATGCGTTACATGAAAAAACTGGAAAACAAAGATATCGCGTTGAACCGTTCGATGATCCCACTGGGTTCCTGCACAATGAAACTAAATGCAGCCAGTGAACTCATGCCGATCAGCTGGCCTGAATTCACCAACCTGCATCCATTTGTGCCTGCGGATCAGGCCAAAGGTTATTGTTATGTAATCAACGAAA
>SWBW01000253.1_pt1 | contig 13723 bp, 16 predicted proteins | sample 4693041 | NCBI WGS metagenome assembly SWBW01 (sample SAMN10267271, study PRJNA491770) | bioreactor metagenome | isolation source: DHS bioreactor inoculated with marine methane seep sediment | place: Japan: Omine Ridge, Nankai Trough | collected 2006-05-06 | reverse complement strand
CATCTCTGGATACTTTGCACTAGCCGCACGCCGGCTCTTCGAGCGGCTAAATCATTCCACCCCCTTCCATTTATCACCAAGACACACCTGGCCATCACCGACCCCTTCCCTCGTCATCCCGGACTTGATCCGGGACCCATCCCCATATCCACCCCTGCCCCTCACATACAATAAAAAGTTTTATATCACCCCCTCCTTCCTATATAATCCCTCCAAAGCACCACCTCAATAAAAACCAAATCCATGCTAGAAATCCTCTTAATAATCGCCCCCCTTTTCCTCATCATTTTCGCCGCTGCGATTTACCAAAAAGCACAAAGTCTCGGTGAAAATTGGTCAAAAATATTAAACGCCTATGCTTTAAACATAGGATTCCCAATACTCATATTTTCTGCATTAGCCTCAACAAGTTTCTCATTCACAAGAGAAGCAAATTTAATCATTTTCAACTCCTCCTTCCTAATAATCACATTTGCCCTCAGTTATCTTCTCGGAAAAGCATTTCGCCTCAAAAAACAAATGTTCCGCACTATATTTATCTGTCTTGGTTTCGGAAACGTAGCCTATCTAGGAGTGCCCGTCCTCACCCAAACCCAAGGTCAGAGCATACTCGCCTCCGTCAGTATAATAATTGCAATCTATCTTTTTTGGATGTTCACAATCGGTATCGGCTACCTCGATTACAGCCAACACACAAAGAAAAGACACTTTTTTAAAAGCCTTTTACTCAATCTACTCAAAAACCCTTTACTAATAGCAGTCATCCTAGGGCTTCTCTTTGCAGGATTAAAAATCCCAATCCCAGAAATAGTCCAAAAATCACTAAGCATGATAACCGCCTCAGTAACTCCAGTAGTTTTAATAGTAATCGGCCTCTTTATAGGCAAATCAACAATCGGAAAAATCACAAACTGGATTCCAGTATTATTATTTTCTCTAGTCACCCTTTTCCTACTACCAGCAATTTTCTATTTTGGAATACAGCCTTTTGGATTTCAACCCACTGAATTCTCCCCATCCATTATCGAAGCCGCAATGCCACTAGCAATCACCCCCTTCGCATTAGCCGACAAATTCAAACTCAATAAACAATTCATCGCAAGGTCCATTGTTCTCAGCACAATACTATCAGTAATCAGCCTCCCCTTCTGGATTAGTCTTTTCGCTTAAACCAGCAAAGACTCATAACTATTCCACCAATACACCGTCCAACACAGACCGCATTTTCAACAACAAATCATCCATACAAAAAGGTTTGGCAATAAATAAGTCATAAGGGATCTTTTTATTCTTCTCACAATAGCCAGACATATAAAGAGCTCCAATGTCAGGATGCATAGACTGAATCCTAGTAACAAGTTCATCTCCAGTCATCTTTGGCATCAATATATCAGTAAGCACCAAATCAACAGACGCATTTACTCCTTCCAGAATTGATAATGCTTCCACTCCACACGAAGCAGTTATCACATTATACCCATTCATTTGTAATAATTTCTGTATCATATTTAATAGCATAGCCTCATCATCAACAACTAAAATCGTTTCATTACAAGTATGTATAGCTTGTCTTGTAGAAGACTGCCGATCTGGAACTGAAGAAACTTCCTCAACAGTCCTTTCCAGTTGAGAATCACCTTCCAACCGCCCATCTTGCTCAGCTCCCATAATTTTTCCAATTTCAAAAAGTGATTTACCATCCATACAAAATCTCTATTATTAAATATTCTGCTTCAACAGAAGAAGCAAAAACGAATCTACTCATCAGCGCCAAAGAAGTCAACCAATACATCATTACAAAATGGTATATTTTAGTGAAGTTTAATTCCAAAGTTGACAAATCCACACAAACCTCCTAAAATCCGCACGTGCTCAATGGCATAACCGCCTTGAACATGATTCTTGACAGTAGGAAAGAAAGGAAAAAAAGAGAGAGATGAATTACAATCCAACGATCCTGGTAACCAACATCCGATGTCTCATCAAACGGCACATCGAGGATGGGACCTATTTCCGGGGAATCGAGGCACTTGGCGTTGAAGCAGGAAGAGGCCTTTGTGGCCACGCATGGATCGTTAATCTGAGCCACCCGGAAACTTACAGCAAGGGACCATTAGAACTCCCCTCATACTTGGCCTACATAACAAAGGCCGTATTCATGGGCCCCGCTCCCATTACATCCTTCATCATGACAGACAAACGCGTCGAAGGATTGATCGCCCATGGGATTACCAGAGGAATGACGACCCACCCCTTACACTTCAAACAAGGGACTCATCTGCGATGGCAAACCAGTTCCCCACAAGACCAATCGCAAGTGTATGGACATCTGACAGAAAACGACATCGCAATTCCAATTAATCCACAGGATCTTGTTGGAGCAACCAAAGACATACAAGTAGTAAGAACCCCACAAGGGCACACACTACACCTGCTAACTGAGCAACACGATGTCTTCCAACTCGATCTCCCCAGTGAAAGCCTGCACATCGGAAACATCCCCCGACTCATTCACAGAGAAATCAACAGCATAATCAGTGTTATGTGCAAAGGCAAAGTCCAGCTGATTCTTGGGACAAACCATGGTCTCAAAATTGATGGGGACATTTTCCCGCCAACAAGAGGCATGCAAATAGAAAAAGTCATCATGGATAGCGAATCACCGCTTCTACTTGTTGTAGCAAACGGAAAACTCTACGCAATCCCCATGACAAACGAGTTCGAGCTAACCGAGCTATTTCCACTAAACACGGAAATTGCAAAAACTCAACAAATACTCTCTGGACCAGGCCTCCGCAAAGGAGTGCTAGTCACAAGCTGGGTTCGAGAAGAGAACGGACTTCTCTATCACCATCAGATTAACCCAGCCCAACTCCCAATTCCCGCCAACAGAGACTCCTCAGTCTTAATCTAGCCCTTTTCCACTTCAAGAAAACCACCGTGTGCGATAGCTCCTACAGAGGGCCACCGCGTCACTCACGTTACCCCGGTCGAGCCTGCACAAATTCATGTGCGCTCCCGGGGAAATTCGACATGTCCGAAAACTCTAGTTCACAAAATTTAATTCAAGGGTCTTTCTATCAGTCTCAGTAGTAACCATCTCCAACAATCCTTGTTGTTGTTTGTGCCGAACATCTTCATCAGTATCAAGAATAGCTCTAACTTTTTTATAAACTTCCAGCATCTTCACGTCCCCTTTTACTAAATCAAATTGGACAATAGTCGGTTTATCCTGATGTCTCGAGTGGAAATTATTTTCAATAATGCTTAACAACACTTTTACGTGTGCTACCAGAGTTTCTGCCGAATCAGTCCAAGCAATTTCCATCGAACTTTGCCCTGAAAGCATCGACGCAAAATGAAGATTACTCACACAAACAACTTGCTCATCATGCTTTGCCAAATCAATACCATAAGGATTGCCTTGATATAGTCTAACCTGCCCTTTCAAAGAATCTTTAAAAACTGGTGACTTGAAATGTTCCGCAGCATAAGTAAATAATTCAGAATAAAGCCCATATTCATCACTCATTAAGTGTGATTTATCCACATTTTCCGCACCAAAAATCGGCCCATTTGCTGAAGTATCATGAGTAGTTCTAAATACTTCAAAAAATCCGGCATTAAATGCTTCCGAAAATCTATCTTGAAGCCAAGCTTCAGTCACTAGTCCATCTTTTATTGTCTCCAACTGTGCCGCCAACAAATTACTTTTATGCGCCCCACAACCATGTGACTCACTATGAGAATCAAAATGTGATTGAAACTCAATAAAAAACTTCGACAATTTACCATCTTTATATTCCTGCAAAGACTCCTTCACTTTAGTACCAAACAAAAAATCTAATCGTATAAAAAACATTTCCATCATTTCAGCATTTCCTTGCATAGCATCCCAATCAGCCAATGTCTCAAATTGCGCAAACTCCGGAAAAAGTATATTGCCCGCAAAAGGCAACCACTCAATATCAAATCGATTCAGTAAATACTCAGAAGGCACAAATAGCATCACTGAATTTCTTCCATCAGCACACTCCACTATAATATGTGCTCGATGTTTTTCAGAATTCGAAGGATCTTTCAATCTATACTTCGAAATATTTTCCAAATACACCGAATAATCTTGGAGAATGTCTGCATTCTGTTTTTTCACATATTCAATGAATTCAGCAGAACTCGCAAACCCTTCCTTTGAAACTTCAAACATAATCAAGTTTTGTTATTATTTTCTCATAGGAAACTTACGCCAGGATTCTATTGGAATAATTTTTACAGTCAAGGATAAAATCCTAAAAATCATCTCCACTAATTCCTAAAGCAATTGCAGCAGTCTTCATTTTATCTTTTGCCACTGCCTCAATTTGTCTAATTCTCTCCCGTGATAGCCCCCTCCCTTCCCCTATTGCTCTAAGAGTTACGCCATCCATTCTCGAACGAATAATATGCTGCTCCATTTCACTTTCAAGCCCATCTATCAAGTCATTAACCAAGTTCGACACCTGAGACACATAATAATTCGCCTCTGGAGAAACACCATCTTCATCCGCAACCATATCCTTATATGAGCCACCTCCTTTATCTATACTAATAGGGGCATCCAAAGAGTACACATAAGATGTCCTCAAAGCTTTCCTAACATTAGCAATGCTTGAAAAAGGCACCTCCATCGCTTCTGCAATTTCTTCATCAGTACCACGACCTTGCTTCTCCAACTCTGCCTTAACACGATGAAATTCAGGCACTCTACTCTGCATATAAACAGGAACCCTCACAGTTTTCCCACCATTCGCAATCAAACGCTTCGCGTGATGCCTTATCCACCAACTACCATAAGTAGTAAGTCTTCCTTTCTCAGGGTCAAACTTATACAAAGCTGTATTCAACCCCATCGCACCAGCTTGAACCATGTCTATCAATCCAACCACTCCCTTATATCTAAGTTTTTTAACAACAGATATTACTAATTTTAAATTATGCCTAACAATATAATTCCGAATTCGACCAAACTCTCCAGATACCGCCTCAAACTTTTGAAGAACCTTTTTATCTTTTCCATTTTTTTTATATTCCTCTTCTGCATCAAAAAATCTCGCCCTTACTTCTAAAAGTCGTGAATACACCTCCTTTTCCCTTTCTCTAGTAAAACACGGACTTGCTTTGATAACACTTTCAAAATACCTTAAATCACCATTAGATGGATATCCTGCATAAGCCCTTTCTGCTACTTTATTATCATCCACTTTGTTCACCCCTAATTCTTCTCCTTCAGCAAGCATTCAATCAAAATTATTAATTCAGAGGGAGGAGACTAACATGTTTCCAAGAGTTGTCAAAGATCAGTTAGAGATATTTTGATAAAAACAGAGTTTCAGCTAACATCAAAAAGCAAAAATAAACGCCCCCACAGCACCCCAAGGAGAGATGGCTGAGTGGTCGAAAGCGCTGCTCTCGAAAAGCAGTAACGTCGCAAGGCGTTCGAGGGTTCGAATCCCTCTCTCTCCGCCATTAAAAATACGAACACCTTTCGGTGTTCGTATTTTTAAATGTTGGTAAGAGGGGGGGACACGAGCCCGTAGGGTTCGTGCTGTGCAAAGAACGAGTCAAATTTGGCTGCTTGCAGACAAAATTTGTGAGTGATGCAGCACAGATTCGCCGCAGGCGAATTATCCCCCCAAGTTAGGACAAGTAACAAAGGCATGGCAACCATAGCGTAGGGACACTTATTTATACACAATTTTAGTCAGTCCCTATTAAAGCAGCAGCCAGATTTCACTTCATGCTTCGAATATTTTAGAAAACACGTACGCTTATTTCAATTTTTCCTTGGTGCGGCGAAATCTGACCACTTCCCATTCTTCTGGAACGTTTTGCGTTTCATGACCGCCGGCTCTTCGAGCGGCTTGGAAAGGCTGACCATGTACATGCCACAACACAATGTCATCACAAACTCCCCCTGTCGTCCCCCTCCTCCCCTATCCGGGATCCATCCCCTCCCCCAACAATACACAAATACTCAAACAAACCCACATCCTCCGCACCATTATAACAACAGTAAAATCGTTAAGCCCCCTCAACACAAATCTGTCAACTTCTATGTAAAATTAAAGTTTGACCCACTCAATAAACGAGCATAGACTCTCGCGCGTGCCTCACTTGGAGGGGTACGATCTTTTACAGCAAGGAGTTAATTTTTTCTATTGTTTTCGGAGCCAGCAGATGGGCATAAACTACACATGTTTTCGCTCAACTGCCGGCTCTGAGAATAACCATACGGGGGAATCTCAAGCAGCCTAAGCTCAACCAGTTTCGAGGACTTTTAAGACATGAATACTTCCGCAATCAGCTTCATCGACCACGTCCACACTCACGCGCTGGATACATTCCACAAAATCGGCGCAATCGCCTTCCTTCCAGGCTGCGGCCTGAACGGCAAGGTAATCGTCAAGTACAGTGGAGACAACGATGATGAGGTGATCCCGGACTTGGCCATCTATGGGCTCAAGTACCTGGCATTCAAAGACATCAAGATCGACAAGCTGGTCGGTAGCTTCCTGCTCACCAGGAAGCCAACCGAGATGAAGCCGCTGGACCATGTGGTCCCGCTGGCCCTCACATCCGCCATTCCTGTGGACATCACGTTCCCGAAGGATGGTCATCGCCGCTGGCACTTCGGTGCTCCGGCAATCGGTAGCCTCTACGGCTACCTCATCCACAACAACCAGGTCTTGGAGATCAACCCAAATGACCTGAACCTCGACGGCGAGGCCATCGACATGCAGGTGGTGTTCGCGAGTGGCTACTACACGATCAGCATCAAGACGATCACGGGAATGATCTACGAAGCCAAAGTGCGGCCCGACAAGATCTTCACAAACGGCTTGATTCCCAAGTTCGACAACATCAAAAGCGATGTTACCGCTCTTCTCACCGTGCCCCGGGACGGCAAATTCGCCGCCTTCTACGGCACAAAGGAGGGCATCTTCGTAGGCGACGACCTGATTCCTTACACCAAGGATCTCTTCGTCACAGCGCTAGACGTCGACAGCGAAAGTCCTCGGATCTTCGCAACGACGGCTGACGGCAAGATCTTCTCGATCCCTGTGGACGAAAGGTTCATGCTCACAACGAAGAAGCTCATCCCCATCGACGACGTGATGAGGGAAACAGAGAAACTCTTCGCCGGACCTACCGTTCTCTTCGACAAGGACACCGTTGGCATCCTCGCTATCGACTTCACCAAGGTCGACACCGGCTTCCTGTACGCCGAGCGCATGATCCGCATCCCGCAGATTCTCGCCGTCTAGCGCCAACGCGCCAGGCACCTCACCGGAGTCAGCCACCAGGCAGACCCTACAACTCCAACCTGTAACCAAGTGCACCACGCATTGACACACACGACCTCACGGTCGCCGCCCTCAACAGGCAGGCTCAACCTCTCGGGGTCAATCGTCAGTCGCCAACGGTGCCATCCAAGCTGAACCCGCCTCACGTAAAACGAGAGGCGGGTTCGACATGTACAAAATCAAAGAAGTTGGCATAGCCCCACTTCTCCTTCCCTTTCTTCCAAAAACCAATTATACTTGCGCCATAGTACCCCCTCACCCCTTCAACCATGGCAACAGCAATTTTAATCGCAAAAATCCTCGCAGTAGTATATTTATCGCTTAGCGTAGGATATATCGCAAACAGAAAACTTTACAAAACAGAATTCCCCAAATTATTAGACAACTTCAGTTTCATGCTATTTGGTGGAATGATGGCAATCGTTCTTGGTTGTTTAATTTTAAACGCACATAATACCTGGAACTCCGACTGGACCTTCTTAATCACATTAATAGGTTGGGGAGCAGTCATCAAAGGAGTCATTATGCTTGCATTTCCAAAAGCAATGAACGTATTCAAACCACTATACAAAGGCAAAAACATGGACGCTTTCATGGCAATTCCAGTAATCGTTGGACTTGTTTTTGCATATTTCGGGTTCCTAGCCTAAAGGTCACACAAATTCAGAAATAATTATAAACCTCCGCAAAACGCGGAGCCGGATATAGATAATTTAAAAAGAAAAACAAACCCATGTTCATTCCAGTCATACTATTAATACTAGGACTAGTAATTCTAGTAGGCGGAGCCGAAGCCCTGGTCCGCGGAGCATCGTCATTATCAAAAAAAGCCCACATCCCACCAATAGTAATAGGGCTTACCATAATAGCCTTCGGGACCTCCGCTCCTGAATGGGTCGTGAGCATATTTTCAGCAATCAACGATACTACAAATTTAGCAATTGGAAACATCCTCGGTAGTAATATGGCCAATATTCTTTTGGTATTAGGGGTAGCAGCACTGCTAAGTAATGTGCACATAAAAAGAGACACAACCTGGAAAGAAATCCCCTTCGCTCTTCTTGCTATACTAATCGTCTTTGTCCTAGCCAATGATGTCATTCTAGACAATGCTCCTCAAAACATCTTAACCGCAACTGACGGACTCGCTTTAATCGGTTTTTTCGCAATATTCCTCTACTATTCATATGAACTCACGCGCAAAGGAAGACACGAGGAGTTAAATCTAGACATCGCAGTCTATTCATACACAACATCCATTCTCTTAACCATCGTAGGCTTATTCGGCCTTTTCTTCGGAGGAAAACTTTTAGTCGAAAACGCAATAATCCTCGCACAACTCGCAGGCCTCTCCGAAATGTTTATTGGTCTAACTATAGTAGCAATCGGCACATCTCTACCCGAACTCGCCACCACGATTATCGCTGCATTCAAAGGTCAAAATGACATGGCAGTCGGAGGAATTGTTGGATCAAATATATTCAACACGTTCTGGGTTCTTGGAACAACTAGCATCCTAAAGCCAATCCCCGTTAATGCATTCGCACAAATTGACATAAGAATCTGTGTTATTGTCACTTTCATGCTCTTCTTGGCCATTTTTATCGGAACAAAAAACAAAATCCAAAAATGGCAGGGTGTACTATTCCTAGCTACATATATTGGATATACCTCATATTTAGTCATAAGGGGGTAAAAACAAAGCATAACAATCCTTAGATAACAGCATATTTCAAAGGATATTTCACTTCCTGTTCAACAAATTAAATAACAACTTTGACAACCACTAATGTTTAGTTTATATTCCGTAGGATAGTGAGTTCCCTGTTAGTTTTGCAAACAAATGCAAACAGTATTATCAGCAAAAGGCAGTGAAGAAGGTCGTCTCATTAGCGTTAGTATCAACAAATAATAATATTGTACACACATGAAATTATATGTAGGAAACCTTCCTTACTCAGTCGGTGACGACGAGTTAAAAGAATTATTCTCCGCTGCTGGAGAAGTATTATCAGCAGCCATCATTACAGACAAATTTTCTGGTAGATCCAAAGGATTTGGATTCGTAGAGATGAGCGACGAAGACTCAGCTAAGGCAATGGACATGTTCAACGAAAAAGAACACGAAGGCCGAAAGATGATCGTCAACGAAGCTAGACCACTAGAAGAAAGACCACCAAGAAACTAATTCATCTAGAATTCTAGCGATCACTACTCTTTCAGAGTAGAACAAAAGAATTAAAAAGCAGCCCTGCCAACCGCAGGGCTGCTTTCTTTACCCCACTTAAACTAGCATTAGATCAAACAATAGATTAGAATCTAAGCAATAATCACCACACACAAATGCAATCAAGAGCACAAACTGTGACTGAATATATGAGAGAAGTACCAGCAGGCCATCTAGATGCTCTGACTGAACTCAGAGAAATTTGCGTACAATCACTACCTGGCTTCAAGGAAAGTATGGAATATGGTTCCCCATGTTACAATAAAGACGGACAAGCAGAAGTTGCTTGGCAAAGCCACAAAAAGGGAATTTCATTGTTTATTAAAGACGAAACTATTTTAAAAAAGTTCAAAAGCATCCATAAATCCTATGATATCGGAAAAAATAATATTCATTTTAAAGGACCAGAGAACATCAAGTACTCATTAATATCAGATCTTCTTGAAGAGGTGGCAAACAGCAAACAAGAGCCATTTATTTAAATAAGTAAAAGACATGAACATCACAATTTGTGGATCCATTGCGTGTTTTGACGAGATGATTACAACAAAAGCAAAATTAGAAGAACTTGGACACAAAGTTGACATGCCGCCCAGTACAGTAAAGAATGAACAAGGAGAAGAAATTGACGTAAGAGAGTACTACAAGCTACGAAAAGCAGAGACAGATCAACAAAGTGAGGTATGGGACATCAAAAAAAAAGCAATGCTCGCACATTTTCACAAAGTTGAGTGGAGCGACGCAATCCTAGTTTTAAATTTAGAGAAAAACGGAATCCCTGGCTACATAGGCGCAAATACACTACTTGAAATGGGCCTTGCACTACATTTAAACAAGAAAATATTCCTTTACAACCCAGTTCCAGAACAATCACCATACCTTGAAGAAATCCTTGGATGCAAAGGCATCACAATCAACCATAATTTCAGTCAAATAACCTAATTCCCTTTGAGCAATTTAAAAGACCTCAAAATAGATATAAAAAAGGAAGAAAATCCTGAAAAAGCCCGGATTTTATCTAAATTCTTTCGTACCGGACCCGGAGAATACGGGGAAGGAGACAAGTTTTTGGGCATTACAGTGCCAATACAACGACAATTAGCGCAAAAACATGGGAATATTACCCTTGCTGATATTGAAATATTAGTAAAATCCCCTCTCCACGAAGAACGACTAATTGGCCTATTAATTCTAGTCCAAAAGTTTGAAGAAGCTCTTACTGAAGAATCTACTTCCAATGCTAATCGAATAATTTATACATATCTTCAACACACCGATTATATTAATAATTGGGATCTGGTAGACCTAACAGCCTCCAAAATCCTAGGACACTGGCTATTTGATAAAGATCGAAAACAGCTGCACACACTCGCAAAATCCAAGAAGTTATGGGAAAAACGCATCGCAATTATTTCTACATATTATTTTATAAAAAGGGGAGATTTTGGAGACACCATAGCCATTGCCAAGATTTTACTACATGACACCCATGATCTTATTCACAAAGCAGTAGGTTGGATGCTAAGAGAAGTTGGCAAACAGGATCTTGCAACTTTAGATAAGTTTCTTCATGACTATGCTCAAGACATGCCCCGAACAATGCTCCGCTACGCCATAGAAAAACATCCAGAACACATTCGACAGGAGTATTTAAAAGAAAGTAAATAAATTTCCCCACATTGACACAATAAGCATATACTATTATATATGCCTATATTGCATATCTTCCAATAAGTAGCACAACAGCCATTTGACGGCCCCCCTTTCTGATGGTCTATTCATGAACCAACTTTACACAATCTTTCCACAAACTCGATTTGATATTTCACCACAATATAGCTAATCATTAAACTCCTATTAATTAACACCCTCAAAATTTTACTTTATAATCTACCCACAAAATCAAAAACAGCTAATTAAAACTAAATGTCCATTTCAAAAAAAGACAATCTGTACCAACTGATCAAATCACTCACTAAAAGTGAGAAAAAGTACTTCCGAGATTTCCAAAAGAAGTCCCCTACCTCAAAGCTCTATTTATTACTTTTCGACAAAATAGACAAACAGTCAAGGCACCTCACTAGTGAAATTAAAACCACATTTGACAACAAAGCAAACCAGCTTCCAGTAATAAAGAGCTATTTAGCAAAATTAATTCTTAAAATTCTAAATTTCTACCATCGGGACGCTTCCAACTTTGACAGAATCCAAAATAATTTTCTAGAAATCCACCACCTACTCGAAAGAGAGCTCTTCGACGCAGCTGAAGCAAAAATAAAAAAAATCATCAAACTTACACAAAACATTGAATCCCCACTTGATCTTTTCAAAGCACTAGAACTCCAAAAAACCCTTCTAATTAAACGTTTCGGGGCTACTTCAGAAACAATAAAAAAGGAATTAAACCACATAATTGAAGAACAAAACTACCTCCTCAAGCAACTCTCCAATATTCAAGACTTACAGCTCATACAAGCCAATTTCTATGATCACTTCCAACAAGGCACCGGACTCAATCCAACAATTTATACCGACTTAGACAAAAAGCCACTAATTGTCGAAGACAAAAAGGCACTTTCACACACAGCCAAGGCACTTCAAGCCGATCTCAAATACAGAGTCCACATTTTTAAGGATAAGGACTACCAAAAAGCACAACAAGCTATACAAAACATCATCAGGCAAATGGAGCTAAACCCCATTATCATACAAGATCAGCCAGGTCAGTATTTAAACTTGCTTAATCACAAGCTACAACTACTGATCTTTCTAAAGAAAATCCCCGATATCCAAGCCCATCTAGCCAAAATCCGCAGAGCTCCCAAACAATATAATTTCGACATCAAAAAACCCTATCTACGTCGTTATGTCATGGAGGCTTATGCACTTGAACTAGAAATATACAGAAACACAGAACAAAGGGACAAAGCCAATCAACTCATCTCAAACATAGACATAGCCTGCAAAGACCTGTTCTCCCCTCTCCTTCGCCAATGGAGAACAGTTATGAACTACGAAATCGCCAAATTTTATTTTGAGACCACCCAACTAGACAAAGCAAACGAAAGACTCCAAACCATTAAAACCGCTGAGCACTCACAAAGAGAAGAAGAAGTACTGTTGCAGAGTCTTTTCCTTCGAGCACAAATAGCCCTAATCAAAAAGAATAATCTCGAGTTGAACAAAACCCTCACTGACTTAAAAAACTTCTTTAAAACGCAAAAGAAAGCTTCCCGCCTTGAAAAGCACTTACAAAAGCTATTCCAAGACTGGATCACACAGGCCCCCTATCCAAGAAAGCATTCAAAGCTCAAAGTTCAAATTGAAAAAACCCAAAAAGCCGCAGAAGCCATCCCCCAACCAGAACTAAACGACCTCATAGAATGGATAACAACCCTTCCCGAAAAATTATAACCCCCCTCACTCACGCAGTCTCCGTCCCCGCAACCGACGTTGTCGCAACAGTTACCGAGGCCCTTTCCCTTTCATGCCGCTCCTGTTGATTCACCGACAGTTCCCGCAATATCTTAAAATACTTATTCGGATTACTCACCCGCTTTATATAAACCCCCTCCAGTGCCTGCGCAGTAATCACCTTAATAGTCCCATATTGAAACAATCTAGCAAAAAAGTTTTGAATCAATTCCACCTCCACAATCTGACGAATTAACAAAACCCGCTTCTGTTTAAAAAAAATCCCCACTCGATAAGTCAGGGAATCGTTTTTAATAATGTAAAACTCAGTAACCCAGCGCGCAATAACCATCAAAGTAATAACCTCCCCAATCAGAAGCACCGTAAGCATTGTCACGATTTTTAAATTATACAGAATCTCAATATCAGCCACAGTCCTAATGAACAAACGTGGTGTAAAAACAATCAACAAAATAACAACCGCCACAATGGCATGAACAGTCAATATCCGAAGAAACAGAAAAAACGGACTGGAACGAGCCAAAATATCCAGTTTCGTATTAGGCTTTACTTGACCCGCATGACTCTTCATAGGCAGTGCATTAAGGGCTAGTCACAATCCTAACACCCTTCCAGTCAATCCGCAACTTCACCAAACAAAACAAAGCCCTCCCCTCACCTCTATCACCCCTTCACCTCTGTCACCTCTGTCACCTCTGTCACCTCTGTCACCTCTGTC
>SWBW01003929.1_pt1 | contig 13759 bp, 11 predicted proteins | sample 4693041 | NCBI WGS metagenome assembly SWBW01 (sample SAMN10267271, study PRJNA491770) | bioreactor metagenome | isolation source: DHS bioreactor inoculated with marine methane seep sediment | place: Japan: Omine Ridge, Nankai Trough | collected 2006-05-06 | reverse complement strand
GTGGACAAAGCCCGGTTAATTATGCAGGTGGTTTTCAGCCGTTTACAGGTGTTAACTTCGTGCAACGCTACGGAACTTACCAGGCGATTTTTCGTTTAAAACTGCAATATAATTTCTATCAAAAATTGTATGCAACAATTATGGCGGATGTGGGTGCTACCGAGTGGTTTCTGGAAGATATTTTTAAAAAAGAGAACTGGGTGGCCGGATACGGCATTAAATTGAGTTACGATAGCTTTATTGGTCCGGTTGAATTAAGCATGATGGGTTCCAATATATATAAGGATGTCTCATTTTTTATTAATTTAGGCTACTGGTTCTGATCATGAAATAAAAGAATATAAATGAAGTATAAAAGAATTTTACTTAAGCTGAGCGGTGAAGCTTTAATGGGTAAGCAGGCATATGGTATTGATCCTGAGCAATTGGAGAAATACGCGAAGGAAATTATCAAGGTGGCTGAAGAGAATGTGCAGATAGCCATTGTAATTGGAGGTGGAAATATATTCAGGGGCATGCAGGGTGTGGCAAAAGGTTTTGATCGTATCCAAGGCGATTATATGGGTATGTTGGCAACTGTAATCAACTCGTTGGCATTACAGGCTGAACTGGAAAAACAAGGAGTCGAAACCAAGTTATTTTCGGGTGTGCTGGTGGAGCCGGTAACTGAAAAAATGAATGGTAAAAAGGCCATTGCATATTTAAAGCAGGGAAAAGTCGTGATTATTGCAGGAGGCACCGGAAACCCCGTGTTTACAACGGACTCGGCTTCAGCATTGCGTAGCATTGAAATAAAAGCAGATGCGTTGTTAAAAGGAACCCGCGTAGATGGGGTATATACAGCCGATCCGGAAAAAGATAAGTCGGCTAAAAAGTTTGATGAACTTGCTTTTGACGAAGCTTACAGCAGGGAATTGAAAATTATGGACATGACTGCTTTTACACTTTGTAAAGAAAACAATATTCCTGTAGTAGTATTTGATATGAACAAGCCTGGTAACTTATTTAAAGTGGTAAAAGGAGAAAAAACAGGAACATTAATACGTAATTAATTACATTTTTCTGATATTCGTACATTTGTATAACCAAAAGTTTTAGTTATGAATGATGATGCCATTTTATGTCTTGAAGAGGCAGAAGAAAATATGAAACACGCCATCGACCACCTCGAGCGTGAATTTCTAAAGATCAGGGCTGGAAAAGCAAATCCCAACATGCTAAACGGTGTCCGGGTTGATTTCTATGGTGTATCAACACCCATTGAGCAAACCTCAAATATCAACACGCCCGACCCACGCCAGATCGTGGTGCAGCCTTTTGATAAAAGTACGATCCACGAAATTGAGAAAGCTATTTTGAATGCCAATCTTGGTTTCAATCCTCAAAATGAAGGGGAGATCATCAGAATTAATGTGCCACCACTTACCGAAGAACGACGGATGGAGCTTGTTAAAAGAGCAAAAATTGCTGCTGAAGATACAAAAGTAGGTGTCAGAAACTCACGTCGGCAAGCCAATGAAGAAGCTAAAAAATTAGAAAAGGAAGGTATGCCTGAAGACGATGCTAAACACCTGATGGATGAAATACAAAAGTTAACCGATGCTTTTACTGAAAAGATTGATAAGCTTGTAGTTGATAAAGAAAAGGATATACTGACGGTTTAAGCCATTAAAAAAAACTAATCTTTAAGCTGATTCCGCTTCTTTTTACGTTTCAGCTTATGAACAATAAAATATGTTAGCCTGGCAATATTTGAAGTTGTCATTATCGACTCATAAGCACTTTTAGCAGTCTGTTGTAAAATGTTTGGCAACGTAAATTTCTGGCTTAATTCATCTAGTGCTTCTCTAAGATTTTCTTCTTCCTGCTTCAAATCTTCTCTTGACTTTTTAATTTGTGCATTTAGACTTTCCATAGAGCTAAAAGAAGAAGTCATGTCTTGATCATCTTCTTCGCTAAATAAAATATTCCCCGTAATGGTTCTGATAGGGGTGAAAATTAATTGTTTCCTGAATATGTAAATGATAGCGGCCAGTAAAAAGTAGAAAGCAACAAGAATTAAATAACCTACAAATAGCTCACCATAATTATAGGCATACCAGTTGGCAAAAGCAAAAGACAGGAATAGAAGTATCAGCCCACTGATCCCAAAAACTAACAGGAAAAGCACCAGCCGGGCTGATAACTCGGTCATTTTCTTCGCCAAAACTAATTTGTTGTATGCCAATTGCTGTGCGACATACGACTTAATTCCCTCTATTGAATTTCTGAGGGGTTCACTAAAGTCTTCCTTTTCCATAATAAAGATTAAGGATTCTTATTTCTTGGCTGTTGATTTCTTAACGTCCTGAATTGCTTCGGCAGTGCCTTTTTTAACGTCTTCAAGCACATCCGTAGTACCTTGTTTTACATCTTCCAATACATTGGTTACGGTTTCTTTTAAGTCATCAAAACGATCGTAAAGGTCATCAGCTAAGTCTTTTGACTTTTCAGCCAGTTTTTTACGGGTTTCTTCACCTGATTCAGGTGCGAATAATAAACCTCCGATAGCGCCAACCGCGGCACCTACTAATAAACCTGCTATAAAAGCAAAACCTGAATTTGAATTATTGTCACTCATGTTGTTAAAATTTTAGAATTAATCTGTTTAATTGAATTATAGTTGTTTCATTGTTTAAGGTTACATATTTCCATTATATATTTTAAAATATACTACTTCGATTTACAGTAGATAGAATGCACTGGAAAATGCAACAGTCAATCGGATAAATATACACAAAAATTATCTATTTTCCTAATGATATAATGAAATTTGGAAAATTTTATTGTGGTGCTAATTCAAAATAAAATTTTGCTTCATGTCTGTTGTATCTGATCCTTCAATTTGGCAGGCTAATCCAGCTTACAGGAATAATACGATAAGATAAATGGTTCATAAGAGATATTTTTATTCTTCGTCCGAATAAAGACAATTGTCTTTATTTGCGTTATAGTTTTATTTTAAATTTTTACATCTGCCGTGTTAAAAATTTTACGAGCTTCACTCTTTCGGCAAATTTGCGGGCAATGATCTTGATCACCGTATAGGTTGGAATGGAGTATCATTTCTACAATACCTGCCAGCTTCCCACATACAATAATCGCCAAAAATACATCCACAGGATGTGCCCTTATGCGCTACCAATTTACGTTTTTTTTATTGTGTCTCGCAAACCTTGAGCATTATGGTCTGAATATGGTGTGTTTGTCTTTTGCAGTGTTGTTTTCAATCAATTATAGCCCTAATTTTCTCAATATTTTCAAACATCTTTTCAATATTCGTTTTATCAACTTCCCAACCCTGATGGTTTATTATCGCAATACTTGACTTTTCATTGAGTTCAGGTACAAAGTCAATGTTGAAATGATTAATAGAGATATGAAAATGGCTTTCGATTTCCAGGGCTCTTAAAACTTGTTTCTGAACTTTTGACAAAGATAGAATTCTCTTTGACGCTGTATCCAGATTTCCTGAAATTACAACTCTAGAGTCAAAGTGGCTATTTCCAATCTTATGATCCTTCGACTGTGTAAAAAGATTTAATTTATCCAGAATATACCTATTCCTAATTCTCAAGCTTGTTTTTACTTTAGATGATAAAGGAATAAAAGCACCGCTGAAAATTGTCGTTTGGCCGATTGTTGAATATGGATCATTAAACCAAATGAAAAAGCTGGACTTCTCTGAATTATTTGGAATAAAAACCGTTCTTTTATATTTCTGAGTAGTACCAATTCCAGTTCGAGGATACAGTAGCTCCTTTACTTCGATGAATCTTTTTGTTGATTTCGCAAATTCTCTTAAAATGTCAATATCTGATTTGTCCATATCGTATCGGTTGCTTTAAATGCCACACTGCGTCCGAATAAAGGCAATTGTCTTTATTTCCGTTATAGCTTTTTTTAAATTTTACATCTGCCGTGTTAAAAATTTTACGAGCTTCATTCTTTCGGCAAATTCGCGGGCAATGATCTTGATCACCGTATAGGTTGGAATGGCCAGTATCATTCCTGCAATACCTGCCAGCTTCCCACCGACAATGATTACCAAAAACACCTCCACCGGATGCGCCCTCGTGCTCCGGGAATAGATCTGCGGCTGGAGAATGGTGTTGTCAATTACATTGGCAAAAGCGAATACGCCAATCACGGTAATGATCGTAACAGGCACCATGTCATAATTTCCAAGGCTTAACTCCGATAAAGTAGCAAGCACAATGCCCAGGCTTGCCCCGATGATGGGGCCTAAATAGGGTATCACATTCATCAGTCCCCCGAAAAAGCCGATAAGCACGGCATTGGGCACACCAAATATGAGCAGGCCGGTTGATTCAATGGTCATCATGATTACTACTTCTATGAGAATGCCATGAAAATAGCGCGTAAGCAGGCTTTTAGAGTCGCTTAATATCCGGTCCATATTTTCGACATGTTCTTCGGGTGTGAGCGTAAGGATAAATCTTCTGCCGAGATTATCATCCATTAAAAAGTAAAAAGTCAGGAACAATATGATAAAAGTTCCCATGAATACAGTACCTGTCGCGGTAACAATATTAGCAAAAAAGTTGGTAAACTCCGAAAAATTCAGGAAATCGGTAATTTGCGATTCAATATATTGGGCAAGTGTTTCGCCAGAACCAATCACATTGTATTGTACCAGGAATTCGTTTAACTGGTTCATGGGTTTTTGATAGTAAAACAAGAGTGCATCCACATCAATAGTCGCGATGACATTGCCCTGCTTCACTATCAATGGTACAATAATCAATATAAAAAGAATAATCCCCAGCACCATTGTCAATAAAGTGAACAACGCACTGATGGCCTTCGGTATTTTAAACCTGCCAATGCGTATGCGGTTCAGCCGCCTTGCCATAGGCAAACCAAGGAGTGATAAAAAAGTTGCAATTAAAATATAAGCGACTATATCAGAAAAATACCAGACCATAAAAGCCAGTATGGCTAAAGCAGCAATCGGTTTCAGGTATTGTAGAATATTATCTTTCATCTGGTTATTTCGGGGTACTTATATAGGTAAAAATATGAAATTCTTTTTTGAATGATCAGAAAGCGTAAAAAATACTGAATTTATAGGCGAAATTCTTTGAGATTTCATCGTAGCCATAGGGGCCATACCTGTATAATACTCCCACGCCAAGATCAAGCAATTGCAGGTCTAGCAATTTTCTAATCACCAATCCCGATTCATAATATCCCATTTCAAGCGTATTGTAGTCAATATTGTGGTGGTTTTGTTTGTTGCTCAAGGTGCCAAAAGTAATATTTGTAATGATCATAAATTCAGGATGAAATTTTTTGAAATCAAGCAGCAAGTTACCAAAATTGTGGGTGAGGTATAAGGCCACGTATTTATCGGATAAAAATTCACTGGTTCGCATGGTGCCAAAGCTGTTGGGCGCATAAATGGTTATGTTCCTGTATGATCCGTTTTCTATGTAAAGGTTGGATGCCGGTATTTCGCCCAGCACTATCCCTGCCATCAACCGGAAGTTAAAGTCGCCGAGGTATTTAAACTGTTTGCTACCCTCCACTTTCAGGTCGACTCTATCATAATTATACGCACTATTAATAAGTCCGGAAATACCTCTGGTGTAACTCAGCCACACCACCGGGTATTTTGAACCGAAGGAAATCTGTCCCTTTGTGGTTTCCACCACTTTTTCCCGGAAAGCAAAGCGGAAGCCAATCTGCATATCGGTGAAATTGAAAGTGGTTTGGGGTTCACCGGAATCCAAGTCAGTTGCAGTAAAATAGTAGTTGCGATATGCTTGTTTTTCCTGAACACGCATACTCACATGCCATTTAAAATCACGCAGGGGTTTTAGCCTGAATGAATAGACCAGTTCCGCCCCACGGGTTACGTTCATTCGTTTGGTGAAAAACTCATAAAAGTCATCCGGGTTCCATACCTGGTATTTCTGGTCGAAGAATTCGACGCCACCGCTGGCAATTACTTTATTATATGCGTCAAGCCTGATAACCGATTCGGACCGTTTGTGAACATTTAAGTTAAAATCAATGCCATATTTGGCACTCTTGTCACCAAATCCATAACCCCAAAAGCCACCAGTTTTAAACTTCTTTGAAACCTTGTCGTTTGTATGCAGGCCAATACCCAGATAAAAACCCTCGTAGCTGTTGTACCTGATAAATTTATCCAGGTCGATATCGATAAATCCAATTGGTATTCTTCCCGAAAGAAGGGTTTGGGCAACAGATGCCATCCTGTCGAAATTTGCTTCGTTGCCAATGGAATCAATAAAACGATAAGTTTCCAACTCCCGTTCCGTCAGGCTGTCGATACGGTATTCCTGCCAGAATTCACTTTTCTTTTTAGCGGCGTCTGATTCAATTTCCACTTCATGATAACCAAAATCCTTCTTTTTAAGATCCGGACCCAGCTTAATATCACGGATATAACTTCTGCCTTTGCCAACCAATGCATACGAATCGCCTTGTCCGGCACTGGCCGAGAAGTTCGTAAAAATGATATCAGTATTCAGTTGGGTAGGAAACCACTGGTCATCGATCAATTCGTAGGCTTGTTGAATTTTAATCACAATGCCGGTGGAGTCGTCTGGTGGTTGCGCCTTGACATTCTGTATGGCCCATTTGTTCGAATTGATATACAGGAATCCCTGCAACCCTTCAAACCGGGTTTTTTTCATAGGGCGGAATGAAATGGTAAAAATGCTGTCGCCTTTCTCATTGTAGGTTGTATCTTCAATTAAAAAGAAGTATTTGTTGGTGCTTCCCTTGCTGATAGGGTTGATGTATTTATTACCGGCAATCTGTATCAATTCATCATAAAAAGAGGTGGATTGAATTTGTGATATCATAAAGGCAATCAAAGGGTCCTTAAAGCCGGAAACTCTTGTGGCCAGCACGTTCTCCTGGTTCAGGCCGGGCGACATATATTTTCGTTCTGTCACCGTTTCCATCAGGAAAATATCTCTTTTGTCAAGGAATTCCCTTACTTCGCGCTGGTTGGTATCCAACAGTGATGTATCTTTCAACATTAGCGAATCCGCATCTACTGTTACTACCATTTTATCATAGGAAGTGTAAGTAAATGCCTTTAATTTCTCCGGGTTATTCTCATCCCTGTGATTCACCACATTTTCAATAATCCGATGGGCAGGATTGATGCCGGGAAAAATTTCTACTTCTTCCAGCTGGTAAAGCTTAGGGCTAAGCAATATGCGCTGGGTTTTAGCTGCATAATCAATTTTGTATTGCTGGGATTCATAACCTACATAGGTTAGATTCAGGCAACATTCATTTTTATTAAGTCGTATCGTAAATTTGCCATCAATATCCGTTGTCGCACCGGTTTTGCTGTTTTCGGCTATAATATGCACAAAAGCCAGGGGTTCCCTGCTGTTTATATCGCGCACAATACCATTTACCGCCACCGGTTGTGCAAAGCCAAGTGTAACCACAAACAGCAAACAAAAAATAATAATGAATCGACCTGACATGAGAATGTTTTGTTACCTTTTCATTAATAGGCTGTATAAAGCATTATGTAATATCAAACCTATATTATTTCAATTTAGTATTTGATGTATGCCTGTTTTTGTCTCTCAACTCCTTTTTTTCCAGGTTCTTTCTAAGTGCTTCCGTCAGGTCAACACCCGTTTGATTGCAAAGGCAAATGAGCACAAAAAATACATCGGCAAATTCATCGGCCAGGTCTGCTTCAGCTTCTTTGTTTTTAAACGACTGTTCGCCATATTCTCGGGCAATAATCCGGGCTACTTCTCCAACTTCTTCAGTAAGAATGGCCATGTTGGTCAGTTCGTTGAAATAGCGCACACCTGTGCTGCCAATCCAATCATCAACTTTTTGCTGGGCTTCCTTAATTGTCATAAGCGTTAAATAATAATCTGTTCTTAATATAAGCCTTGCTAAAATAGTTAATTTTGCAGCTTATGACTGAATTAAAGGAATTCAAATTAGGCTTTGATTTCATCGCCAAAACTTCGGCAGGCCTTGAAGAGGTATTGCTGAAGGAGCTTATAGAAATTGGTGCAGATGATGCTTCGGTAATTAAAAGAGGTGTGTCATTCAGGGGTGATACATCTGTATTATTCAAGGCAAATTACCTGGCAAGAACGGCTATTAGGATAATAAAACCTATCGGTGTTTTCGAAGTAGGTGACGATAAGCAATTATACGAGAAAGTAAAAAAAATTAACTGGGAGGATGTTTTCAACCTGGATCAAACCTTTAAGGTTAATGCCCATGTATATAATTCAGAGTTAGACCATTCACAGTTTGTAGCACTAAGAACCAAAGATGCCATAGTCGATCAGTTCAGGGATAAAACTGGCAAAAGGCCCTGGGTGGAAATAGACAATGCTGATATTTACATTGATGTGCATATCAACGATAATGTGTGCACCATTTCATTGGATAGTTCTGGCGAATCATTACACAAACGAGGCTACCGGATTGATGCAGACAAAGCCCCTATCAATGAAGTACTGGCAGCCGGAATGATAGCGTTAACAGGCTGGAATGGCGAAAAAGATTTTTATGACCCCATGTGTGGTTCAGGCACTATAGCAATTGAAGCAGCTATGAAAGCCATGAAAATTCCTGCTGGGTATTATCGCGATCGATTCGCTTTTATGAACTGGGAGGGATTTGACGAAACCCTCTGGGAAAATATCAAAAGGGAAGCCAACGAAAAAATAATTGAATTGGAATGTGCCATTTATGCTTCCGATCGCTCAAAAAAGGCGGTCAATATTGCTAAAACGAATCTGAAAAATGCCGCACTTCATAAAGATATTGATCTGGACGTAAAATATTTTGATGCCATCGTACCTGAAAATAAGGAAGGTATTCTTGTTTTCAACCCGCCTTATGGTATGCGGCTTGAGGAAATAAACGAGATAAATGATTTATACTCTAGTATAGGCGATACACTGAAAAAGAATTTTTCAGGTTTTGAAGCATGGATCATCACAGCCAATATGGATGCTGCAAAACATATTGGCCTACGTACATCGGCCAGGATTGAATTGTATAACGGACCCCTCGAAAGCCGCCTTTTAAAATTTGAACTTTACCAGGGTACTAAAAAGGATAAATCGGGTGATGAACGCCGTCCGGAAGGTGAGTGGAAAAAAGACAGAAGTCGGAAGCCGGAAGATATAAACCGATCCAATAGTGAAGATAGAGCAGAGAGGAGAGATGAGGGTGAAAGACGTTCCTTCAAAAAACGGGAAGAAGGTGAATTTAAGCGCCCTTTTAAAGAAAAGAGGGAGGATGATTGGCAGAAAGAAAAAGGGGATAAGGGCAAAAAGTTTGGCAGAAGCGACGAAAGAAAACCTTACCGTAGATCGGAGAAACCTAAATGGAAAGATGCTGAAGAAAAGGGTGCAATCAGAAAGGAAGGCCGAATTTAAAAAAACCCCTATAAAGAAAAAAGGGAAGACAACTGGAGAAAGGATAAAGGCGAAAGAAGTACAAAATTTGGCAAAGGTGATGAGCGCAAACCATTTGTAAAACCCGATAAGCCTAAATGGAAAGATAATGATGATAAAGGTGATGTTAGAAAGCGTGACGAAGACTTATTTAAAAAACCGCAACTAGGCAAACCTAAGAAAACCGAATATACGGGTGACGGAAAAAAAGGATCACGTAAAAAAAGGCCAAGACTCAAATAAAAAACCGGCTAATGGTAAACTCATTGCCGGTATTCAAATTATAATTTATACATGGTTATTTCATCTCTTCAGCAAAGAAATGATAGAAATCACTAATGGCTTCAATGCCAGCATAGAAATTATTCAAGGGATAATTTTCATTAGGAGAATGGATCGCATCTGATTCCAACCCAAATCCCATGAGCAGTGATTTGATACCGAGTTTTTCTTCAAATGTCGAAATAATCGGTATACTGCCGCCACTTCGAACCGGAACTGGCGTTTTTCCAAATAATTTTTTCAGGGATTTTTCTGCGGCTTTATATGCCGGCAGATCTATCGGGCAAACATAAGCTTGTCCGCCATGCAATGTTTCAACTTTTACTTTAACAGAATCAGGCGCGATGCTGACAAAATAATCTTCAAACATTTTACCGATCTTCTCATGGTTCTGGTTAGGCACTAATCGGGTGGAGATTTTAGCATATGCTTTTGATGGAAGTACTGTTTTGGCTCCTTCACCAGTATAGCCGCCCCAGATACCACATACATCAAATGATGGCCTGATGCCCGTTCTTTCAATGGTCGTGTAGCCTTTTTCTCCTGCTAATTCCTCAACGTCAAGAGCTTTTTTGTAGGCCTCTTTGCTAAATGGAGCCATGTTCAGTAATTCCCTTTCTTTGGTTGAAGCTTCCAGTACATCATCATAAAAACCTGGCATGGTTACCTTGTTATTCTCATCTGTCATATGTGCGATCATTTTTGCCAGCACATTGATCGGGTTGGCCACAGCACCGCCGAATAGTCCTGAGTGCAGATCACGATTAGGGCCGGTAACTTCTACCTGCCAATAAGCTAATCCTCTTAAACCTGTCGTAATTGCTGGTATGTCTTCCGCAATCATACCAGTGTCAGAAACCAGGATGATGTCGGCTTTCAGCATCTCTTTGTGTGCATCGCAAAAAGCACCGAGGTTTACTGAACCAATCTCTTCCTCACCTTCAATCATAAACTTGACGTTTGTGGGTAAGGCATCGTTTTTTACGAGTGCTTCAAAAGCTTTCACGTGCATAAAACCCTGGCCTTTGTCATCATCAGCGCCACGGGCATAAATCTTACCATCCCTTATTTCGGGCTCAAATGGTGGTGATTTCCAGAGGTCAAGCGGGTCGACGGGCATTACATCATAGTGCGCATATACCAGTACGGTTGGCAGTGAAGGGTCAATTATTTTTTCGGCATACACTACCGGGTTTCCTGCTGTAGGCATTACTTCTGCTTTGTCGCAACCTGCTGCCAGAAAATGTTCTTTGTATTTTTCAGCCGCTTTTACCATATCGGGCTTATGTTCTGATATTGAGCTTATTGACGGAATTCTGATGAGTTCAAAAAGTTCCTCTAAATACCGTTCTTTATTTTCTTCGATGTACTGTTTTACTTTCTCCATGTATTTATTATTGTGTTAGAAATTTCGGGCTGTAAAGGTAAGAAGTAAAATAAAATGAACCTGTAAAGTGAAGGCTATATCTTTTAAATTAAGTTTTTTTAACGCTGACTCGCTGATTGGGTTTTAGCTTTTGACAGCTTGGCAAAGTTTTTTTCGACCCTCTAAGTGCAAGACCTCTTAGGAATTCTGGCGCAACATTTGCCTGTACCATTCGAATAAGGCAATTGAGAGCGCATGCGTGGTATTCAACGAACTAACTGGGCCGGGAATGGGAATGTAAAGTGGTTGTTCTGCTTTATCTAATAGTGTCTGCCTGATGCCGGTCACTTCATTTCCGATGATAAAAGCTACTTTCTCCGGAAAATGAAATTCAAAAATATTACCAGATTGCTTTGTAGTTTCCAATGGTATTAAAAGGTAATCACCGGGTATTTCATCTTCAAACTCATCCATCGAAATAACTTTCCAGCTTGTTTTATCAGCAGCACCTGAGGCTGTTTTGTTGATCTTATAATTTTTAAACTGTTGTGCAATATCGGATATGAAAAATGTTTTTTGAGCACCTATATTCCCCGCCAACCTCAATGTAGATCCCATATTTTCTGGTGTTCTTAGGTTGTCTGCGATGATAATGGGCCTTGAAACCGTATTGTACATCTTGTTTGTTTGTAATGCCTGAAACAATTCAAATGAATTATGCCGCTTTTCCATGTTGTGAAAATAAAAAAAAGTCGCCCGTTAAGAGCGACTTTTAATAAAATATCTATTCTATAAGGTATTACTCCACAATTACTTTTTGTGTGGCCGTACCTTTTGCAGTTTCAATATTCGCAAAATATACACCTGTAGGCAGGTTGCTTACGTCAACTTTTACGTTAGGTGCATTTACCACCTCGTTTACCACAATTTGTCCAATTGCATTTGTCAATGTAATATGGCTGATATTGCCGGTTGTATTGCTGATACGGAGCAAATCAGTAGCAGGGTTTGGATACACCATGATATACTCGCCGGTTGGGTTTTCATCAACGCCGACAATAACAACAAGTTGCACAAGAATGGTAACTAATTCGTTTACAGGGTCATTATTTCTTATCTTAAGTTTACCTGTGTAACCATCTTCGGTTAATTCCATAGCATCCAGCGAAATTTCCACTGTTACCATTTCATCCTGCATCAATGTGCCTTCGTCAGGTGCAACGGATAACCATTGTGGTGCTAAATCACCTCTAAGGTATGCGGCTATATTCCAGTTGTAATCTAGAGCAGGAGCAAGGTGTCCCCATCCAAGTGCGAGACCATGAGATAGCCAATCACCATTTGGATCAGCAGGTCCGGCATCACAGCCTGGTGTATACACACCACCTGGCTTATCGAACATATAACCTACCCAGATATTTTGTCCGTTAATAATTACCGGCTCGTCCAGTGTAATGGTATTCCAACTTGCAGCATCTGGATCAAAATCTTGCTCATAAAGCAATGCGCCGGGGCCTGGTGTAATAAATGGTCCCATACCATAAATCTGTGCTGTATGTGATAATGAAAGATCATTGATATACACATCCATTTGATATAATTCCATGCCGATGAAAGGCTGTACCATAGCAGCTGGGAATCTGGCAGCTACCCTCCAGATTTGATCGGCATCATTACCGATAGCGTCTGAGTTCACACCATCATCATATCTTAAAGTTTCATCCCTTTCGGCATTTGGTTGGCTAACAGGATTTGGATTGTGTTTCACTTTAAGCTCACGGCTTTTATTTGGATAATCTTTGTAGGTATAGTTTGTGCCTCCGCTTGATGATTTGCTATTCAGGTCGTAAGTGGGCACAATCTGAAAGTTTAGATCATCTTCACCAAGGTTGGTCATCTCTCTTTCCAGCATGGTCAGCTCACCTTCTTCGAGAATCTCTACAATAGGGCCATCATCTATGTCAATGATTGGTGAGACAGAACCTGAAACTAACTCAATAAATTCCACATCATCAAAATAATAATGCGGAGTTTCTGTTCCTGGAGCACCTGCAAACAAGTTCGCAGCGCCCAATTGCTGGGTTCCGGTTGTGCCACTGGCCTGGTAATGGAATGGCCATTCGTGGATCATTACATCGTTTATATATAGCTGAGCCAGGTCATTATCAAGGTCAACGATTGTTGAAATCGGAATCCATTCTTCAGCATTGAAATCAAAACCAAAATCTTCACCGCCTACGGTCAGGTATCCTGTTTCAGCAGCGCCAAAATATACTTCCATTGCCCATTCTGTTCCGGGTACTTCAAAGTGTTGTAAGTTGAAATAACCACCGAAACCGGCCATTATGTAATATTTGAAATCTAACTGATATTTTCCTGATGTTTTATTGCCCATTAGGAATAGCAGGTCAGTAATGCCTTCAACTTCAACAGAATTAGAAGGACTGGAAGATTGTTCATCAGACACAAATGCGTCTTCATCTGTACCTGGAGTATCTGACCAAGTTTGCCACCATTCAGCATCCTGGTTCAGAACGAAATACTCACCTGCAGTCATGTCATCAAAATCATCTTCGTACAATGTGGTTTGTGCGAATGATTGCATGGATAATGC
>SWBW01008144.1_pt1 | contig 13764 bp, 11 predicted proteins | sample 4693041 | NCBI WGS metagenome assembly SWBW01 (sample SAMN10267271, study PRJNA491770) | bioreactor metagenome | isolation source: DHS bioreactor inoculated with marine methane seep sediment | place: Japan: Omine Ridge, Nankai Trough | collected 2006-05-06 | reverse complement strand
ACGAGGAGCGCGAGGTCCTGGTCGGGATCGGCAAGGGCGCCCAGGCCGCCCAGGCCAGGCACAGGTTTCGGGTGGGGCAAACCATCCGCGGGTATGGGCGTCCAGTGGAGGACCCGCGGCGGGAGATCGCCGAGCTGTACAAGGTCGGAGGGCTCGCGGTGGTCGACGACGCTTCACGTGAAGCGTCAAAGCCGCCGCCCTGGCTGGGCGTCCCTCCGCGATCACGCGGTCGCCGGGCAACATGCAGAAAGGACAGGTCATGGCGGTGCCGCCAAACAGGATACAGGCATCGCGGCACTATTGTGAATCCCGGGGACAGCGGACGGCATGACGCAGATCTGAACCCTGCGCAGCATACCTGCACAGCCCCCGTCACACTCCAAACATGAAAGCCTGCATCCACCGAGGCACCCAGGAGATCGGCGGCACCTGCATCGAGCTTGAATCCCAGGGCCACCACCTGGTCCTCGACGCCGGCCTCCCCCTGGACACCCCTCCCGAGGACCTCCCCCTCCACCCCATCCCCGGCTTCCACGCCCCCGACCCCTCCCTGCGCGCCGTCGTCATCTCCCACCCCCACCAGGACCACTACGGCCTGGCCCACCGCCTCCCGCCATCCACCCCCTTCCTCATCGGCGAGGCAGCCCAGGCCATCCTGACCGCGGCCCAGGTCTTCTCACCGTCCGGCATCACGCTGCAAAACGTCACGCACCTCCAGGACCGCACCCCCCTCCACCTGCCCCCCTTCACCATCACCCCATACCTCGTCGACCACTCGGCCTACGACGCCTACGCCGTCCTGGTCGAAGCCGACAACAAGCGCCTGTTCTACACCGGCGACCTGCGCGCCCACGGCCGCAAGCGCAGCTTGTTCAACCAGCTCCTGCGCCGCCCGCCCCCCAACATTGACGTGCTGCTCATGGAGGGCACGACCCTCGGCCGCCCCGAGTCCGACACTGCCGCCGGCTTCCCCACCGAGACCGATCTGGAACACCACCTGACCGCCCACTTCACCCAAACCCCCGGTATGCCCCTGGTCTGGTGCTCCGGCCAGAACATCGACCGCCTGGTGACCGTCTTCCGCGCCTGCAAGCGCGCCGGCCGCCAGCTCATCGTGGACATGTACACGGCCCACATCCTCCGGGCGACGGGCAACCCGAAGATCCCACAAGCCGAGTGGGACGAGGTGCGGGTCTTTTTGCCCTACTACCAAAAGCGGCGCGTCAAGCGGATCGGGGCATTCGACGTCTCGTCCAGCTACAAGCTCCACCGCATCTACCCCGAACAGCTCGCCGACGCGGCGCGGCGGTCCGTGATGCTCTTCCGGCCGAGCATGCAGCGCGACCTCGAGCTGGCGGGTTGCCTGGCTGGCGCGCGGCTGGTCTACTCCATGTGGAGCGGGTACCTGGAGCGTGACGAGCTGCAGCCTTTTGTCGCCTGGCTGAAGGAGCGGGGGATCCCCATGGACGTCGTACACACGAGCGGACACGCGTCGGCAGCGGATCTGCGGCGACTGCTCGCCGCGCTCTCGCCCCGGCGCTACACCCCGGTGCACACGGCGGCCCCCGAGGGGCTGAAGCGACGCACCGGACAGACCGCGCTGCAGCAGGACGGCGCGTGGTGGAGGCTGTAGTGGCAATGGACTTTCGGCAAGACGTGTTTCACACGGTGCAGCGTCACCTCGACAACCGCAGCATCCGCGTGCCCACGGGCGCAACCTGGAACGCCCGACAGGACGACGACGCCGTACACCTCACCGCCACACTGCCGGCCAAGGCGCTGTGCCAAAACTTTCAGGAGCGTCCGCCCGCAACGCCGAGCTACCTCTGGTGCCTCGCATACTGGTACGAGCAAGCCACGACCACGCCCGTCCGCTGCACGCTGATCACCGAAGGCCAGCCCCCCGACGATGCAAAACGCCTCCGCCACTGGCGACGCTCACAGTTTTTGCTCCACGAGTACAGCCTCCTGCTCGGCGACCGCTTCGACTGCCGCCCCGCCGCCTCCTGGGCCTGGCCCGCCGATCCGATCATCAACGCCCCGGGCGAGGCGCGCGGCTCGCAGGAGAAGGGCGGCCCGCTGTCCGAGCACAACGTTGAGGTGCATATCGTCGACACCCCGGCCCTGTCAGCGAGCTTTCGCGACCAAGTGGCCGACCTGACCGGGTTTCAGCGCCAGCTCCCCGTGGGGCTCTTTGACGGCGTGATATCCGATGACACCCGGTGGACCCCTGGCGGCGCGAGCCAGGCGGACCTGTGGGGCGTGTCCTCGGACGGCGCGACGCTGCACCTGTTCGAGCTAAAGACCCGGGACAACACGCCGCTGGGCATCGTGCCGGAGTCGTTCTACTACGGGCGCCTGCTCCACTGGATCCGGGTCGGCCTGCCGGACGGCCGGCAGATCCAGGGAGAGGGCGCGGGGTACGAGGCGGCACGGCGGGCGGAGCGCATCATCGTCTGGCTCATCGCGCCCCGGGTTCATCCGCTGGTCTACTCGCGGGGCGACTCTCCGCTGCGCTGGCTGAACCAGGCGCTCGAGGGCTCGGGGCTGGAGTTCAAGATCCTCCCATTCGACCTGACCGACGACCGCGAGATCACATGGCGGGCGGATGAGATCTGGCCGGGGCCGGGTGCTCCATCACGGGACTGAACCTGCTGGTTTGCCATTGTGACGATTTGTCGGTATATATTAACAAGTACCGACAAAACGTGACATGATGCCGACCACCAAAGCCCAGGTCATCGAGACCGTCCGCCACCTCGGTGTAGCTCGTCCTCGCGATCTCGAGGCCCGCGGAATGCCACCGAGTTACCTCCACCGCCTGGCCCAGCAGGGCGTGCTAGAGCGGGTGGGTCGAGGGCTCTATCGCATCGCAGAAGCGGAGGTCTCCGAGCACCAATCCCTGGCCGAAGCGTGCAAGCGTATCCCCCACGGGGTGGTCTGCCTGCTCTCCGCCCTCCAGTTTCACGAGATGACCACGCAGAGCCCCTTCGAGGTCTGGATGGCCATCGACGTCAAGGCTCGACGTCCCGGCTCCGACTATCCCCCTCTGCGGGTGGTGCGGTTTTCGGGCGCGGCGCTCACCCAGGGCGTGGCCACCCACGATGTGGGTGGCGTCACCGTACGCGTGTATGACGCGGCCAAAACCGTGGCCGACTGCTTCAAGTACCGCAACAAGATCGGGCTGGATGTCGCGCTGGAGGCCCTACGTGAGTTCCGTCGCCAGCGCCGATCGATGGACGCGCTCTGGCGTTACGCCGAGGTCTGCCGGGTGGCCAAGATCATGCGCCCCTATATGGAGGCCATGACATGAGCCGGAACGTCGCTGCCTCGGTGCGTCGGCGCCTACGCAATTTGGCCAAACAGCGCGCGGAGGACTTCCACATCCTCGTCCGCCCAATGGGGGACCGTGGAATCGTAGCGGCTATTTCTGGATAACGATTGCCTGATAAACTGATTCAAAGCACAAGAGGAAAAATGCCAGATATCATTCGCCAGGAATCAGAGATTCTCCTCTATGCATCACCAGATGGGGCGGTGAAGGTACGAGTTCTCATCAAGGATGAGACAGCGTGGCTTGCCCAGAAGGCGTTGGCGGAGCTGTTTGGTGTCAAGGTGCCAGCCATCAGCAAGCACCTGAAAAACATCTTCGAAACAGGAGAGTTGAAACAACAGGCAACTGTTTCCAAAATGGAAATAGTTCAATCTGAAGGTACACGAGAGGTCTCTCGAGAAGTCGAGTTCTATAACCTCGATGCGATCATCGCTGTCGGTTATAGGGTGAATAGCTACCAGGCCACTCAGTTCCGGATCTGGGCCACGAAGGTCTTGCGTGAATACATGATCAAGGGCTTCGCGCTGGATGACGAGCGACTGAAGCAGGGCAAGACCACCTTTGGCAGAGACTACTTCGAAGATCTGCTCGAGCGGATACGAGAAATCCGGGCGAGCGAGCGACGCTTTTATCAGAAGGTCACAGACATCTACGCGCTGTCCGTCGATTATGACGCCAGCGTGCCACTGACAAAGGAGTTCTTCGCGACGGTGCAGAACAAGCTGCACTGGGCCATCACCGGACAGACCGCGGCAGAGCTGATCTACTCCTCGGCAAATGCGACCAAGCTCTATATGGGGTTGACCTCCTGGAAGTACGCTCCAGACGGGAAGATCTTGAAGACCGACGTATCGGTGGCCAAGAACTACCTGAGTCAGGCGCACATCAAGGAGCTCAACCGCATCGTATCCGCCTATCTGGATCTGGCGGAGAATCGCGCAGAGCGAGGCCATCTGATGAAGATGGCCGACTGGGTGAAGTTCCTGAACGACTTTCTGGATCTGTCGGACTATCCCATCCTCACTGACAAGGGCAAGGTGAGCGCGCTAGAGGCTAAGCTCAAGTCTGAAGGTGAGTACGAGACATACCGGCAACAGCAGGACGAGGAGTATCTCTCAGATTTTGATCGAGTGGTGAAGACGCTCGTATCAGAATGTGAGGACAAGAAGGATACGCCATGACCGATACAGACCGCTCCGTTGGGGAGGCTCATGTCGGCTGGATGGCGACGGAGGCTTGCGAAGCAAGCCGGAGTCAACCGCCAGGTACAACGACAGAGGCCCGAAGCCAATCCTGGCTCCGGGCCTCCTCGAGCATTTCTTAGAGCGGGATACCGGGTTCGACTCCGATCTGGAGAATTCCACGCAGTGGAATTGTTCAGATGGAGCGACGGAGGCTGGTGCAGCCAGCCGAAGTCAACCGGCGACATTCAGCTTGGGAATACCGCCTGGCCACCTGTAACCATTGGCCAAACAGGCGTAACCACTAGATTGAAGCGTCACATGGGGTCACAGAGCGTCACCTCACGTCACGCCAAAAAGGGGTGGAAATGGGGTGCTCGACAATGACTGGTTTCATCGAGTGCATCGCGCTGTAGGGAGGCAGTAAACGTACCTTTGTGGCACGGCGGTCCCCCACCTTTAGTATGACTACGAATCTGTCACGGGTGGCACGATCGGTCGCCAGCGATTGGGATTGAAGTGGGTGTTGATTGACAGCATCTGTAAAGTACATTTCCTGAACAACGTGCATTTCCTGAACGCAGTCGGTCAGTCGTCAATCCTTCCTCGAAACGCTAACACGCGCTCCTCCTCTTCTGCCTGCAGCCAATTCGCAACAGGATCTTGCCACTGACGGCCAGTCTTATTGAGCCAATGGAAGTAAGATCGGGTCCGAATTCGTTCCACGTCGCTTTCGAGAACCACCGTGCCAAGTGTGTTCGCAACGGCAAGGCCGAACCAACAGGTCTCCTTTTGAGACAAAGAAAAAGTGTCCCATGGCCGCGTTTTGCAGACGTCTTGGTGTTGGACTCGGTAGTCCAGTGTGCAGCATGTGTAGAATGGGCATTCGCGCGCAACCAAAGCAGATTCCAAGAATCCTGTCTCACCTGCGTGGGCGATGAAAAAATCAAGTTGGGCGTGCAACGGGCGGAGCACGTCTGTCGTGCGAATGCATATGCCATCGGATGGGCTTCGGTGAAAAGATAATAGTAGATCTCGTTGAGGAGTGTCTCTGTTGCCGCTCCTCTCCTGTATTACGTCGCATGGAAGGACGCCGTGCACGAAGCCGTTGAGCGCAGAGACGTCCACTTTGTTCGCGGCAAATGGAGCCAGCTCAAGAAGTGGAGATGAAATGCGCTGACCAAAGAGGTCACGGAAGATCTCCACTGTGCTTCTTGCAGCGAATTCCGCAGTACTTCGGCCCTCAAACATCGCAGTTATCTCTGGCAAGTCGTGTTCAACCAGCGTTTTGATAGCGGCGTTACGATGTGGCTCAGTCGCTTTCAAGACTGCCGCCACGGCATCAGTAGCGCTCTCTTTGGCGATCCTTCGCTGCGAGTAGTCAGCGAGACAATCCAACAATGCTCGTGCGGGGTCCACGGTGTTCAGTGCCGTGACGGCGCACGCTAAAAGACAGATTCGGTCGATGTCGCCTAGGTGGTAAAGACCAAGGCTCCGAAGCACAAGATAAGGAAAGCTCGGGGCATTGTCTTCTCCGTTTCCAAGACCGTCTGGCCCCAACGAAACAAGTCGGTCAAGTTCGTAAGCAATACCCTCCAGAATGGCTAACGTACCAAGAGCAAACCTGCAGTGTTGAACTGTGCTGTCCTTGAGTGTGGCCTGGCATCTTAGTGTTATTTTCGCGCGCTGGATTTGTTCACCACGGAATCTGCCCGTCCAGGTTTCCTCTTCAACATCGACAACATTGATCGAAACGACGTCTTTGTTAGCAATGGGATCGGGACTGGAATCGCCCTCCATGTGTTTCAAGTAGTCAAGACAATCCGTGTAGCGCTCTTTGTCGAGGGGCTCCATCATTGATTGCCCTCGTGAATGGCCACTGGAATCGAGCACTGCAGAGAAGAGAGCCAGTAGATTGCAGTACAGAATATACCCCATGGCACCCGCCACGGTTGAGAAGTTGTGGAAATAGTGGACATATTCGTGAATGAAAATCGAATACTGGTCTAGTGGAACATCATCTCGTCTCTTCCCATTCTTATCGACAACTGACGCCGTCGGAGACAATCTGATGCAGGATCTGTTTGGAAAGTAGGACGCCAATGCTTCAGAGGACCGTGTGGCTAATGGTATTGAGCGAGCAATCAACATCGTCGTCCTCTTCAGGGTTATGGACAGCGTCCGATAATGACCGGTTGAATCGGCCGTCAAATATGTCAACTTCGGCCGGTCAGTTTACCACGTAAACCAAGCGTCCCAACACCTGCCCTGTAACGCTGCGCGAGTGGCCACGCTTTGGTGGGCATCGAATCCCGTGGGGCGATCGACCTTCGACCGTGGGGCTAGCTTGGAATAGCGCCCAGTGGCCGAGGGCAGGACGCGGGTTGTTGAGCCTTCGCGAGACGCGGGCCAGATAACGGTTTGAGTCCATATACCGGACGGCAACCGCAGTGTCATCTGTTCCGCCTGAACCTCTTCGTAGAGTTGCTCTCAGCGCAACGGCCATTAGCGTCCACGGTACCTCGCGTTCTAACGAAGAGGATCTGACACCTTCAGAACACGCTCGTGAATTTCGTTTATCGCCTTGCGATACATCTCTATCTGATACCCAAAGACCTCACTGTGATTATGATTGAGGACCTCCTCAATTTGCCGCCTCTCATCCTCGGTCAGAAGGGCCTGATGCCGTTCGCACACCAATCTCGCCCGTTCTTGAAGAGTCGCTAGCTCTCCTGCAAGTGCTTCTCGACATTCGGCAATGCTCTCAATCAGATTTGCCGCATCCTCCTTCGCCGCTGCACCATAGTCGTAGATTACGGCCTCATTCGCCGACATGAGATTGACCAACACGAACAGGTGCTTTAGTCCATCTCGTTGTTCCCTGATTTCATGTGTCTGATTGCACTCGTCGCAATCAAGCTCTGTTTCGAAACCTCGATTCTGACTCGGCCAGCCGTGGTCCGGTTCATAGTAGACTATCCGGATTCTCCCCTTTCCACAGGGACAGGGTTGTTCGTGCCTGGTATCTCGCTCAAATGCCATGTCTTTCCTCCTGGCAGCGTTCCTCAACCGGCCAGCTGAGTCCGTCTCTGATGTGTGGCACAGTGTCGCCAGCCGATCTCTAGTCCTCAACTAACAGCATCCAGACATTCTCTGCGACTTTCGGTCCGACGCCCTTCACTCTGCATAGGCACTCGACAGCTGCTTTTTTATCCCGTCGGCCCAGCAGTGACTCAAAGTCAGTGAGGCTGCCGTCCTGCACGGCACGCATTAGCGCTGAGATACGGTCAGCAATCATTGGAGTGAGTACAGCGCCGCGATCATAGCCAGCTTCTGCTAGCCTCACAGTCATCTCCCCCTGATCGAAAGCTGCTGCTGCATTCACATTGAGCAGCTGCCTCGCGCGTAACTGCGGCAGTAGGTTCCATGTCTTTTCCAAAGGCCAGTTGTTTACTGCCAGAATGCTGGCTACCAACGCTTCAAGTGTTGAATCGGAAATACTCATTGGTTTTTCCTGATGATGAGGAGCAGGTGATGAGAAGCAGGCGAAAAGACGTGTAAGCACCTCGGCGTCTAGCTAGCGCCGCATACGCCACCTGCCCGTCTGTTAGCGGCCTCCGAGTCCAGTCGCTGGTCTGCCACGTCTTGACCATCTCCCGCTTGCAGACCGCCCTGAGGCCACCTCACGCCCTCGCTGTCCTTCGCGCTCGACCATCACCGCCCGCTTTCCACCCATCTCAAATGTCTCCTCACCATTGGCGTCATCTCGGTGTGAATACGTCCTGAATCATCTGGTGTAGACCAGCCTCATTCAGCTGCAGGAACGGAGCAGCCCGCGAAAGACCGTTGTTTTCCAGCTCGAACAGCTCGCTCACACGTTGGAGGATATCAACAACCGTAACCGCGAGAGCAGACGGATCTGATCCAGGGTTCAGCACATTCACTTCAGCACTTGCCGTGACGGGAGACCGGGTGAGACGTGCTGATCGCATAGGTTGCGTCGCCCGAACATAGCTTTTAGGGCCACGGAACAGTGCAACTGCACCTCGTCCACGAGTTGGAGCGGAGACCGCGACGTGTACCTGGTACCGATTGGCTCCCTTCCTCGTCACGTTTCGCAATCGCCCGTAGGTAGCAGAGCAGAGAAGAAGGAATCCTGTCACGCTCTCCGCCAGCCTGTCGAAGTCTACTGCAACTGGAGTCTCCTTGGGGTGAACCTCCAGAACCAATTCGTAGACTATCGACCCGTCGCTCACAACTCGCAGTGACTCTTGCTGCGGGTCAGCCATTGCGTGAGCCGTTTTGGTCCAAAGAAGGTCTCTGTCCGCACCCTCAACCGAAACTGTGTTGTTCAAGCACGGCGGCCATGTTACTGGCGTTCCACCTGCTATCTCGATCCAATATGAAACCTTGGACGCTTGCACAGCGTCGTGAAGCTCACCCGGTCGCGCCAAAAATGAGTCGAGAGGTCGTGCCTTAAGTGAGAACTTAACAACGCCCTCCACCGTCGAGGCCGAGTTGACCGGGCTCTGTGCGAGGCCCGTTGGCGGTGTTGCAGCATTGGGTACGGTTGGGGGGATCAGCGAAGGATTCTGTCCACTGGCCGACGGATGTTGGCGGGAGAACTCGCGATTGAGTTCCTCAATCACAGGTGCGAGGTCCGGGTCAAACAGCACGACCTGAATGCCTGCGTTCCGGAGCCGCAACTGGCCAACGCCGCGTACCTGCGGGTTGGGATCAAGGACGCCGATAAACACCTTCCCAATGCGTCTCTCGATTATCCTGTCCGCGCAGGCGATCTTGGGAGGATTCCGATTGGTACACGGCTCAAGTGTCGTGAACAGCGTTGCCCCCGCGAGCGTGTCATTTGGTAGCTTCTTTTCCAGAAGGGTGAACTCAGCGTGCTCACCTGGGTTTTGCTCTCCTCGGTATGCCTCACCGATCAGGACGCCATCTCGTGCAACAACAGCGCCAACCTTAGGAGACACCTTGCCCGGCTCACTCCTGCACTTGCGGGACAATTCTATGGTCTTCAGCATCAGCTCGCGGTCGGTTGGCATCGGCAAACCTCAAGAGCACCGTGGGGCCACCGGTAGTCGTCAACGGGAGCCCGGCAGACTAGTCTATCTCACCGACATTTCCCCCTTAACGTCAAGCCATTTCCCGTGTAAGGTCAAATGCTTGGAAAGATTGTGGCGAGACCGCCAGGACGTCTGAGGAGATTGTATTGCGACGAGGGGACAAGGCCTGAGCGGGATGCCAAGCAAGCGCTCCATTCTTGAGCTGTTCCACCGCACTACACTCGTTGAACTCGTGGACGAGTTTGATCTGGAAGTAGTGGACATGCGAGTCAACGCGCAGCTTATCGATGCCCTGGCCAGATCAAGACGTGCCCGCCTCGACGTCATCTTGAGCATGCTCAAGCGAGCTACGTTGAAATCTCTCTGCCGAGACCTGGGGATCGACGACAGCGGCAAGAGGAAAGCGGATATTGTAGCGCGCCTCATGGGCACTGTGGATTCGCGATCTACGCCTCCGGAACGGTCTGCGCGGCAGGCAAAACGGTCGAAGTCTGTTGGGGCAGCAGGCGGCGGGCAGCCGACTGCTCACAACACACGTCCGGCGGGAGAAACTCCCAAGATCGCTGCACGTGGCCAAGCCCGCGAGCAGGAGGTCGAGGGACAAATGCCAGAAGCCCAGCCAACCACTAGCTCCGTCCTCAAGGTCCTGACCAAGGACCGCATCGTGGCGATTGGCCGGGAGTTCCGGGTTGCCATCCCGCCGAGCGCCACCAAGGACCATCAGATCGACACGCTGGGAAGCTCAGGCCAGCTCGGGTTCACCGAGCTGCTCCAGTGGCTAGGCCGTGACGAGCTGAAAGCCGCATGCCGTACGCACGGGCTTCCCGATGATGGGCGCGCACGGGCTCTACTCGCCGATCGCCTGTTGAAGGCCCGGGGCAAAGCCGAGGGAAAGTACACCCGCGAGGTGAAGGCCGTCGGCACGGATCCGTACCGCCCTGAGCCGGGCACCATCGTCCAGGTCAGGCAGCGGCAGTACCTCGTCGAAGATGTTGCGCTGCCCCCCGAGCCCGGCCAGCAGACACGCGTCGATCTCGTCTGCCTCGACGATGACAACCAGGGACGACGGCTCAGCGTGCTCTGGGAGCTTGAGCTAGGCGCGAAGGTACTCCAGCCAGAGGCCCACGGTCTGGGCGATGTCAGCAAGCTCGATCCCCCGCGCCACTTTGGCGCATACCTCCACGCCCTGAAGTGGAACTCGGTCACAGCCACGGACGCCAAGCTCTTCCAGTCCCCGTTTCGAGCGGGCATCAAGCTGATGAACCACCAGCTCACGCCGCTCAAGAAGGCGCTGGAGCTGCCACGGGCAAACCTGTTCATTGCCGACGATGTCGGGCTCGGCAAGACGATCGAGGCTGGACTGATCTTGCAGGAGCTGCTGCTGCGCCAGAGGGTCGACTTCGCGCTCATCGTCTGCCCGGCATCCGTGGCCCTGCAGTGGCGCGACGAGATGCAGAAGCGGTTCGGTCTGCACTTCGAGATGTACAACCGGCGGTTCATCGGCCGCCGCCGCCAGGAGCGCGGCTTCGGCGTGAACCCCTGGAGCACGCACAACCGCTTCATCATTACCTTTCAGACCCTGCGCCGCCCCGAGTACCGTGACCCGTTGCTCCAGCACATCGGCGAGCGCATCCGCAAGAGCTTGCTGATCCTCGATGAGGCCCACACCGCTGCTCCGGCCTCGGCAAGCAAGTACGCCATCGACTCTCGCGTGACGCGCGTGATTCGCGATGTGGCGCCCCGCTTTGAAAACCGCCTGTTTCTCTCAGCCACGCCCCACAACGGCCACTCCAACAGCTTCTCGGCTCTCTTGGAGATCCTCGACCCACAACGGTTCACCCGGGGCGTGCCCGTGCGCGGGCTCAGGCAGCTCGAAACGGTCATGGTTCGCCGCCTGAAGAGCGATCTTCGCGAGCTGGGGGTGGATGAGTTCCCCGAGCGCAAGGTCGTACAGATCGACCTGCGCCACGAGAACAACGAGTGGTACGCCCGGCTGGACGACGACAAGCCCACGCTCGTCGGCAAAGGGAGCGCCCCCGAGCTGGAGCTGGGGCAGATGCTGCAGGAGTACACCAAGCTGATGCGCCCCAAGAAGGGACGCGGCCAGCTGGTGTTCATCAACCTGCAGAAGCGGCTGCTGTCCGGGATCGAAGCCTTCGCCCGGACGCTCCGGATGCACCAGAAGAGTGTCGGCGCGGGCAAGGCGCACACGAGCTTGCAGCTGTCCCTCAACGATGGTGATGACAGCGACGAGTACGGTTACGACGATGAGACCCTCGAAGATGCCGGTGACGTGGACGTTGTCGCCAGCTCAGGGGAGGTCCAGAGCCCCGAAGGCCGTGCCAAACAACTCCTCACGAACATGGTCAAAGTCGCCGAGGAGTATCGCGGTGCGCCCGATGCCAAGACCTCGGCACTGCTGGAATGGATCAGGAGGCACCAGTGCCCCGCAGTGAAGGTCGGCGGCGCGAGCAGCAAGGCGGCCTGGTCAGACCGCCGCGTGCTCATCTTCACCGAGTACGGCGACACCAAGCGGTACCTCTGGCAGGTGTTGAGTACCGCCGTGCAGGGCACCCCCGACGCGGATGCCCGCATCATGCAGTTCCACGGCGGGATGTCCGACGACCAGCGCGAGGAGGTGCAACGGGCCTTCAACAGCCTTCCGGATGAGCATCCCGTCCGCATCCTCATCGCCACCGACGCCGCGCGGGAAGGCGTGAACTTGCAGGGCCACTGCGCCGACCTTTTTCACTACGACGTGCCGTGGAACCCGGCTCGGATGGAGCAACGCAACGGGCGAATCGACCGTACGCTGCAGTCCGCACCCGAGGTCCGCTGCCACTATTTCGTGTATCCCCAACGATCCGAGGACAAGGTCCTTCAAACGCTGGTTGGCAAGGTCGAGACCATCCAGAGCGAGCTGGGTTCTCTGGGCACGGTCATCATGGACCGCTTCGCCGAGGTTCTTGAAGATGGTATCGGCGAAAAGACCGTGCCTCGCCTGGACAAGGCCGAGGAGGTCGCCGGCCGGCGTGAGGTGGTTCGGGGCGAGCTTGAGGTGCCAAAGCAGGCCGCCCTCAAGGCGGAGATCGACGAAGCAGGCCGGATCCTCAACCGTTCCCGCGACGCCATGGCCTTTGCCCCCCCGAGCTGCTCCGCGACGCCATCAACGTCGGCTTGGAGCTGTCTGGCGCTGGCGACCTGGAGCAGACTCCGACCCCAAAGGGCACCCCCGAAGCGTTCCTGCTGCCCGAGCTGTCCGGCTCCTGGGAAGAAACGCTCGACACGCTCCGCCCACCGCGAGGGCGCGACGAGCCCTTCTGGGAGTGGCGCAAAAAGCCGCCGCAGCCGGTGGTCTTCACTCCACCAGAGCGCATCAACAGCGGACTCTGCCATCTGCACTTGCAGCACCCGCTTTCGCAGCGTGTGCTCTCTCGCTTCCTCGCGCAGGGCTTTTCTGCTCATGACCTGGGTCGCGTGACCATCGTCAAGACCTCTCGCGACTCGCTGGTACGGGTCATCGCCTTCGGCCGTTTGTCGCTGTTTGGACCGGGGGCCACGCGGTTACATGACGAGATCATCTCGGTGGCTGCACAGTGGCTCGAAGGCGGTGGCGCCAAGCACCTCAAGCCCTTCGCTGACCAGGCCGACCGGCGGGCTCTCGAAACCTTGGAGGACGTGTTGCGCGCCTGCCCAGACCTCACGGTCAACGCCAAGATCCAGGATCGGCTCCTGGCAAGTGCCCCCAGCGACTACGCCACGCTCTGGCGGCACATCCATGACGAGGCCGAGGCCCTTGCCCATGCAGCCAGCCAGCGGCTGACTAGTCGCGCCACCAGCGAGGCCGATGCGCTGCGCGAGATCCTCGAAGATCAGCGCAAGGCCATTCTCGACATCATCCAGGGTCAAACACAGACCGCCTTCGATTTCGTAGAGAAGGAGAAGGCTCAGCAACGCCAGTTCGAAGACGACAGAAAGCACATGGAGCAGCGGCTGATCGCCATCGACAAGGAGATCGAGAACGAGCCCGCGCAGATCAAAGACCTCTATCGCGTGGTCCTTCAGCGATTGGAGCCCGTGGGCCTGATCTACCTCTGGCCGGAGACAAGGGGCTAAGCGATGAGCGACGTTGAAACCCGCTATCATGAATCCTGGCTCGGCATGGTGC